>Ga0209373_10003343_pt1 | contig 14951 bp, 15 predicted proteins | sample Higcelweek5metaG_FD_187173 | JGI IMG/M metagenome (GOLD analysis project Ga0209373, IMG submission 187173) | Freshwater pond sediment microbial communities from the University of Edinburgh, under environmental carbon perturbations - High... | ecosystem: Environmental > Aquatic > Freshwater >...
GAAACCACCGGCCTCGTCCTCCAGATGTACCGTGCCCACTTCGGCACCGTGCCGCTCAAGCTCGCCGCCGACTTCGCCCCGCTCGACATCGCCGCCGCGCTCACCGCCGACGGCAAGTTGCTCACCGTCGCCGTCGTCAACCCGACCGCCGAAGCCCGCGCCCTGCCGCTCGCGCTCGCCGGCCGCACCGTCTCCGGACCGGCCACGCGCTGGCTGGTCGCCGGCACCGACGAACGCGCACGCAACGAGCCCGGCCGGCCGCGCACCATCGACATCGTCCGCACCGACGGCATCGCCACCGACCAGCCGCTCGCCGTGCCCGCCCTGGGCTGCGCGCTCTTCGTCATCCCGCTCAAGTAGCGCCACGCCGTTTTCTCGGCATATCCCCTATGCTCCACGCGGCTGCCCTTCCCGGGCAGCCGCGTTCCCTTCGTTGGCTTCTGTCGTCTGCGAAAATCGGGTCCGCACGCATCGTCGAAGCCCGGGACCGTGGCGCAGGCCGTGCGAACGCGGCCTGCGCCACACCCCGAACCGACGCCGGCCCGCGGCCGGCCCTGCGAGACAGAACCCCAACCGAAAAGACACGGCGATGAACCCCGGATTTCGCCGATGGGCACGGATCGGGAACTATCCGGCCGCGTGAACCGGCGAGGGCCGCGGTCGGCCTTCCCGGCGGAGCGCGGCCGCCCAGTTCCGTGGATACACAACGAGCGTCCCCGGGGGGGATGGCCGTTCAGCGCACCGGCACGAAACCGACCTTCTCGACCATCGCCTGGCCTTCGGTCCCGAGCGTGAACTCGACGAACCGAGCTGCGGCCCCGCCGGGCTGGCCGTTGGTGTAGTAGAAGAGCGGACGGGCCAGCGAGTACTGCTTGGCGACGATGCTGCGCTTGCTCGGCAACACGCCGTCGACCGCGAGCACCTTGAGCCCGGGGACGTTGATGTAGGCAAGGCCGACGTAGCCCACGCCGGCGGGATTATGGGCGACCTCAGAGGCGATCTGCTCGTTGCCCGCGAGCTTCTGGGCCGAGACGGCGTAGTCGCGCTTGTTCATCGCCATCTCGCGCCACTCGGCGTAGGTGCCCGAAGAAGTGTTACGCGTGTAAAGCGAGATCGCTCCCGCCGCGCCGCCGACGGCCGACCAGTCCGTCAGGTCGCCGGTGAAGATCTGCTCGATCTGGTGCCTGGTGAGGTTGGCGAGCGGATTCTTCTCGTTCACGACGAGGGCCATGCCGTCGAAGGCCACGACGGTCGGCGTCAGCTGCCCCCCCTTGGTCGCAGCGGTGGAAACCTCGGTGTTCTTGGCCGGGCGGGAGGACATGCCGATCTGGGCGGTCCCGTCGATGATGGCGGTGATGCCGGTGGTCGAGCCCTCGGCGGCGATCTCGAAAGCCGCGTCGGGGTGCTTCGCCTTGTAGGCTTCGGCGAGCATCGGCACCAGCTTGGCGCCGAGCGTATCGGAACCCTTGATAACGAGTTTCTCGGCGCCGAAGGCGACAGTGGCGAGCAGGCCCGATGCAAGGAGCAGAAGGGAGGATTTCATGGATGAACAATGGTTGGTTCCGGGTCGGGCACATGCGCCCGTTGCCTCGGTCCCCTCATGATAACCCGGGCTCGGCGTCAAAAGTGCGACGGACCGGCAACACTCCGGTGACAACTGCAACCGCCCCGCCCGCGTCGCCCCGCCCGCCCTACGGCGGGAGGCGACGCTCAGACCGCGAACTCCAGACGCGTCCCCGCGCAGCACTGCATGCAGCGACCGGGAAACTCGCGCCAGAACAGCGCCGTGGCCAAAGGCCCGGTACAGTGATTCGGCCCGAAGCGTTGCACGCCGAGCCGGCGCAGCGCGGCGATGGTCTCGGTCAGGCGCCGCTCGCCGGCGTTGAGCAGGTGCATGCCGCCCACGACCGTGTGGATCGGCGCGCCGTGCGTGAGCGTGCGGATGTGCTCCAGCGTGTTCACCACTCCGGCATGCGCGCAACCGAGCACGACCACCGTGCCCTCGCGTCCGGCGAAGAAGAGCGACTGGTCGTCGAGGATCGGGTCCGGGCGTTGCATCGCCTCGTCGAGGAAGAGCGGCCCGCCGACATCCTCGTAGTCGTTCGTTCGCGGCACCTCGCCGGTGAGCCACAGCCCCGGCGCGATCTCCTTAGGCTCGCGCGACACGACCACGCGGCGGCCCGGAGTGCGGAACTCCTCCGTCTCCATGAAATCGGTGCTGATACGACGTCCGCGCGATATGCTGTCCGAACCGGAGTAGCGCCGCGAGCAGGCGTCGGGATGCAGGAACAGCGCCGCCTCGGGCGCGGCTGCGAGCACCGCCGGCAAGCCGCCCACATGGTCGTAGTGCCCGTGGCTGAGCGCGACAGCCGTCGCCGAGCCGAGGTCCACGCCAAGTTTCCGGGCATTGTGCTCGAGGACGAGCCCCTGCCCGGTGTCGAAGAGCACGCGCTGCGCGCCGGTGTCGATCCACCACGCGAGCCCGTGCTCGCCCAGCAGCCCGAGTCGCGCGACAGAGTTTTCCGCAAGTACGGTGACGGTGATCATGGCTGTTTCTCCTGTGCGTTGCGCACCGAGAGCAGCTCAGCCGCCGTGCCCACACACTCGGAGCAGGGGTAGCGCCGCTCGCCTTTGATTTCCCGGCAGAGCGTCGAGCCCGCCTTGGCCACAAACGCACTGCGCAACGCAGTAGCCGCTTCCGGCGCACACTGGCAGGCGGCGTAGAGCGCACCGCACTCGCCGCCTGGGGCGCGACCTCCGCCATGCGCCTTGTAGTCGGCGACAGGGGCGACGCTCCGTCCCGTGACGGACTGGAAGGCGTCGAGGACGGCCTGGGCGCAGTTGTAGCGCTCGGGCGGGCGGTGGAAGGCGGCGGTGGCGTGGTGTTTCATCGATTGGCGGACAGTGGTGAAAACGGGATGGCGGTTGTGCAGCGGCACGGCGCCGCGCGTGAACGTACCTGCCTTTATGGGCATATGCCCGTCAGCTGAAAAATCGCAACAGGGAAGCCGAAAGCCCATCGCTGCTCGGTGCGATCCTCTCCGTTTTCCCGGCTCGGGAAAGACGCCCCCGCTCAATCCGCATGCTCGAAAGCGTCTGCGAAGGTGGGCAAATCGTCGCGCTTGGGAACGATCTGGGCGCGTGCCGGCGGACGACGCGCTGAAGGCCAACGAAGCTCGGCGCAGTCGGCGCCGTGCCGATCAGCGGAAGTGGGCCGTCGCAGACGCCTCATGTGTGGGCGATCGTGCGGCTGCGACGCGCCCGGCTGGAGCGGTGGAGGCGCGTGCCGCGGGCGAGGGGTGGACCGCGGCGGTCGTCGGGGTGCCAGCGGTATCCAGCCCGACGAGTGCGGCCAGGCTGGAGGCAGCCTGCAGCAGCTCTGTCGACTGGGCGTTGAGCTGCTCGGCGGCGGAGGCGGTCTCCTCGGCGCCGGCGGCGTTGCCCTGCGTGACCTTGTCGAGCTGCGAGATGGCGCCGTTGATCTGGATCAGCCCCTCGGACTGCTCCTTCGAGGCGGAGGCGACCTCGTTGACCAGACGGTCCACATCGCGCGCCTTCTCGACGATCGTCGCCAGCTCCTTGGCGACGATGGCGGAGATCTCGGCGCCTTGGGCGGACTTGCGGGTCGAGTCCTCGATCTTGGCGGCGGTCTCCTTGGCGGCCACGGCGGAGCGCTGCGCGAGGGAGCGTACCTCCTCGGCGACGACGGCGAAACCGGCACCGGCCTCGCCCGCGCGAGCCGCCTCGACGGCCGCGTTGAGGGCGAGCAGGTTGGTCTGGAAGGCGATCTCGTCGATGGTCTTGATGATTTTGGAAATCTCGTCGGACGAATGCGCGATGGCGCCCATCGCCTCCTGCATGCGGGCCATGTGCTCGGCGCCCGACTCGGCGGCGCTGCGGGCCTCGTGCGAGGCCTGTTTGCCGGAATCGGCGTGGCCGGCGTTGAGCTTGGTCATGCTCGTCAGCTCCTCGATCGAGGATCCGATCTCCTCCAGCGAGGCGGCCTGTTCGCTCGAGCCTTCGGCCAGCGACTGGCTTGAAGCGGATACCTGGCCGGCAGCGCTGGCGACCAATTGCGCGCTGCCGGAGAGGGTCTGGGCGGTCGCGGCCAGCACACGGTTCACGCCGCTGATGATGAGAAACGCCGCCGCCGTGCCCAGCAGCAGTCCCAGTCCCACGCCGATGAAGAGCGTGTGGCCGAGACGAGCCATCGCACTCTCGACGGACGCCATGCTGCCACCCGACAGCCTTCCCGCCGCGCCGATGAAATCCAAGGTGGCCTTCGCGGCGACTTCGCCCGCACGGGCACGGGCCTCGTTGGTCTGCAGAAGCTGGGCGTGCTCGGAAAGGTAGGACTCTCCGGCGGTGTCGAGCGCCTTCAGCGCACTCCCGACGGCTTCGAGGCGCGCGATGTTCGCGGCGTTGACCTGGGTCGACCGGATCTCGGCGACGGTTGCCAGCAGCTTGGGCACGGAGGTGCGCGCCTGGGCGAGAGGCGCGGCGTTCTGCTCCGAGGCGGAGCGCCACGCCGCTTCCACCAACGCCTGCAGCCCGTTGGCGGTCTTGATCATCCCGTCGATGCGGGCCAAGCGGCGGGCGGCTTCGGCGTCGTTGCCGGAGGCATGATCCTTGGCCGAGGCCGCGAGCATGCCGTCGAGCATCTCGCACGCGGCAGTGAGCGCCTTGCCTCCTTCCGTCGCGAGCGTGCGGAAGCGGTCCTGCATCGCCGCGTGGCCGGCGACCGTGCGCTCGAGGATCGGCTCGTAGGCGACCAGCGCTTGGTCGAAGGCCTGAAGCGGCCCGCCCAAATCCGCGGCCAAGCGGGCATCGGCCGACACCAGCGTGCGTACCTTGGCTGCGGCCTCTTTCACGCGCGCCAGCGCCTGGCGGGTGCGGTCGATATCCGACGCCTTGCCCGTCACCCCGAAGACGCGCGCGTTGAGCCGGAACTCGTCCATCTCCGCGAGCAAGGCAGCGGCGGCGGCGTTGGCCGGGATCACCGAGCGATCCACGAAATCCACCTCCCGTTGCACACCCTTTTCGAAGAACCAGTTGGTGACGCTCACCGCCACGAGTACACCGAGGATGAGGGCGAAGCCGGCCGAGACGCGCCGGCCGATGGTCATGGGTGAGTGTTTCATAAACAGTACTAGATCGATTTCCGGCCCGCCACGCGGTCAGTCGCCAGTAGGCCGCTTCGCGTGCATCGGCCTTCGGCGAAAGGACTTGAGCGTTCCACGAATGAACCCTCTCGAAGCCGGCCGAGAACACAGCGGCAGAAGCGGCAGGGATGGCCGCTCGAATTAACACTTGCAAAAAAACGAAAGTAAGAAAACGTCGGCGCCATGGACGAACTCAAGATGATGGCCAACTCCAAGACGCTCTGCCAGCGGCAGGCGGAGTTCTGCTCGTTGTTCGCCCACCCGGTGCGCATCCGCCTCATGCTCGATCTGGGCGAGGGCGAGAAGAGCGCCGGAGAGCTCGCCGAGAAGCTCGGCGTCTCCCAGGCCAACCTCTCCCAGCACTTCCGCCTCATGAAGGACCGTCGCGCCCTGCGCTGCCGCAAGGAGGGCAAGATGGTCTATTATCGCATCACCAGCCCTCTCTTCCTTCAGGCCATCCGCCTCGTGCGGCAGGGCATCTTGGAGGCCGAAGCCACGCAGGACGACGAGTGAGTTTTTCGTCGGCTATACTTAACCGATTTCGAATATGACAATTAACGTAAACGATAAAACGAAACCGCGTCGGGCCTCCTCCTGGCTCCTGGCCGCCGCACTGCTGGCGGCGGTGCCGGCCGGCGCCGCCACTCCTGCCGCATCCGACGGACTCACCGTCCAGGGCGAGCTGCTGGCGCGCGCGGAAACCTGGAACTGGTTCGGCGCCGCCGACTCGTCCGCCACTTACGCGTTCAGCCGGCTGCGCGTCTCCGCCCGCTACCGCGTGGGCGCGTGGGAGGCGGTGCTCCAACCGCAGATCGTGGCGTTCACCGGCCTGCCCGACGACGCCTTCCACGCCGCGCCACTGGGACCGTCCGGCATGGGCGCCCTGTATTATCAGCACAATGGCACCACCTCGCCCGAGAGCGCCGGACTGCGCGAGGCGTTCGTGCGCTGGGCCCCGCCCGGCGGCGACTGGCAGGTGCAACTCGGGCGCTTCGCCTACGCCAGCGGCGTCGAATACCTCGCCCCGGCCGACGGGGAGAAGTTCAACAAGCTCAAACAGCTCCGCCTCGCCGACCGCCTGATCAGCACCTTCGACTGGTCCGCCTTCGGCCGGTCCTTCGACGGCGCCCAGGTGCGCTATGCGGCCCCGCGCGGCCCGGCGCTCACCGCCGCGTGGATGATGCCCACCGAGGGCGGCTGGGATCGCGATTTCAACCGCCCGCTGCCCGAGGTCCGCATCGCCGCGGCCACGCTCACGCTGCCCAAGGACCGCCTCGTCCCCGGCGGCGAGCTGGCCTTCTTCGGCTACCACTATCGCGACACGCGCCACACCGCCCAGCGCATCGACAACTCCGGCCGCGCCGCCACGCGCGCCGACCTCGACATCGCCACCTTCGGCGCGCACCTCGTCGGGCTGCGCCCGCTCGGCCCCGGCCAGTGGGACTACCTCGCGTGGGGCGCGGTGCAGACCGGCGACTGGTACGAGCAACGCCACCGCGCCTCGCTGGTGACGTTGGAAACCGGCTACCAATGGACCGGCATCCCCGCCAAGCCCTGGCTGCGGCTCGGCGTGCACCGCGCCTCCGGCGACGGCGATCCCGGCGACGACCGCCACGGCACCTTCTTCCAGCTCGCCCCCGGCACCCGCAAGTACCAGCTCTTCCCGTACTACAACTTCCAGAACACGCAGGGCGCCTTCGTGCAGCTCCTGCTGGCGCCCACCGCGCGCCTGAGCCTGCGCCTCGATCTCGCCGCCAACCGCCTCACCGAGGCGGCGGACCGCTGGTACATGGGCTCCGGCCCCACGCAGGACGACGGCGTGTTCGGCTACGTCGCACGCCCCACGGGCGGCTCGCGCGATCTCGGCCGGGAGGTCGCCCTCACCGCCGCCTACCAGCTGACCAAGCGGCTGCGCCTGGAGGCGTTCTACGCCCGCGCCTGGGGCAGCCGCGTGATCGAGGCCGTGTACGGCGACGCCGACGCCGGCTTCGGCTCCCTCGAACTGACCTGCCAATTCTGACCCGTTTCCTCGTATGAAAAATCCCACCGCCGAAATCCGGCCGCTCTCCGGCCGCGACATCCTGCGCTTCTTCTCGCCCCGCTGGTTTATCGCACTGATGGGCACCGGCGCGCTCGCCAACATCCTTCAATTCCTGGCCGGCGGTCCGTCCGGCTGGCTGCACGGCGCCGCCGTCGCGCTGCTCGGCATCGCATTACTCGGCTTCCCTGTGACGCTCGCGCTGCTCGGCGCGCGCTGGTGGATCGATCGCGAGCTGCTCCTCAAAGAGTGGGCGCACTCCAGCCTCGTGCAGTTCTACGCGGCGGTGTTCATCGCCGCCGCCATCCTCGTGGCCGGGCTGGTGAAGATCCCGCTGCCCGCGTTCGGCGTCCCCGACTGGCCGGTGGCGCTGGCAAAAATCCTGTGGGGCTTCGCGCTGGTCGGCTCCGTGACGACCGCCGTGCTCGTGCCGTGGCGGATCATCACGCTCGATCACGGTGAACCCCGCCGCCTGCTCGGATTCTGGTTTCTGCCGCCGGTGGGACTGTTCGTCGTCGCCTTCGCGGGCAACTTCCTCGCGCTGCGGCTGGGCGATCCGGCCTGGCTCCAGGCGATGCTGGCGATCAACACGGTGCTGATCGGCGCCGCAGCCGTGCAGGCGGCGATGCTGTTCACCCTCGTCGTGTTCCGCGGTCTCGCGTATCCGTTCCCTGCGGGCGACGTCGTGCCGAGCTTCACCATCGGGCTCGCCCCGGTGGGCGTGTCGATCATCGCGGTGCTCAGCCATCTCGCCGTGCTCAAGGCCGCGGCGCTGCCCGGCCCGCTCGCGCTGGGTACGCTGGCGCCGGTGGCGCTCGCGGGCGCGCTGCTGCTCTGGGGCTTCGGCCTGTGGTGGCTGGCGGTGGTCACGCTGGTCGTCGTGCGCGCCGCCCGGACCAAGGGCATTCCTTTCTCGCTCGGCTACTGGGCGTTCGTCTTCCCGCCGGCGGCGTACGCGCTCGCGACGCTGTTGCTCGCGCAGGCGGTCAGTTGGGCGTGGCTCGCGACCGCGGGCCAGATTCTCGCAGGCGCGGTCGCGCTCGGCTGGATGCTCGTGGCCACGCTCACGCTGCGCGGCGTGTTCAACCGGCGCGTGTTCGCGCTGCCGCCGTCGTTTCGCGAAATTCTCTCGGCCACTGGCGCAGATTCCGGCCGGATCGAGACGCATCGCCTCCAGGACAAGTATCCCGTCCACAGCTCGCGGGTGCCCAAGCGCCCCGGCCGGGGCAACGCCGGCGAGCTCGTCGCGGAGCTGAAGCGCCGTATCGCCGCCCACGGCACAGCCAGCCACATCGGGGACTTCGATCACTACGCGCACACCCGCAAATTGGGCGGCGAGATGGCGGCCGGACTCGTCGATGCGCGCAACGTCGTCTTCTGCTTCGGTCCGAAGATCGACGATCCGAAGGTGCTGGCTGTGCGCCCGCGCGCCTTCGGCGTGGCGGAATTCGCCGACCATTTCGTCGTCTCCTTCCTCGAAGCGCCCGCGCCCGCCGCCAACGACGCGATGCGCCAGTGGATCGAGGAACTTCACGCGCAACCGGGCTCCGGTGCCACGGACTGAGCGCCTCTCGGATGCAATCGTTACGTCTCTCCCTTTCTCATCATGAAATCCCGTATCCTCTCCCTCGCGGCTATCGCCGCCTTCGCTCTTTCGGCTGGCGCGGCGGAACCGCTCCGCCTCGGTCCGGCTGTGGCCAACGAGCACAAGTTTCCCGACTGGCCCGAGGAGGTCTCCGGTGAAACCGTCGAGCACTCCGGCGACGTGCTGACGCTCTCCTATGCGTTTGCCGCGGATGGCGCCTGGAACGGTCGTGCGCAGGTGTCCCTGCGTGACGCCGCCGGACGCGCCGTCGCCGGCTTGCGCAGCACCTACGATTCGCGCAGCGGCCGCCTCCAGGTCGAATCGTACGCACCCGGGCAGCCGCGTCGGGTCGAGCCTGCCGCTGGCCGGGTCGAGTTCACGCTGCCCGCCGGGCGCTACGTGCTCGGCGGTTGCCGTGCCACCTGCCCGCAGCTGCCGGAGAACGATGCCGTGGGCGGCCCGGTGCCTCAGGCCATCACGCTCCAAGCGACGGTGCGCTGAGCCCTCCCTCGCCACATTCCATCCACACCAACCTCATCAAGCCATGAACCACGAAGTATCCGATTTCTCCGCCGATGTTCTTGAACGCAGCCGCACCGTGCCGGTGCTGGTCGATTTCTGGGCGCCCTGGTGCGGCCCGTGCCGCTCACTCAAACCCGTCCTCGAGAAGCTCGCCGTCGAGGCGCGCGACCGCTGGTCGCTGGTCACGATCAACGTCGACGTCCATCCGGAACTGGCGGCGCAGTTCGGCATACGCGGTATTCCCAACGTGAAGTTCTTCCACGCCGGCAAGGTCGTCGCGGAGTTCGGCGGCGCGTTGCCCGAGGATGTCGTGCGCAACTGGATCGAACGGAGCTTGTCCGCTGAAGAACGCACCGCGGGGTGAACCGTCCCCGCAGTGCAGGCGCCGCTGCGCGAACACCGCCGCAGCCGGGAGGGACAAGCCTCTGCGCGTCCTTCGCCCCGGCTCTGGTGAGGCGCCGCGCCTCAGAACGTGACGAGCCGGTCCGAGTCGCGCACGATCTCGTACAGATCCTGCATCGTCGACAACGGGCAGATCTCCGAGCCGGCGGAGTTGCGCAGTTTCAGGCACGTGCCGCAGGCGAAGATCCGGCCGCCCGCGGCGAGCAACGCCTCGGCCTGCTCGCGCACGGCGAACTTCGGGTGCTCGATCCGGTCGATCTCAACCCCGGCGCCGAGGAGGAAAACACGGACCTCGTCGTTCTGTTTCCGGCTGTAGTTGGCCAGCCGGAGGGAGTTGAAGGCGGACTCGGGATCGGGGTTCGAGAGGATGATGCCAAGCTTCATGGCGTTAGGGGTTCGGTGTTTTGTTTTCCAGCGGCGGCCGCACCGGCGGGCGCGGAAAGTCCTTGGTCGCGTAACGCAATTCCGCGGCCACGAGGAAACAAGTGCCGGCCCGCTCGACCTCCGCGACATCGCCACCGGCCAGCAGCCGCGCCACCATGGCGTCGAGCCGCTCCTCACTCCAGCTTGGGAACAGCACCGGCAGATCGTCGCGGCGGAGCGGATGCCGCTTCACGATCGCCGCCAGATCCTGCTCCGTGCACGCCACCGCAATCGTCGTGCCCGGCGGCGGAGCGAACGTCGCCTTCGCCCCGAGGATCGCCTGCGCTCGCACCAGCCCCGCCTCATCCGGCGCACGCACCCACGGCTCGATCGGACAGCGCGACGGCAGGGTCAGATGGATCTCGTCGGGCGCGATTCGCGCGAACAACGCGGCCATCTTGTGCAGTTGTTTCTCGGTGTCGTTGAGCCCGGCAACTAGCATGACCTCGATCCACAGTCGGCCGCGTCCCTCCATGTGCGCAAACGCTTCAATGCCGGCCACATGTCGCTCCCAGATGAGCCCGCGGTGCGGCCGGTTGATCCGGAGAAACGTCGCCTCGTCGCCGGCATCGAGCGTCGGCAGCACGGCATCGGCAAGCCGCAGTTCCTCGCGCACCTCCGGCCGGTCCAGGAGCGAACCGTTCGTGATGACCGCCACCGGGATGCGCGTACGCCGCCTGACCTCCCGCAGCACCTGGCCGAGCCCGGAGTAGAGCGTCCCTTCGCCCGATGCGACGAACGTGATCCAGTCCAGGCTCCCTGCGGGAAGTTCCGCCAGGCGCGACTCGAACTCGGCCACGATCGTCTCCGGGGCGACCTGCATCACCCGCGTGTTTCGCAACGGATGCGTGCGCCCGAGCTGGCAGTAGACGCAGTTCCAGTTGCAGGTCTTGGGCGGCACGGTGTCGATCCCCAGCGAACGCCCCAGTCGGCGCGAGGGTACCGGGCCGAAGACAAAGCTTCGCCCCGGCTGCGCTCGCGGGCTCCGTAGTGCCGGGGGAGGGGACGGAGCGTCTTTCATCTCACTTGAGCAACTGGCCGACGATCGCCTCGAACGCGTGCGCCGCGGCGGTATCCGGACTCCCGATGGCGAACGGTTGGCCGGCGTCGCCTCCGCGGACGACCGCCGGGTCGAGTGGGATGCTGCCAAGGAATGGGACTCCGGCCTCACGGGCCAGCCTGTCGCCGCCACCTTGGCCGAAGAGATCGAATACTTTGCCGCAGTGGGGACAGACAACCCCGCCCATGTTCTCGACGATGCCGGCGACGGGCAGATCGAGCATCTGGCAGAAGGTCAGGCAGCGGCGGACATCGGCCACAGCCACTTCCTGTGGCGTCGTCACCACCACGCCGATGGCTGGCTTGCCGGCAAGCTGCACCACCGACAAGGGTTCGTCGCCGGTTCCCGGCGGGCAGTCCACCACCAGATCGTCCAGCTCGCCCCAGTTCACGTCGCGCAGAAGCTGCCGGATCGCGCTGTTCTTGCGCGGACCGCGCCAGACCACGGCCTCGTCGGCGGAGGCGGTCAGCAGCCCCATCGAGATCACCTTCAGTCCGGCGGCGGCGACGATGGGCTGGAGAAGTTCTCCATCCGTCATGATCCGCTGGCCCGATAGATGGAGAAGCGTGGGCACGCTCGGGCCATGCACATCGACATCGAGAAGGCCGACCCGGCGCCCGCGCTGGGCCAGGGCGACGGCAAGATTGACCGCCACCGTGCTTTTGCCGACGCCACCTTTCCCGGATAGGACATGGATACGGCGTCCGATCCGCCGCATGCGTTGCAGCAGAACCTGGTCTTCAGGGCGACACCCCTGTGCATTTGCGGCCGGACCGGCGCCCGCCGGTGTTGCAGTACGTTCTTCGTTCATAGGGAGAGGGAGCCCGGTGTCATCTTGTGCGGCGGTTCGCCGGCGCGCCTGTGGTCGATGATGAGAACGCCGTTGAGATGATCGACCTCGTGCTGGATCACACGCGCGAGCAATCCCCGCGCGGTGAAGCGCAGCGGCTTCCCTTCGGGGTCCTGCGCCTGCACCTCCACGATCCGAGCGCGTGATACATCCACCGATAGTCCGGGGAGGCTCAGGCAGCCTTCGCTCGTAGTCTCGTTGCCCGGCAGTAACGACAATTCGGGGTTGATGAGGCAACGCGGGTCATCGCCGATATCCGCGACCAGCAACCGCAGCGACAGCCCGACTTGCGGGGCGGCCAACCCGATCCCGTGGTTGCGGCGCATGATCGCGAGCATCGCGTCGCACAGCGATGATGCCGGCTTGCCGAACTGCGTGAGCGGCTCGCATTGCTGGCGCAACACAGCAGCCGGGTACACCCGGAGACGCAGCGGCCTGGAAGTGAGAGAGGGCGGAGGCATCGGTACTGATTCGGCAAAGCGAGACGCGTTCTCAGGTTGACGTTATGAGCATATGCTCCCCATCTGAACCTCTGTCAATGACACGCGCCGCAACACCACTTCTCCCTGTCACGATCCTCTCCGGTTTTCTCGGTTCGGGGAAGACGACTCTGCTCAATCGCATGCTCGGAAGTGCCCCCGACGGCGCGCGCATCGCCGTGCTCGAGAACGAGCTGGGCGGCGTGCCGGTCGACGACGCGCTGATCTCTGCCGAAGGCCCGGCGCGGCTCGACACCGTGCTCGGTCGCACCTGTTGCGAGACGCGCGCCGAGTTCATCGAGAAGCTCCGCTCCGTCGCCGCAGCCGCTCAGGACTTCGACCGTCTCATCATCGAAAGCACCGGCGTCGCCCATCCTGGCATGCTCGCGCACGCCTTCCTCGCCGATCCCGTCCTCAAGCGCGCCTTTCGCATCGATGGCATCGTCACCGTCGTCGACGCCGAACATTTCTCCCTCCACGAAGGCGGCGACGGCCACGCCACCGAGCAGGTCGCCTACGCCGACGCTCTCGTCGTCAACAAACGCGACCTCATCGCCCCGGCCGCGCTGGAGACGTTGCTCGCCGACCTGCGCCGGATCAACGCACTCGCCCGCTACTATGTGACCGAGCAGGCCGACGCGCCGGTCGCGGAGTTGCTCGACCTGGGCGGTTTCGATCTCGCACGCATCGAGCACGGCGTCGGCGGCTGCCACTCCTTCATGGAGAAGAAGGCCGGCGCCAACCATGAGCATCACCACGAGATCGCGACGGTAGCCCTGCGGCTCGACGGCCGCTACGACCTCGCGCTCTTCCGCGCGTGGATCGAGGGCTTCATCGGCGAACACGCCGAAGGTCTGTATCGGGCGAAAGGTGTCGTCGCGCTCTCCGACAAGGCCGAGCGACTGGTCTTCCACGGCGTGCACGGCCGTTTCCAAGCCGCCTTCGCCGAGCCGTGGGGCGCCGGCGAGACGCCGGAATCCCGCATGGTCTTCATCGGGCGCGACCTCGACCGCGCCGCCATCGAGCAAGGGCTAGAAGCCTGCCGTAGCGACAAATCCGAACGCTGATGGCCGTATTGCCTGAGCGCCGCAGCCCCAAAAAATAGGCGGCCCTAGCGGCACTCACATCGTCTCAGGAAGCATTGCGAGAGTGACGTCCCTCGCACACAAGCGCGTCGACCCAGCCAGCGCCTTCAGGCCAAGCCCAATTATCGCACGCGTTCCGTGTGCGGCGGGACAGTTATCGCCGCACAGTCGACTGCGCCTCAGCGGGTTGGCTGCGCGCGAGCACGTCGAGCGTGTTCTGCAGCAGGCCGGGTTCGAGGCGCGAGCCGTGTGCGGCGACAACGACATCCACCGGCAGCGGCATCAAGCTCCGGATACCATCGATCCACCGGGCGAGATCGGCCTCGGCTACGTTGCCGGTCCGGTCGCCAGCGAGGATCATGCAGCTCCCGTAGAGCAGGCGACGCCCGGGGAAGTAGATCGCGACCTTGTCGGGCGCTTGCGTGGGGCCGGGATAGATCGCGCGCACCTCCTCGCCGCCAAAGCGAAGCGTGAGTCCCTGTTCGATCGGGAAGACGTGGTCGGGCGGCACGAACTGCAGCGCGACATGCGCGGCGCGATACGGCGAGTTCTTGTCGGCGATGAAACCGAGCGTGAGCGCGCGCATCTTCTCGCCTCGTTCGGCGAGCAGCCGCACGGTGAGATCGGAGCCGTGGACGGGAAATCCGGCGTCGAGAAAGGCCGCGTTACCGCCAAGATTGTCGAAATGATAGCCGGTATCGATGGCCACGACCGGCCGCGGGCCGTGCTCGCGCACGATCCAGTCGAGGACGAGTCGCGCGGCCTCCGGAAAGCCCGGCGTGCCGCCGAAGACGAAGGTGCCGTCGGGCATCTCGACCAGCACGGAGTTGCAGACGAACGGGCAGACATGGCGCACCACATACGCCCCCGCGCCGATGCGCAGGAGGTGCAGATCGGGCGCCAGCTCGATCTCGGCGGTCACAGCGGGCGCCACGGCACGCGCGGGAGACGCGGCGGGCGCATCGCACGCAATCGCGGCGGGAAACGCAGCGGAACACAGCAGTGCGACAAAGAACGGGCGGAAGCGGAAATTCATGCCACCGTGATCCACGAAGAGCACGGCATGCGCAACCGGCAGTTGTTCACAGAGGCGCGTGGAGGCGCGCCTACGACGCGGGGCGCGCGAGCAGCGTGTGCAGGAGCGATTCGCGACTGCCTTGCAACGCGGTTGCCGTAGCCACCGTCGCGCAGCACAAGCGCGTGCTCGACGCCGGCGACGCGCAACGCCTCCGCGCAGTGGAGCGTGCCAGCAAGTATCCGCCGATGGCGCTTGGCCATCCCCCGGAAACGAGGAGCGCGCAGTACGAAGCCGGGCGGGGTATCCCACTCGCTTCTCCCGAAAGGG
>Ga0209373_10003344_pt1 | contig 14949 bp, 11 predicted proteins | sample Higcelweek5metaG_FD_187173 | JGI IMG/M metagenome (GOLD analysis project Ga0209373, IMG submission 187173) | Freshwater pond sediment microbial communities from the University of Edinburgh, under environmental carbon perturbations - High... | ecosystem: Environmental > Aquatic > Freshwater >...
TTCTTCGCCGCTAGTGCCCTGCTGCTCTTCTGTCTGGCGATCAGTTTCGCCGGTAATGGCGTGGTCGAGCTGCAAGCCGTGGCCGTGGTGCCGACCCATGTCCTCCCGGGCTGGCCCAATCTGGCCTCGCTTGGGATTCATCCCACCGTCGAGGGGATGCTGGCCCAGGGCGGGATTGTGCTGCTGGCGCTGATTTGGTCGGGCTTCCGCCCGAACCCGACCGGGGCGATGCCCCGGACCCCCTTTGTTTTCGAAAATAAGAGGGGGTTTGGGGGCGTGCCCCCAAGCGGGGTGCGGGGCGGCAGCCCCGCTAACGCCGATAAACCGCCAGCCCGCCCGGGGCCTGACAGTCCGGCATCATCTCAATCCGACTGATGTTGACATGAGGCGGCCGGGAGGCGGCCCATACCACCGCTTCGGCGACATCCTCGGCCGTCAACGGCTCGGTGCCCTGATACACCCCGGCGGCGCGCTCGGCATCGCCATGAAAGCGCACTTGGGAGAATTCCGACCCGCCACATAAACCGGGCTCGATATTGGTGACGCGTAGCCGGGTGGCGATCAGATCGGCCTGGAGGTTGGCGGAAAACTGCGCCACCGCTGCCTTGGTCGCGCCATAGACATTGCCGCCGGGATAAGGATGGTTGCCGGCGACCGAGCCGATATTGATGATATGACCGCGATCACGGGCGACCATCCCCGGCAGAATCGCCCGGGTGACTTGGACCAGCCCCTTCAGATTGGTGTCGATCATAATGTCCCAATCGTCAGGATCGGCCAGATCGGCCCGGTCGAGGCCCAGCGCCAGCCCGGCATTATTGACCAGCAGATCGACCGCCGCGAAGGCCGGCGGCAAAGCGGCCACAAACGCCTCAATCGCCGCCCGGTCGCGCACGTCGAGCGGCACGGCATAGACCGGCACGGCCGCAAGTTCGACGGCCAGTTCAGCCAGACGCTCGGTTCGGCGCCCACACAGCACCAACCGAGCCCCGAGCGCAGCAAAACGGCGGGCGATTGCCGCCCCGAAACCGGCGGTGGCGCCGGTAATCATCACGGTTCGGTCGGTCCAATCGATCATGGGGACACCTGTCGGCCGGGCATCGGGGGGGGAGGCGGCAAGGGGCGGCGGGGATCAGGGTCGCGCACCATCGCCAAATGCGGCGCCGGATCAAGCGGGCCGGTAATCTTCCAGACATAAACCCGATAGGCGCCGAACTGGCGGACTTCGTTGGCATTATGCTCAACCACATTGGCGTCGGTGGTGACGCGGAACTCGCCTTCCATCGTCAAACCGAGTTCGGCCAGGGTCTGAGCATCAGAGGCGCGCAGACCGTTGGCCGCAATCACGATCCCGCCATTTTCCAGCGAGCGTAGGGCGATAATCCGGGCATCGCGGCGGATCAGCGAGACCAGCTGAATCTGACCGAGCCGTCCGGCCCGTTCATATTCGACCGCAAAGCGGCCCCGGCCCCGGGGTTCGATCTTGCGGAAAGCAATGTCGCGGGAGAGATCCTTGCGGATGTTCTCCAGCCGCTCGGCTTCATTGTCGGGGGTGATCCGGCCCTTGCGGTAATCGTCGAGGATCGGCGCCCACAGCAGGTCGCCTTTATAGATCATGTCATAATCGCCAAACCGCGACAGCCGCAGTTCAGCGCGGAACTTGTCGGGGATGTAGCAGGATGACAGCAGCAGCAGCGAGGCCACCACCGTCAGCCGTTTCAGCCATTCAGCCGCCACGGACCCCTCCGCCTTTTTTCGGTTCCAGCCGTTTGGCAGCCTGCCACAACGCCTCCATTTCGTCGAGCGAGGCGGCGGCCGGGTCGCGCCCCTCGGCCGCCAGGGCGCTTTCGATATGGCGGAAGCGGCGTTCGAATTTGGCATTGGCCCCGGCCAGCGCGCGGTCGGGATCAACCGCCAGCTTGCGGGCGAGGTTGACGCAGACGAACAGCAGATCGCCGATTTCATCTTCGACCCGTTCAGGATCGGCCCCGGTGTCGAGTTCGGCGACCACTTCGCCGGCTTCTTCGGCCAGCTTGGCCAGGATCGCGCGCGGATCGTCCCAGTCGAAGCCGACCCGCGCCGCCCGTTGTTGCAGTTTGATCGCCCGGGTCAGCGGCGGCAGCGCCTGAGCGATTCCGTCCAGCACCCCCGCTCCGCCCGTGGCGGCGCGTTCCTGGGCTTTCAATTCTTCCCAGCCCGGTGTCGCCGCATCGACGCCGTCCGGTGGGAACAGATGGGGATGGCGTCGGATCATCTTATTGGTGACGGTGGCGGCGACGGTTTCGAAATCGAACAGGCCGGCTTCTTCGGCGATCCGGGCCTGAAACACCACCTGGAACAGCAGATCGCCCAGTTCCTCGCGCACGGCAGCGGGATCGTTGCGGGCGATCGCGTCGGCGACTTCATAGGCCTCTTCAATCGTATAGGGGGCGATGCTGGCCCAATCCTGGTCACGATCCCACGGGCAGCCGTCGCTGGGATCGCGCAGGCGGGTCATCAGGGTCAACAGGCGGTCGATCGGGCGGGACGAGGAATCCATCAAGGGGGGCGTTTCCAAGGGGCTGAGAGGGACGATCGTAGCACCCCGCTGCGTTGAGGCAAGGCTTTGCGAGTTTTTCACAAAAAAATGCTTTAATCTTTTTTTAGCTATCTTCTTAAGAAGAAAAAAATTTGATTATCAAAATCAAATTAAAAATTGAAGCTTTGAATAAAGATAATTAGAAAATTTTCTTGTTACCGCCAGATTTAGGGTAGGCTCTTCACCCCCTGGTAGGACTCTGTGATTCAAGGCTTTCCAAAGTCTTCTTTTGTGGTAAATTTCTTGCTGGAAGCACCATCAATATAGGAATTAACCTTATGGTCTCTCATTTCATCCCCCAAGGAGAGAAGAGATTCGCTTTATTCCCTGTTCGTGCAACCCATGCGGTTTCATATTCGAAGTTACAAAAGCTCAAAAATTCTAAGCTAATATGGCTTCAATCATTCTTGTCTTTTGATACGAAAATGGCATCGCTGGATTATGCCGAAGAAATGATGCTGCCATTTTGTGATGGCGATAAAATCATTTGCTTAATTCCAAATTCATTAAAAATAAAAAATTTTTTTATTCGATTTTTTGACAAAACTTTAATTAATATTTTCATATTATTTCGTCTTTTTTTGAGAAAAAGCCGGCGCGGATTGGTCTTAAGTTCAAGTGGCGGCATTGGTGATACAATATTATTTTCAACAATAATTAATGAATTTTCGAATCTGGCCTCAGATAATGAGGATATATACCTGATTTTTCAAAAAAATAGTGAATGTGTATCTTTTTTGTTTGAGGATAAAATTAAATTAATTCCTATTGATTACTCCAAATTTAGAGGGAATGTTTTTTATAGAACAAAATGGGCGTGGAGAATTTTTTCGTTAAACTCCAGGATTTTTGTGGCAACAGACCATTTGCGACATCCTTTTGCGGATGAGTGTTTTGCGAAATTTAGTTGTTCTGAAGTCAAATATGCACTTGAACCGAAGTGGTGGGAGAAATATGCTGGAGATCTAGAAAAAAGTAAGAATATATATGATGTTCTTGTTCCATCTTCTGATGAAGTGACTCACCGATACATTCGATGGTATGGGCTCGTTTGTGCATTAAGAGGGGGTGATGTCAATTTTCCCCAGGTAAATGGTTTTTTTTCATCTCGCTTTCAATTTAATAAGGCGGAACAACGGAAATATGTTGTCCTCCATCCTTTCGCATCAACGCGGCTGAGGCAACCTAGCGTTGATGTTTTTATTTCGCTCCTTAATTCCATACCTGAAACATTTGACATTATTTTGTCTTGTGGTCCAGAAGACCTGAATAAAAATAAAGATTTTATTGAAATCTCTGAAGGAAAAAGAATTTCAAAAGATGATCGTAGAATGGAAGACAAAGCTCACCTTTTGATGGGGGCTGCTTTGGTGATCACCGTTGATACATCAATATTACATTTGGCCTCTGTCCTTGGTGTAAACACACTTTGCATAGCATCTGCGGCACATGTCGTCGATAGTGTGCCATACCCTCAGCAAATGTGCATAAAAAATACACATTTTATCCTGGCTGATGTGGCGTGTGCAGGCTGTTTGGGGCAATGCGATCAATTGGGGGATGGGAAACGATATCCCTGCATTGATTTGATTGACACGGCTTCCGTTATCATGGAAGCGCGTAAACTTCTGGATACTGATTTTATATAAACTAATTTTACCTTGGATAAGATCCTCTTCGGATTTCATGCCACGTCAAGGGGTTTATGCTGGATATTTAGCAATTGCTTTTCAGTGAAAATCACTAAACCCGGCGATTAAGCTGAGTTCTGGTGCGTTTTGATGCAGATTTTCGGCTGAGCGGCACCTTTTTGCTCCTGGAGCCCGACATAAACGGGCTGGCCGCGCCGGTTTGGCTATGACATTTTTGCGGCGGGAAAGGGGGACGCATGGCCCAAATCAGCACGCTTAGCCGTCATGGCCACAGTACCAATCTGGTCGGATTGCCGACCAGTCTGATCGGCAATCCGGCCTTCAACGATCTGCCGCAGCCGCTGCATATCTCTGGGGTGCGCGAGATGAACCGCCGCCTGTTCCAGATGCTCGGTCAGGCCGAGAGTCAGGCCGAGGCCGCCGACGCCTTCTCCAAATATATGATGGCGATGTTCGGGATCGACCCGGAGCAGCGGACCCTGATCGCCGAGCCGGCCGGCAGCATTCCCCGGCCCTATCGTGCCAGCTTTATCCGTCTGCTCCTGGGGTGGGGCTATGATTCCAATGCCCCCGAGGGTGCCGTGCTGAAAGGTTGGGTCGAAAGCCGCTTCGGGCTGGTGCCGACGTTTCACAAGCAGCCGATTCGCGACACTGTCTCTCCGGCCTGGGACAGCTATGTCGAAGAGAAGATGGCCAGCCAGTTTCACAATAACTCGATCTGGGCTCAGCTTGATCTGCTTTATGAATATTGCCAGTGGGCGATTGCCAGTCGCACGGTTTCCCTCGGCGAGCATCTCACCCTCTATCGTGGGGTCAATTCGTTCGAGGAGCATCAAATCGTTGAACGGCTCGACCGCCGCTCGGTGGTGATGCGTTTCAACAATCTCGGTTCCTTCAGCAGTGACCGTGAGGTGGCCGACTGTTTCGGCGAAACCATCCTCACCGTGCGGGTGCCCACCGTGAAGATTTTGTTCTTTAATGCCTTGTTGCCGCTCTATCCGCTGAAGGGCGAGGCGGAATATCTGGTGATCGGTGGCGATTATCGGGTGATCGCCGAAAAATACTGAAGGTTAAGGCCGCACCTGCCGCACCGGAGAAGCCGGTTTAAAGGTTTCCCTCAGAAAGGGCGCTCGCATAAGATGTGATCGTCCCTTCGGATCCTGGGAGATAGCGCCTTGTCCACCTTAGCCACCCGTATCGCGGCCTTGATGTCCGACTATCGCTGGAATGAGGCTGTTGCCGTGGGAGCGCCGGTCACGGTGACCTATAGTTTCATGCAGGCTCTGCCTCCCCGTGAATCGCCCCTCACCCATCCGGGGTTTCGCGCCTTCACCGCCTCTGAGCGAGCCTCGGCCCGTCAGGCTTTGGCCGCTTGGTCAGCGGTCAGTGGAATCCGTTTCGTCGAAGTGTCCGATCAGGATGCAGGCGGTAGAATCCGTCTGGGCTTTCACGACTTTACGGGGACGACATATTCTGAATATGCAGGATATTCAAACTATCCAATGCCGTCCTATGATAATTATAACACTGATCTCTTTCTTAATACCGCACAAGTAAAAGATATTTCGTTAGGAAGTCAGGGCTTTCAGGTTTTGCTGCACGAAATGGGACATGCCATCGGGCTAAAGCACCCTTTCGATGGGGCAAATACTCTCCCTGCTGCTGAAGACAACACTAATAATACACTTATGTCTTATAATTGGATTTCGGGTAACGCACAGAGTCCTCGTCAATACGATATTGAAGCAATCCGTTATCTTTATGGCCGATCTGGGGCCTCTGGCACCAAATATGTCTGGAGCGGCTCAGTCAAGGCGTTGAGAATCACGGGTTCGGCGGCAAGCGACTTCCTGCTCGGGGGGCTCCATCGCAATATCGTGTCGGCAGGAGGTGGAAATGACACGATCATCGGCGGTGATCAGGGGGACTCCATTGCTGGTGAGGCCGGGCATGATTCCATCTCAAGCGGGGCTGGTAACGACTCGATTGATGGGGGCTCGGGAAACGATTCCATCTTAAGCGGCGATGGTAATGATTTAATCAAAGGTGGCTTGGGAAATGATTACATTTTAAGCCTTAACGGCAATAAATCAATTGATGGGGGCTCTGGGGATGATTCCATCTCAAGCGGGGCTGGTAACGACTCGATTGATGGGGGCTCGGAAAACGATTCCATCTCAAGCGGGGCTGGTAACGACTCGATTGATGGGGGCTCGGGAAACGATTCCATCTTAAGCGGCGATGGTAATGATTTAATCAAAGGTGGCTTGGGAAATGATTACATTTTAAGCCTTAACGGCAATAAATCAATTGATGGGGGCTCTGGGGATGATTCCATCTCAAGCGGAGATGGTAACGACTCGATTGATGGGGGCGCTGGGGATGATTCCATTTCGAGTGGAGTTGGTAATGATTTGATTAAAGGGGGTTTGGGGAATGATTATATTTTAAGTTTTTATGGAAATAAAATGATTGATGGGGGGGCTGGGGACGATTCCATCTCAAGCGGGGCTGGTAACGATTCGATTGATGGAGGGGCGGGGAACGATTCCATTTCGAGTGGAGATGGAAGTAATTCCATCGATGGAGGCTCTGGTAATGATTCCATTTTAGCTGGCTTTGGATCTGATTTTATTATTGGCGGGGCCGGGAATGATATTATTGCAGTGGGGCGGGATGGTTATAGCCTGAATGACGGAGAGACATTCTATTCTGCCTATGGTGGGGCACAGCTTGCCATCCTCAGTGGAGGAGATGGGCATGACACCCTTTATGGCGGCGGTGGCAATGATTTTATCGATGGCGGTGCCGGTCGCGATCTGTTGCAAGGTGGATTTGGCCTCGGTACGCCGCACTTTCAGTTATATGGCGATGGCGATTTGGTGAAGGCGGGATACGCAGAGACGATTGGCCGTTGTGGTGTGGCCGATTATGGCGCCTGTGATGCCGGGATTGTCGCTACCCTGATCGATGACAGCACGATGGCGGTTTCTTTGTCAGGCTCTCGCGTGAAGGACAGGTTGTCAGAGATCACGGAGCTAGACGGAACCGATTTCGCCGATCGGATTGTCCTTGAGGATGCGGGAAACTGGGTCCGTGATTGGGATATCTATGCCCAAGGCGGAAATGACACCATCACCGTCGACCTTTGCGGAACGATCTCCATTAACGGTGGGGCTGGAAGTGACGTTCTTGTTTTACCAATAAACTCGTCTCAGGCCCGTATTTCCACAGTCGGTCGCGAAGTTTCCGTGGAAAATACGGATAATGGCGCGCTCTATGTCTTGAGCGGGGTGGAAAGCCTGCGGTTTCGTGACAATAGCACGCGGACTTTGACCTCATCCTCTTTGGGGATGACCCGTCTTCTCGGCACCTTGGGTGCGAATACCCTGGTTGGCGGCGGCGGGATGGACTCGATTATTGGCAATAAGGGGGATGATCGCCTGTTTGGCGCTGCCGGAGCCGACAGCCTGCTGGGGGGGAGTGGGGTCGACCAGTTGTATGGCGGAACCGGGGCGGATGTGCTGTATGGCGGCAGCGCAGCCGATGAGCTGACCGGCGGGGCAGGGCGTGATCTTTTCTGCTACACGAAAGCCTCCGAGGGAGGAGATCGCATTACGGATTTTTCCCGGGGCGAAGATCATTTGCGTTTTGTCAGTCGTGAATTCGGCAATATTACGGGGCGCCAGTTATCCCAGCGCTCTTTGTTGGTCAATGCAACCGGCACGGCTTCTGGCACCAAGGCGCAGTTCATTTTTAACACCTCTAATGGCGTTTTGACTTATGATTCCAACGGAACCAGGAGCGGGGGCGGGGTGACGGTTGCCACCCTGAACGTCCGGTCTCTCTCGGCCAGCGATTTTGTGATGGTTCCCTCCTGAAATGTGCTTTTCTGCCCAAAATTCCCCTGTCTTTGGGCTTGTCGGCCATGAGTGATGAAAGTGTTAAGGCTCTGATCCTGCCCCTGGCCCGGGGGCTGGTGCCTCCGCCCGCCCCAGGGCGCGGCGCCTTTCTGCGGGCGGAAGCCGATCCGGCCCTGCCGGCGGGTCTGCTGTGCGAACAGAGCTTCAAACCGGCTTACGACGCACTGGCGGCTGCTGGACTGTCGGTCACCCGACGTATCGAAGGCCTCTTTGATCTGATCCTGTGTCGACTGACCGGCGACAAAGCGGAAAACCGGGCCACGCTTGCCCGGGCCTGGGACCACCTCGCCCCGGGTGGCACCTGGATCGCCGCCGGCCCGAAAGAAACCGGTGCCGCCAGCCTGGAAGCCGAATGTGCCGCCGCTTTCCCCCTCGCCGGCACCCTGGCCAAATATCATTGCCGGCTGTTCTGGGCGCAGAAAACCACCCCGCAGCCGCCCGCTTTGCTGGAGAGCTGGACCGCCGCCGCCCAGCCCGGACCCTATCCGGGGGCGGGCTATTGGACCCGGCCGGGGCTGTTCAGCTGGCGGGAGATCGATCCCGGTTCGCGCCTGCTGGTTGAGGCCTTGCCGGCGAATCTGAGCGGCCGGGGGGCCGACCTTGGTGCCGGGTGGGGCTATCTGGCGGTGGAAACCCTGCGCCGGGCGGCGCCCGCCTGCCGGCTGGATCTGTATGAAGCCGAGGCGCTGGCCCTGGAGGCGGCCCAACACGCCTTGACGGCAGCTGGTCTGGCCGAGCGCGCCACTCTGCATTGGGCCGATGTCGCGGCCGATCGATTGCCGGAGCGGACCTATGATTTCGTAGTGATGAATCCGCCGTTCCATCGGGGCAAACAGACGGATATCGGCCTGGGTCAGACTTTTCTGGCCGCCGCCGCGCGGATGCTGCGACCAAGCGGCCGCCTGCTGCTGGTGGCCAATCGGCAATTGCCCTATGAGCGACTGCTGCGCGAACAGTTTGCCACCGTGACGCCCCAAAGCGAAACAGGGGTCTATAAAGTGATCTTCGCAGAATTAAAGAAATGAAGAGGGGTCTGGGGCTCTGCCCCAGGCGGGTTCGGGCGGCAGCCCGATCATTTTAGCGCCGTAATGCCTCCAGCAAAGCGATACTCCCCGCTTCAACCAGATCAAGCACCCGCTCGAACGCCTCCGCTCCCTCATAATAGGGGTCCGGTACCTCCTGATCCTCCAGGAACAACCGCACCCGGTCTCGCCGAGTCGCCGGGGCATGCTCGATCAGCCAACCGAGATGGTCGCGATCCATCGCCAGCAGCCAGTCGAATCGCTCGAAATCAGCCATCACCACCTTGCGCGCTCGTAATGGCCGCAGATCGATGCCCCGCCGGGCGGCGGCGGCGATCGACCGCCGGTCGGGCGGATCCCCAATGTGGTAGGAATGGGTACCGGCGGAGTCCGCTTCGATCTCCCCGCTCAATCCGTGCCGCTCGACCAGGGCGCGGAACACCCCTTCGGCGGAGGGGGAACGGCAGATATTGCCGGTGCAGACGAACAGAACCTTGACCATCGCGTGTTTCCGGTTTTCGATCGGGCGCGCCAGTATAGCGCAGGGGAGCCAACGCGCCATGTCTCACCGATCTTCACCGGCCCGCATCGTTGTGTTGACCGGAGCCGGCATTTCCAAGGAATCCGGCCTCGACACGTTCCGCGACCAGGACGGGTTGTGGGCCAAGCATCGGATCGAGGATGTCGCCAGCATCGACGGCTATCGTCGTAATCCGGCTTTGGTACAGAGCTTCTACAACACCCGTCGCCGCGAACTCGGGACGGGCGATGTCCAGCCCAATCCGGCCCATCTCGCTTTGGCCCGGCTGGAACGGGACTGGCCGGGCGAGGTGTTGATCGTGACCCAAAATGTCGATGATCTGCACGAGCGCGCCGGTTCGACCAATTTGATCCACATGCATGGCGAATTGCTGAAGGTGCGCTGTGAGCGCTGCCAGCGGCCGCTGTCCTGGCAGGAGGACATCACCCCCGAAAGTCGCTGCCCGGACTGCGGCCGGGTCGGGACGCTGCGGCCGCACATCGTTTGGTTCGGGGAGGTGCCGTTGGAGATGGAGCGGATCGGGGCGGCGTTGGAACGCTGCGATCTGTTCGTTTCGATCGGGACCTCGGGGCAGGTTTATCCGGCGGCCGGGTTTGTTGCGGCGGTGCGGCAGCGGGGGCGGGCGCAGGCGATCGAGATCAATCTGGAGCCGTCCCGTGGGGCCAGTCTGTTTCATGCGGTACGGACCGGGCCGGCGTCGCTGACGGTGCCGGCGTTTGTGGCGGAGCTGTTGGACGGGGCTGCCGCCCCGGCCCTGCCTGGGGGCTGACGCCCCCAGACCCCTGCTTTTTTGTTACGCGGCGGTACTGGCGCGGACCACGGTGGTATAGATCCGTTCGATCAGGGCCAGCGCGCCGCGATAGCCGAGGTAGGTTCGCGACAGCACCACCTCATCGGTGGCGGGGTAGCCAATTTCGATCAGCGGCGCGTCGAGCTGGCGGGCGAGTTCGCCGTCCCAGGTGGTAGCGAACAGGATCGGGAAGGCCCCGGTCAGGTTGGTCTCGCGCAGCAGGCGGTGGATCTGTTCGCCATCGGCGGCAAAGGTGATTTCGGTGCTGAGGCCGTCGCCCAGGTCGCGGAAGGCGGCGCGGATCGTCTCCTGTGCGGAGTCAGGGGGGTTTTCGGTAATGACGATCCGCGCCGGTTCCAGGCCAAGCTGGCCGACCATGAAGCGGGTGATGGCCAGGGCATAGGCGCTTTCTCCCGCCACCAGCAGATGCGAGGGCAGGCGGTACTGGCTGGAGCAGCCGGCATAAAAGGCATTAAAATCGCGGAGATAGAGGTAATAGCGTCGTTCCTCGGCGGTGATGAAGGCTTCGACCGGTTCAGCGGGCAGGCCGGCCAGAGCGGCGATCTGGCGCAGCAGGGCGCTGGTTGCGGCGGCGCCGATCGGCAGGGCGGGCTGATGGAGGGTGGTCTGGCCGTATTTGCGTTCGAGGGTGCGGGCCAGCTCCCGTCCGACCCAGGGCGACAGCACCAGATTGATCCCGGCGCGAGGGATCGCCTGCCAATCGGCAATGCCGGCGCTGCTATGGCCGAACAGGATCGAGACCTCCAGCCCGATCCCGGACAGCACCCGGTGGATTTCCTCCAGATCGCCGCGCCAGAATGGATTTTGGTAGGGCACCAGCGCCCAGACATTGACCCGGCGCGGGTTGCGCGGGCCGTCATCCTCGCCGACGAACTGTTCGATGATGGCGCGGGCGACCTGTTCATGGCCGGTGAAATTGGTCCCCTGATAGCCCAGCGTTTCGGCCAGCACCACCGGCACGCCCTGGCGCCGCTGGGCGCGAACCACCGCGTCCAGATCATCGCCGATCAGGCCGGGGATACAGCCGGCCAGCACCACCAGCAGATCAGCCTCGATCCGCTCCCAGGTGGCGGTGATCAGGGCATCAAGGGTTTCCGCCCCGCCGAACACCACTTCGCGCGTGCCGAGATTGGTGCTGGGGACCGGGACTTCGCCGCCCTGATAGCCGCTGATCCCCGACAGGGCATGGATCTGCTTGGTGGCGCAGCCGGGGCCGCAATGAGTGATCGGCACCGCGCCGGGAATCGCGATCACGCTGGCCAGGGCGCCGAGGGCACAGACGTAGCGGGCCTGGGCAATCGCTCCGGTCTCGCTGAGCTGGGGACAGGCGGTCATGCGACGGCTCCCGGAAGGGTCGGGCGGGTGGCCCAAGGATCGGTCTGGTCCCGCCAGCCCGGCCGATAAGGCAGGGGGGCGTGGCGGGCGATGTCGGCGAAGAACCGGCGGCGGGGCAGGATCCGCAGCAGCGCCTGACCGAGGGTCAGCAGCCCCTGATAGCCGATTCCGTCATTCGAATAGAACACCGGCAGCACCGGCAGGCCGAGCCGTCCGGCCAGGGTGGCGATGGTGCCACCGTGGCGGCAGACCACCAGATCGGGCCGGGCGCGCAGCAGAGCGGCATGAGCCTGATAATGCTGATCGGGGCTGACGGTCAGATGGGGCACATCGCCCCAGCGTTCGACCAGGTCGGTCAGGGTGTCCTGGCGCGGGTCGCCGCTGTCGGTGGTCGGATCATGATGGAACGAGAAAGCGTCGGCGACCTCCAGGCCGAGGTCGCGCAGATCGGCAATCAGGCCATGGGCGAAAGCGGCCCCGGCGGCGACCAGAACCCGGCGGCCGGCCAAAGCGGCGCGCAGCCGGGCCAGTTCCGGGGCGATCCGCTCCCGTTCGGCGGCGATGACCGCCTCAACCCGGTCGGTGCGGTCGGTCAGGGCGGCGATCGCCCGCAGCCAGGCGTCGGTGGCGTCCTGGCCATAGGGCAGCGGGGCTTTGACCTCCGGCACGCCATAGGATTGTTCCAGTCCGGTGGCGAGATAGGACAGGACGGTACACATCGTCACCGTTGCCGCCGCCTCGGACAGGCGGGCGAGGCTGTCGAGATCATTGCCGCCCATCACCAGATTGACCCGCAGGCCGAGCTGGCCAAGCAGCGGGGTAAAGACGTCAGGGCCGCCGAGATGGATCACATTGACCAGATCGAGCTGGCGTTGCGGCGGGGCGGGGCGGACCAGACGGCGCAGGATGCCATGTTCGATCACATCCCAGCCACTGCTCCAATGCGCCGCCTTGAAGCCTTCGCAATGCAGCGGCACCACCGGCAGCCCCAACTCCCGTTCCAGCCCGAGCGACAGGCCGTCGATATCGTCGCCGATGATTCCGGTGGCGCAGGAGGCGGCGACGAACACCACCCGAGGACGATGCCGGGCGACGGCGTCGCGGATCGTTGCCTCCAGTTTTTCCAGCCCGCCAAACACCATCTCCCGTTCGCCGAGATTGGTGCAGATCGCCAGCGGATTCTGTAACGCCCACCCCCGCCGCGCCGCGAGATCTCGGTAATAGCGGCAGGTGAAGGACTGGCTGGCGGCGCAGCCGATCGGGGCATGCTGGATCACCACCGCATCCTGGATGATGGTGGCGTTGGTGACGGCGATATGTTCGGCGCACATCGTCGCCTGCCGGAAGGGACCGTCTTCGCGGCAGGTCGGGCCGCAGCCGCGCCGGCCGGCTCCGGCACAGGCACGGGTCAGAGCTGCGGCACTACCTTCCCAGCGGGTCAGGGTGCCCAGGCGCTGTTCGCGGGATTCGACATCGACTCGATTCAGATCGATTGCCATTCATTGATCTCCGGTCTGCACCCCGGTTAGATCATGATCTTTCTTATTTGTCGATAGAGTGTGTGGGGTTACGGGGCTGCCGCCCCGGCCCCGCTTGGGGGCTGGCGCCCCCAAACCCCCGCTGAAATCAAAGGGGGTCCGGGGCATGGCCCCGGGCGGGTCCGGGCGGCAGCCCGGCGACCTCAGTCGGCGAGAGACCGGGCTTCGAGCGCCGCCGTTTCCAGCAACGCGTCACTCTCCGCATTGTCGCGCAAACTGGCGGTGAAGCGGTAGAACAACACCCCAGCGGCGAACAGGGCGCAGAACAGGCCAAATACCATCGCGTTGAAATAAATCATCGTCACCAGAGCCAACACCGCCGTGCCCAGGGCAATCGCCGGAAACAGAGGATAAAACGGCGCGGTGAACGGACGGGCCAGACTCGGCTCGCTGCGGCGTAGCTTGAACAAGGCCGCCATCGACAGGATATACATCACCAGCGCCCCGAAAGCCGACATGGTGACGATATTTGCGGTCAGCGGCAGGCCGCCGATCTGGATCAACTCATCCGAGAAAATCGCGGCAATCCCGATCACGCCGCCGGCCAGGATCGCCTTGACCGGAGTCTTGGTCACTGGATTGAGCACCGCAAACGCCGGCGGCAGGAAGCCGGCCCGGGCCAAAGCGAAGATCTGGCGCGAATAGCCCATGATGATCCCGTGGAACGAGGCGATCAGCCCGAACAGGCCGATGAACACCAGCATATGCAGCCAGCCGGAATCCGCTCCGACCACGATCTTCATCGCCTGGGGCAGCGGATCATTGACGTTGGCCAGGCTGCTCCAGTCGCCAACCCCGCCAGCCATCACCATCGTGCCGAACGCCAGCACCACCAGGGTCAAAATCCCGGCAATATAGGCCACCGGCACGGTGCGGGAGGGATCGCGGGTTTCCTCGGCGGCCATCGCCGCGCCCTCGATCGCCAGGAAGAACCAGATCGCAAACGGAATCGCTGCGAGAATCCCGCCCAGGCTGGTGGTCGAGAAACTGTCCGCTCCGGCCCAGCCATGGGCGACGAAATTGGCCCAGGAGAAACCGGGCGACACCACCCCCATGAACACCAGCAATTCAATGATTGCCAAAACGGTGATGAACAATTCGAAGGTGGCGGCGATGGTCACCCCGGCGATATTCAGCCCCATGAACACCACATAGGCGCCGACTGCGGCCAGTTTCGGATCGAGTCCGGGGAACTGGACATTGAGATAGGAGCCGATCGCCAGGGCAATCGCGGGCGGGGCGAAGACGAATTCGACCAGAGTGGCAAAACCGGCGGCAAAACCGCCCAGGGGGCCGAAGGCGCGGTAGGAATAAGCGAACGGACCGCCGGCATGGGGAATCGCCGTGGTCAGTTCGGTGAAGCTGAAGATGAAAGTGGTGTACATCGCGGCGATCAGCACGGTCGTGACCAGGAACCCGAGCGTTCCCGCCGCCGCCCAGCCATAGGACCAGCCAAAATATTCGCCGGAGATCACCAGCCCAACGGCGATCCCCCACAGATGCAGCCCGGTCAGGCTGCGGTTGAGTACAGTTTTTGTCGGAGTGGACA
>Ga0209373_10003345_pt1 | contig 14948 bp, 11 predicted proteins | sample Higcelweek5metaG_FD_187173 | JGI IMG/M metagenome (GOLD analysis project Ga0209373, IMG submission 187173) | Freshwater pond sediment microbial communities from the University of Edinburgh, under environmental carbon perturbations - High... | ecosystem: Environmental > Aquatic > Freshwater >...
TGATCTATAGAATGATTAAAATATTTTGATAATTTCTATTCACTCCCCACTTTTTGAGATTATGCCCTAGATCTCTTGTGTGTTACTGTGTAGAGACAAAACATTGCTTTTTCTTCCACTGTTACCACGATTTGAGATTATGACATTTTTCCTGGTAACAGTGGAAAAATACTCAGGAGTTTGTTACAAATTCTCTTTTTTATCTTTTGCTTCTGATAATGAGATAGTATTTGTTTTCATATTTACCAGATATTTATAATTTTCCTTTCCAAATGTGGGTAAAGGGAAATGATACTTTGTAAGGTCTTATCTGATACCCGGAATATAATTTTTCTTGCGTCTTTGAGATTTTCAAAGATAATTTTGAGTCGTGTTTCGTCGAGTTGGTTTAAACCTATCTCTTTTAAAACAATAGTCTTTACATTTCTCAAATTTTCAAAGATGATTTTGAGTTTTGCTTCATCAAGTTGCTCAATATTTGTGTTGCTAAGATAGATACATGATACATTGGAAAGATTATCAAAGATGGTTTTGAGTTTTGATTCATCCATTACTGATAGAGACATACCACTGAGATCAATACTTTTGACATTTTTCAAATGCTTGAAGATAGTCTCCAACCCGTGAGTTTCTAATAAGTGGAGATTTTTACTTCAGAGAATAATATGTCTGACATTACTGAGATTCTCAAAGATGATTTTGAGTTTTGTTTCGTCACACATTTCGAGACTATTCTCCCAGAGATTGATACTTTTTACTTTTGTGAGATTTTCAAAGATGATTTTGAGTGCGCAATGATGCAAAAGTCAAAGATTGTTGTTTCATAAGTCTACTATTTTTGCATTTGAGAGATTTCCAAAGATGATTTGCAGACTTTCGTCATCCAAATCAGCAAGTTCGTTTTCTTCTAAATTGATTTCAATAAGATTTTTGAGATTTTCAAAAATAAGTTTGAGTTTTTCCTTCATTACTTCGTTGAGATGGCAATTCTGTAAATCAACAAATTGTGCATTTTCAAGATTCTCAAAGACAATTTTAAGCGTTTGCGTATCCCATTCGTCCAAAATATTATTGCAAATATTGATACTTTTTGTTCTTCTTAATTCTTGTTTTGCAGATTCTTCGTGGAGTTCTTCTCGAGAGTTTCTATAAAAATTATCGCTCAGATTCAAGTCAACTCGCTCAAGCTCTTTTTTTTCCATACTTTCATACACCAAGTTTTCAAAATAATCGTTCCAAAGTCTTTGTATGATAATATCGAGAGTGTCTTTTTCTTCTATCATTTCCAAAAATGCGAGATAGGTCTCTTGAATCTTTCTGTGTCCCAAAATCTTCTTTTCAAATACTTGCTTGATTTCTTCTTTTGATGCTGAGAGTCGCTCTTTATAATCCTGATAATCATATCCTATTTCCTCGCTTCTACTTTTTATCACAGATGCCAAGGCTTCTAGCATGATGCCAATAATGAGACTTTTTTCATTGTGTTTCGTGAGCATGTCTTCATTCAAAAATCCCAAGATTTTATCTAAGATTTCTTGGGTTGAGGTTTTAACTGTAGGGGCAGTACATAAATTGGCTTGGATGTCATGTGATGTCGAAATATATGTTTTCATAGTTACTTAATATTTATAATTTTTCTTTCTAAATGTGGAAAAAGAGAGACGAGTTTGTTGACAAATGCTTCTGACTCTGTTATCTCAATCCTTTGTACATTTTTTAAATTTTCAAAGATAATCTTGAGACTTTCTGTGTCCATTTCTTCTAAATGATTCCGAAAGAGTTCTGCCTTTCTGACCATCCTCAAATTTTCAAAAATGATTCTGAGTTTTTCTGCATGCATCTTGTGTAAATCTGTTCCTCAGAGATTCACTTCTTTTACAAGTCTCAAATTTTCAAAGATGATTTTTGTTTTTGTCGAATTTTTCCTTGTAAATGGGGGAAGAGAGTAACGAGTTTATCCTCAAAATCAGGACTTCTCGTGAGAAAGATATGTTGGACTTTTGGGATATTATCGAAAATACATGAGAGTCTTGGTGTATCAAATGTATGGAGCAAATTCCCCCTCAAATCAATGCTTCGTATATTCTCAAGAGGTTGAAAAATGCTCAAAAGGCTGGTGGTATTAAAACTACCTAAAGAATTATAAGTGATTTCAAGATGCCTGAGACATGTGAGATTATCAAAGACAAAAGGAAGATTCTCTGATGATACATACGACAGTTGACTGGTATTCATGGAGAGACTGACCACTTTTTTGAGATTTCCAAAAACGATTTCAAACATTTCTTGAGTGAAGTATTGGAGATTGATATCTCTGAGAATCACCCTCTTGGCTCAAGAACTAGCTCCAAAGATGATTTCGAGTTGTTCAGGGCTCAAGAGATGAAGCTTACTTGCTTCCAGATACATAACTTTTGCCTGAGATACATGCGAGAAAATTTCCTTGAGCTTTTCATTTTCAAGTAGATGAATTTGATAGTTGTTAAAAAATACATAAGGCACATTTGTTACTCCATCCAACACTTCTTTGATTTGTGACAAAGAATATGTTTGAAAGTCTAACTGTGCCAGATGGAGACAATTCCCCGTTGGGTTCAACAGAAAGAGCTCTCCTCTTTTATCCTCCTTAATCCTTATGGAGTCGATTATAGTATTGAGATTTCATATCTCAGGAGTTTCATAGAGGAATGGCTGTAGGCAATCTGAAAGGAGTCTTTGTTGCAAAATTGTTTTTGAGCACATCTTTTCCCCAACAGAGAGGAACGAGTTATAGAGAGATTTCAGGGAGGGATATTTTTCCAAGATTATTTCTGAGATGATTGCTATCTGATCTTCACTCGTGACGAGTCGGTTCTCATAGTCGGTATAATCATATCCAAGTCAGTCACGGAGAATAGAAAGTTCATGTACGAATTTTTCTAAGTATGTTTCAAAGATTTCTTTTCTTTCTTGAATTGATGCTTGTTCATCCAGACTTAAAATTTTCAAGATTTGATTGGAAATCTCGCGTGTTTTTGAAAAACCAATTCATGAACTATCTTTTGCATCTGATGTAGCAGATAATTTGGGGGGCATATTATTCATTATTAGCAATTTTATTTTCTAAGTTTGGAAAGAATGTAAGAATTCGTTTGATACATTCGGGAGATTCAGAGAGATGAATGACTTCTGTATTTTACAACGGAGAAAATATCATCTGGAGTTGAAGGTCATGAAACATATGAAGAAGGTTCCTTTTTAAATTGATATATATCACTTGACAGAGAGACTCAAAAAAATTGCGAAGCAGCTTAGTATCTAGATAATATAAATGATTGTGTTGTAATCCAATTCTTTTGATCTTTGAGAGTTGAGAGAGGATTATGTTCAATCTTTCCTCATCCAAATATCCATCAGATTTATATCTCTGACTTCGCCAAGATGCTTCGTAATGAGTCTGAACTGTTCTGGACTCAATCATTCCAGATTGGTATATTGCATAGAAATTCGTTTGGTATGAGCAATGTTTTCAAAGATGATAGAAAGTCGTTCAAGATCAAACTCACAAAATCGTATAAAACTAAGATCTATTCTGTAAATATGCTTCATACTGAGAAAAATCTGTCTCAATTGTTTGAGTGGAAGCACTCTGAGTGGAAAAAGGTTGTAGGAAAGATTAATATCATTGAAATTTTCTAGTTGAGAGATAAGTCACGAAAAGTTTGTATCGGATTCTTGTTTTAATTTTCCTGTGGAGAGGTTGAGTCATTGGATTTTTTGTTCATCCATACTCAAAATTTCCAAGAGTTGCGTGGAAATAGAGGGGATGTGTTTTTGTGAAGAGTCAATTCATGAATTGACTCTTTTTCAAAGCGAAGAATTCATATGAAGGTGTGTTACAATAATTTGTATAAAATGATCGATATTTTCAACTTTTTTCTATTCTTGTACCACAAGTATATCATATTTTATTCTATTTTGAAAATTATCTTATAGTTTTGTATAGATTATCAATGGGTTTTTTCTGGATGAGAGATAACGTAGGTTTATAGGGATGTAAAAAAATACATTTGGGAGAAATATCTATAAATAAATTATACCCGTTCTATTTTGGTTTTCCGAAAATCTTCTATCGACTCAAACAGTTTTTGTCTCTTCCAGTTTTTCGGAAAACTAATTTTGCTTGGGTATAATAAAATAAAGGGGTGATTTTATCAATAAGTTTGTTTTTGTCAAAAATGTAAAAATCAAGCATCTATAAAAATATTTGAAACTTCCAACAAAATCAATATAATCCAAGAGCAAATGAATATTTGCATGCACCAGAAAAACAAACACTTCATTTTTTTTCTTCTTTTCTCTTTTGCTATCTACAAGAGATTTCATTCAGAAGATATTTCAAGATTTTCATCATTTATTTATACCCGTTCTATTTTGGTTTTCCGAAATCCTTTCGTCGACTCAAAAACAAAGGGAAGTTTGAACTCCGTTCAGACATGGGACTCAAACAGTTTTCGTCTCTTTCAGTTTTTCGGAAAACCAATTTTGCTTGGGTATAATATACATTATCTCCTACCCAAAAATCCAAATATTCTTCAAATCTTTGTGACCTGATATTTTATAGAGAGAAGGAGGAGATACTTCTGTATTTTTGTGTCCAAAAATATTATTTTTCTAATACTTTTTGTATGAAGACAACAAATCCAAACATCCCCCAATCCCTAACTCTTTCTTTTTGTGGTAGAAAAGCCTTCACTCTCGTGGAGCTTATTATCGTCATTACGATTTTGGCAATTCTTGCGACTATAGCCTTTATGAGTTTTCAGGGATATGCCTCAGATTCGAGAGACTCAAGTCGTGTTTCAACACTCAAAAATATTGAAAAATGACTCACTATCTTTCAAACCAAGTCTTGAGTCTATCCAGAAACCAGCAGTGGAATCAGCATCACAGCAAGTGGAACCACGATATGATACCAATGATATGTTTGAGATGGAGTGGTAAGAGTCATCAATATGAATCAAATACCAATCGATCCTATTGATAATACAAGATATGTTTACTCTACCAATGAGCAAAAATCGAAATACCAACTGATGGCATTTATGGAATGAGAAGATAATCTTATTTCTATGCTTCCTCAATCGTATGCCTCTGATATGAGTAAAAGATATCCGTTGACAATTTGAGACAACTTGGGAATAGTCTTAAATGAAGATAATTCACATCTCACTGGTACTTGAATAGAAATGGTCAATAATTCAAATAGATATAAAGCAATTATCAATAATCAGATAATAGTTTCATGAACAGGGAGTAATTTACGAATTCTCTCTGCAAGAGACCAAAATAATTCTTTGACCTATGCAAAGTCGTGCAAAGAGATATTGGATAATTGATTTTCAAAAGGAGATGGAAAATATTGGGTAAATCCAACGGGAACAGGGAGTTTTCAAGTATATTGTGATATGACTTCAGAAGGTGGAGGTTGGACCTTGGTAGCAAACTGGAGTACACTTCAAACGGATAACATGTTTCCGTGAAATAGCGAACTTGACAAAAACTTTAGTTATGGAACATATTCTGCAACATGGGAACATAATTCAAATTATTACATGAATTATTCCAGTTTTGATTTCAAAGATATTCTTTTTCTTTCATGAAATCAGAAATATGAGTGTTGATTTGATTATAGTGCTCTTATGGCATTGAAAAACGTTGATTCTGCAGAGCCCAATATCACTGTAAAATATGCAAAAAACACGATTAAATGAGTTTGAGAGTCAGTAAATGTATTACGGAGATCAAACCAACCAGAGGACCCATGGATCGGTTGTGCAGGAAATCACCTTGCAAATGGTTATGATAATGCTATGACTTTTTGGGGAGAAAATAATGTAAATGTGACTAATCAAAAAACTTGGGATAATATTAATGCCAAACATCATATCCTAGCAAAAGAGAATAATGGAATCTGAGTATTTATTCGATAATAGATAGGCTTCTTTACTTTTTATTATACAAATTATGAATTGAAAAAATTGATTTTCAAGAGAAAGGATGAATTCCTTGAAAAGAAAAGCCTTCACTCTCGTGGAGCTTATTATCGTCATTACTATTTTAGCTATTCTTGCGACTCTTGCTTTTATGAGTTTTCAGTGATATATGAAAGATTCAAGAGATGCAGTGAGAGTGTCAGATCTGACAAGTGCCTCCAAGGGACTCACTATATTTTTTACCAAATCGGGAGTCTATCCTGACACTGAAAGTGGAATTACGTTGACCGCGAGTGGCATTCCGATAGGGTATCAAGGATTTTTGTGACAGAGTGTTGCGAGATCTATCAACATGAACCAAGTCCCTCTTGACCCCGTTGACCAAACAAGATATATTTACTCTACTAGTGCTTGAAAGACCAAATTTCAACTGATGGGATACACTGAAAATAGTAATCTCGTTTCTGTACTTCCTCAGAGCTATGCAATAGACTATAGTGAGAGAGGACTTGCTTTTCAGTGAGACGAACTTGGAGTAGTGCTCAACAATGATAATTCACTTCCAACTATCAATGTAGAGACCGCAAGTGGAAGCTCAAATTTTAAGGTGCTCTTTGATAAAACCACCAAGACCGAGTGAAGTGGAAATTTGATCTTTTCACAAATCTACAATATGAGAAATGATTTAATCAATAAAAAAGAACTCGCTAGTTTGGATAATAGCTTGATAGGGTATTGGGATATGGAGACAACGATTCAAAGTGGAAGTACTCTTTTGCTCAAGGATTGGGGAAGATATGGGAATCATGGGACGTGTTTTCATAATTGAAGTGAAGTGAGTTGTTGATGAAGCTCAGGATGACCACAAATAGTAAATGAAAATGAAAAGACTGGAAAATCTATGGGTTTTGATGATAGAATGGTACATCAAATTAAAATCAATAGTCTTGAAGTAAATACTATTAATAATGCATATACCTACAATTTCGTAATAAAAAGTAATAACCCTAATAAGTATTCTTCAGGTTCAAGTACTGCACATACATCATGTTTTTTTGATGTAAATTATTGGAACTGGAATAGTCTACGATTATGTCAAGACACCTCAACGCCCTACTCCTCTATTCATAATGCATCAAACACATCAAATCTCTATAACATTAATTCAACATGAATCAATCAATTTGTTACTGTTGTTTTAAACGAATGAAAACAATACTATTATATTGACTGAAAAATTATTGATACAAGAGATGTTGTTCAGGTGAATTTTTCATGAAGTGCTTTTTTTGGAAATAATGGGTTTACTAATGATCGGCAAACACCATGGAATTGAACCATCGACGAAGTTCGTATATACAACCGTTCCCTCTCAGACTCAGAAATCAAGGCTCTCTATCAGACAACCAAGTAACAAAAATACTCTCATTTGCAAAAATGAGAGATTTTTTTATAATCAAAGAAAATTAAAATGTAATTTCAAAACTATGATAAAAAAGTTATTTCCCAAATATCCTCCATTTATAAATAGGATCCATGAATCGAAATATTTGAATGATTATTTAAAAGATGCTCCAACCAATATACTCTTTGTTTATTGACCAAAATCAACGGGAAAAACCACTCTCATCAATAAAGTCATCAATGAACTCCCTCAAAAAGACTATGCTATACAATATATAGATATGAGATGAGTTTTGATTCGTGATTTCAATGATTTTAAAAATATATTCTTTCCCGAAGATTTAAAGGGAAAAGTAAGAGAGATCGTCTCTGGTATAAAATTTGATGTTTGATTTTTTGGTTGGGATATAGACGATGAAAAACTTATGAAAACCAATATCTTTGCTCTCATGACTGAAAAACTAAAAAAAGCAAATGAAAAAGGGATCAAACCTATTATCATCCTTGATGAATTTCAATATTTAAAAAATATTATCATTGATAAAGAAAATAATTTACTTCTGAGCGAAGAATTGTTTAAATTTTTTATAAAACTTACCAAAGTCAATCATCTTGCCCATATAATATGTGCGACTTCCGATAGTTATTATATAGAAGAGCTCTATAATCATGCCAAACTCAAAAATACCAGCAAATATTTTTTGGTAGACCATTTAGACAAAAAAGACATCATAGGTTGGTTACAGGATGAAAATTTTGAAGAAAAAGTGATAGAATATTTTTGGGAACATCTCTGAGGAAGTGTTTGGGAAATTTGGCAATGTATTATGGATTATAAAAATACGGGAGATTATAAAACTTCTATTCAAACCTTGATAGATGATGAATATGCAAAAATAATCGATTTTTATAAATATGATCTCCAAGAAGACTATAGAGAATTATTTGATACTATTTCTAAAAAAATAGCAAAAGATGGAGAATATATTATTGAAAAAAAAGAAATTATTCCATTTGAACTCATCAAAAAAACAGTGGATTTGGATATCTGGTTTTTTGATGCAAGAAAACAAAGACTTACTGCGAACAGTCAAACAACAAGAAAGGCTTTTGAGAGATTTTAGGGAGAAATTTTCTCAAGGGGGAAAAGATGAAAATTAAAAAAAGGGACGATAGAGAGATCGTTCCTTTTTTTCTTGATTTTCACATAAAATGGCTATAATTAAAGAAGAGATAAAATCTCATTATTTTAAAAAATAATTTTTGTGTAATATGAGAAATTGAAATTTTTCTAGGTTACAGACAAGAATTCCCTCTAGCTCTCAGTCATCCCCCTATCCTATCCTTTCCGTTAAAGGGAGAAAGGAACAAAAAGGATTTCCTCTCAATTCCTCCCCTGATAAGGGGGAGGCTAGGAGGGGTTTTGGGCTTCACCCTCGTTGAGCTTATTATCGTCATCACGATTTTGGCAATCTTGGCAACTCTGGCATTTATGAGTTTTCAAGGGTATATGGAGCAATCAAGAGATTCTAATCGTCTTGCGAGTATAAGTGCCGTTTATCAGTAATACAAGATCAAAGATGAGATAAGTTTTTGGCAAGTTTGGATAGTAGTTCGATTTTGTATATGGATATGGAAACCACCGCATTGAGTTGAAGTACCAAAGTTATGAGAGATTGGAGTAAGTATGGGAATAATGGAACTTGTTTTAATAGTGGGTCCACTTGAAATTGTTGAGAAGTTTGACCAAAAAAGGCAAGTAATGGGATGACCTTTGATGGAAAAGAGGATTATATTGCTTCACCATATTTAACACCTTTTAATAAACAGTCTTCAACTATTTCTGTATGATTTTATCCAACAGAACTCAATAATAACACATTGTACTCATTTATAGCGTCCTATGATTGAGATGGAAGTAATCCTGATCATGGTTTTCATGCTAGAGGGGATTTGAGAGTCAATTCTGATGGCACCATGTCTGCATCTGTGGGATCCTATACTTCCTGATGTTCTGAAATTCGGCTAAGGATAACATCAAATACAAAAATTCAAAATTCACAATGGCAACATGCGGTGGTAGTTGTGAAATATTCTCCAATTTTTAGTATCAGTCTTTATATAAATGGTAAATTGGATGCATTTCAAGAACATACTACTTCTTGTGGAAATGATTTTATTTATTTACAGATAGGAAGAAGGAAATGATATACCTATAATAATTATCATAATGATAAATGAATAATAGAAGATTTTAAGGTTTACAACCGTGCCCTCTCAGACTCAGAAATCAAGGCTCTCTATCAGGCTACTCAATAATATTTATTTCTTCCTTTTAATCTATCTTTTATGGAAAAACATTCATCTTCTGTCCATTGAATTCCACAGATTTTAACTCCAAACGCACAGATAGTTTGATTTTCCAACCGTGTAGATGCTTTGATTTGACACCAACTCACACAAGAACCTTTTCGACATTTATTTGATTGTTGGCAACGTGAACTCCATCAATTTTTCATGCAAACAAGGGAGGGGAGAGACAGTACAGAGTATGAACTCAAAGCGATGGAACACGATGAGAATGTAGATGAAATATTACATCATATCTTCCGAATTATTCCATCCTTGAAACCTATTCATTATTCTATAATAGAGCACTTTTCTCAAGTTCCATCAAGCGATATTTTTCTTCAAAGATGGTGGCATGAGTGAGTCATGGATGCTCGGTATTCAATTCCAATAGGCATAAATAATGCAAATAATGGAAAAACTTACACAGATTGATACCCCCAAAATCAAAAAGGGAATGACGATTTTTCCCATTTCGACAAAACCCGTCATATTTCCATTTCTGATTACTTTTTAGATGTAATCAAAAGACGTGATCTTGCGGAACTTAATCAACATCTTTGATCTATACGTTCTTTTGAACTATCTTTTTGTGATTTTACTGAATTTCGTTTGCTCTTACTCGAACTTTTTTCCTGACCAATCGGAAAAGTCAGAATCGCCAAATTTTGTGATGTACGTTTGGCAGGACTCTCATATACTGCGTTGGTAGAAATTTTTTCCAAATTGAACTGTGTAGAATATTTGGAGATATCTGGTGGAGAGCTGAATTATCTCTCAAAAGAACAACTGTATGCTATTTGTACCCCTCGTCAAACACTCAAAAGCTTAGAAATTTCCTGAATGAATTTTCCTCAAATGACGTCATGAGATTTTTTTCTTCTTTTTGGAGGATTTTCGTCACTTCGTCGATTGGATCTCAATAATTCTACTTGCTTTGAAAAGGCTCAAGAACACGCGAGTGCTTTGGGGGAGATATTCTCTCGACTTGATTCTCTCTCACTCGCATATTCTGACCTTGATGAACTATCACCAACTCTCAGGACCTATTTATTTCAATCACTTTTTCATTTGAAATTCGCTGATTTTTCAGGAATAAATTTTTCAAATTTTCCCAAGGAACATTTAAATGGTATGTTTGCACCACTTTGAAATCTCAGAGAGCTTTTGCTCAAACGTTGCTCAATCGGGAACATGGATCACTGACAGTTGCAAGCAGTCTTTTCTCCACTGAGTCAACTCCAAACAATTAATCTCTATGATAATGAACTAAATCGTTTTTCCCTAAACCATCTCAAATATTTATTCTCTTTGCTTCCTGCATTGGAAAAAGCTATTATTTATTCAAATGCTTTGGATTTAGAGACTAAAAACACATTACAAGAGTCTCTCCCCTCCATCCATTTTTTATAAAAAATCCAAAACGAATGGTTCTTCTCGCAGAATTTATTTCTAATCCAAAGATAGAGAGAAAAAAGTATACAATTTACTTTTCTTTTTCTCATTTATATGATATATTGATGAAACGCTAGTTACTAAATTTTTATTATGCCGAAATTATCTTTAAATTTTGATAGGAATGCCAGAAATCAAAATTCTAAAAACAATATTACAAAGACCCCTAATCAAACCTGAACGGAGCAAGCGGATGTTGAGAACATTTCTTCCTGTCTGGGGCAGGCAAATGGTTTAAAAACAGGAATTTCCAACAAGGTTACCGACCTAGTGGACTTTCTCACACCTGTGTCGCACCAAAAAGTTCGGTGAGATTCTTCATCAGAAATTTTGGAATGCTGAGAATGAGAAATTGCGCTTGCTACACAAGAAGATTTGTTTCTCACGGAATGTGAAGGAGATAATAATGTATGAGTTACTTATGAATTGCTTCCTCAAGAAGAAATTACTCCTCTTATCGAGGTATATGATTCATCTGTACTTCAAGTTTCGACTTTAGCTCCAGACTCTATCAATTTGGAAAGTGTGGATGAATTTCACGATTCTCAGGAAGGTAGAATTGATGAATTGATTGAATGAGATGCTCCGGATTATTTGCTTGACCCAGAAGTTTCACTATTATTATCTCTAGATTGATATCGCAAGACAGGAGAAGAAAGTATTGTTGAATCTGTTAATCCTAAAAATACAGTTAATTGTATAATTGAAAAATATGAAAGTGAAATTCTAGAAAACCAACAAGTAGAAGTCCTCGAAGAGATTATTGAACTTTTTGATCAGGGGTTTATTGAATCCATTAAGGAGGAAAAATGATTTTTTGAATGTATGAGAGATTTATATCAAGAAATCCAGAATAAACTTCAAGATATCTGATTCAATTATTCTACCTTAGAACTTGATATTCTTTTGATACAACCAAAAAGTGTATTGGACGAAGTGTTGAAAAAACAAGTACTACAAGATTTGCGAATTTTAAATCTCTATAATAAAGTACTCAATTTTGGAAAATGAAATTTTGCACGTACCATTATAGACACAAAATTGAAAGAGAAATTTTTAGAAGAACTTACATATATTTCAGTGCCTCTCAGTCAAGTAGATTGGATGCTTCCCAATAATACTTTTCTCGCCGAAGACATTAGTACGGATACTTCTGCTTTTCATTATTGAGAAATAGTTTCTGCGAATTTTTCTGGAAGTAATTTTAAAAAAATGTGACCAGATACAGTTAAAAATACAATGAGTCTCTTTACTTCTCTTTCAAATCTCAATATTTCACGTTCAGGGTTATGATATTTGAGTCTCGAAATGTGGCAAGCAATTTTTTCAAAGGCTCATCAACTGAAAATTATAGATCTTTCACGTAATCATTTACATAAGGTTCAAAAACCACAATTAGAGTACTTACTTGATGCACTTAAAAATGTGAGGATTCTCAAAATGAACGATAATCAACTCAATAATTGGTCGTCTACAAATCTACAATTATTCTTTTCTCATTGTTGGAATCTCTACAAACTTGATCTCTCATGAAATGATTTAAGGCAATTTTCTCCGTCATTTTTAAAAACCCTTTTTTCTCATCTCAGTCATATCCGTTGTCTAAAAGCTACTCATTGTGGTCTCACAAAAGAACAACTTCAAGTCCTCTTTCATAACCCTCCACAAATCATAATTGGATAGTATTTTTCATTTTTTTTACAGTATTTTTCATTTTCTGTTGAAATATTAAAAATGATAGTATAATGCTTTCTCATTAATTTATAATGGAACTGCATGAAAGGTCCTCTTTGAGCTTTATTATTTTCTGGTTGAATCGCATTGCAATCCCTTCCTCAAGAGGTGGGGGCTTTTTGAGTTTCCCAATCTATAGATGATTTTCGTACTACCGTCATTCAAACAGTCTATCCCTCTTCGTCTTACGAGCAGCTCGTAAAATTATTTGAACAAAAATTATGAGTCATTGATGGTTTGACTTCCAATCAAAAACGAGAATTTCAGGATTTTATGAAGAACCCTCAAACTCAAAAACAGATAAGCCGAATTCTCAAAGAAAATGAGGGTTGGACTCCTCAAAATATTATATGTTCTCTCGTTGTGGGACTTTTAATTGTATGGGCATATATTTCAACTATAAAGAAAGTTAAGCATGAGTATATGCCAATTGACCCAAAAAGCTTTTCTCTCTATACTCTCAGCAGTTTTTGAATGGTTGTTCTCAATGGCAATTTACCTTGATCTTTGGTGTATTTTGAATTGTTCGTACTTGCTGGATACACTTTATTTCTTCATCATCAAAACAAAAAACACGGGAAAACTTCAGATAATTTCAATGTCTGAGAGTTTATTCACGAGAATCCACTTCCTATTATCATTCATGATTCACAGAATCGTCCTACCGTTTGGAATAAACAAATTGAACAAGAGACAGGGTATACTTTCCAAGAAGTTTTAGATTACTATGAAAAACACGGAGAAGCTTTTTCTATCTTCTACACAGGAGATATTCTTAGTCGTGTCCTTGAATGCCAAGAAATAGTTCAAACAACTGGGAAATGATTTAAAGATTTAGCTTTTACACTCAAAACAAAATCATGAGAAGAAAAAACGTTTCTTTGGACAATCATCCCAAACGGAGATGGGGGAACCGTTCGTACCGCAGTTCATATTACAGATATGCTTGATATACAAAAAGAACTTGAAAATACCAAGGAGCTTATAAACAAAGATCCCCTCACTCATGCGTATACGAGAAGAGCATTAGAGACAGATTTGCATTCACTTTTTGAAAATTATGAACGTTTGTCAGATTCTAAAGAAGTAATTTTAGTCTTGTTAGATATAGATTATTTCAAGTATGTCAATGATATTTATGGGCATCAATTTGGAGATCATGTTCTCAAAACACTTACAAGCTTTGTCCAAGCATGAATTCGTCAGGAAGACAAAATGTACCGTATTGGTGGAGATGAATTTATGATTCTCATACATTCTGGTGATTTACCTACCATTACTGCGAAGTTGAACAAATTACGCCAAGATTTTTACAATCTTGAATTTCAAAATATAAGTCCTGTTACGCATATTGGAACGAGTTGGTGAATTGCTCCTCTCTCTATTTGTCAAGAGACTGTACATTCAGAGCAATACAAAATTATTGAAAAAATAAAAGAACAAGTGGACTATTATATGTATAGTGTAAAATATTTTTCACTGATTCGTGAAGAATTGTTAGCTCGTGGAGTCAATGAAGCTTTTTTGAATGAAAAGAATGCTATAGCCTCACCATTTATTGATGAAGTATGAGTCTTTCAATGAGTGTGTATCCATTCTGATAGAGGGGAAGTATTTATTACTAAGGAAGAAATGAGTCTCATTGTTCAAAGAAAAAAGGACAACATTGATAATAACCGTATGCCAACACAGAAGGGATTATCCCCAGAAGATCTGATTTTAGAATTGTAGATTGTAGATTGTGTATACGAATAAAGACTCTCATCTGAGAGTCTTTATTCGTATTTTAAAGGATTAAAAATATTTCTAATACCAAGTTACTTTAATTCAAGTTATGAAAATACACGTTTAATCTCATAACATTTAAGCATAAATATCAACTTTACTCATTCAATCAGGCTTTAAAATAACCTCACCCCCGACCCCTCTCCTCCAGAGGAGAGGGGAGGAAGAAAGAGAAGAAGCGAAAACTTGGCAGTTTTCGCTTCTTCCTTTTTACGGTGGAAATGGTATTTTTTCTATAAATATTTT
>Ga0209373_10003346_pt1 | contig 14941 bp, 12 predicted proteins | sample Higcelweek5metaG_FD_187173 | JGI IMG/M metagenome (GOLD analysis project Ga0209373, IMG submission 187173) | Freshwater pond sediment microbial communities from the University of Edinburgh, under environmental carbon perturbations - High... | ecosystem: Environmental > Aquatic > Freshwater >...
CCCCCTGGGCAGGGCGGCGATGGCGGCCAGCAGGCCGGCAATGTTGGCATCCGACAGGGCGCTGGACAGGCTGATGCGCAGGCGGGCGGTGCCGGGCGGCACGGTGGGTGGGCGGATGGCCACCACCAGATATCCGGCCTGTTCCAGCTTTGCCGCCAATGCCAGCGCCGCCGCATCATCGCCGGCCACCAGGGGGATGATCTGGGTGCTGCTATCCAGCACATCATAACCGGCGGCGCGTACCGCCGCGCGCACCTGTGTACCCATTTCGGCCAGCCGTGCCCGCGCGCCCTCCAGTTCCGGCATCAGGTCCAGTGCGGCATCCAGCGCGCCCAGCACGGCGGGCGGCAGGGCGGTGGTATAGATGAAACCGCCGCAGCGGTTGATCAGATAATCAATCAGTTGGCGCGATCCGGCGACATAGGCCCCAAATCCACCGAACGCCTTGCCGAACGTGCCCATGGTGATGGCGACGCGGCCCGGTAAACCCGCCGACAGCCCCCGCCCGCCTGGCCCCAGCACGCCCACGGCATGCGCCTCATCCAGATACAACGGGGCGCCGAACCGGTCGCACAGATCCAGCAGGGCCGGCAGGTCGCAGCGGTCGCCATCCATGGAGAAGACGGATTCCGTCACCACCAGCGGCGGGGTACCCCCCGCCCGGTCCCGCAGCAGGCTTTCCAGAAGCGTCAGATCATTATGGCGAAACCGCCTAGCCTTCAGCCCGGCCCCGAAACTGCCCTGGATCAGGCTGGCATGGGCCAGCCGGTCAACCAGCAGCTCGGTCCCCGGCCCCAGCAGTTCCGCCAGCGCCGGCAGCAGCGTGGCATTGGCTTGAAAGCCGGTGCCCAGCAGCAACGTCGCCTCCACGCCCAGAAAGGCGGCCAGCTTTTCCTCTACATCGCGGTGGATGGCCAGCGTGCCGGCCACCAGCCGGGACGCGGCTGACCCTGCCCCATAGCGGGCGGCATAATCGGCGGCGCGGGCGGCCACGTGGGGATCATGCGCCAGCCCCAGATAATCATTCGACGCCGCGTCGATCAGCCAGCGCCCATCCGGCAATTGCAGCCGCACCCCATCGCGCACCAATGGCCGCAGGCTGCGGCGGCGGCTGGCGGCTGACAGGCTGGCCAGAACGGCAGCTGCCCGTTCATCCAACAGGCCACTCATCCCGGCAAACCCGCCGTGACGGTGCGGATGGCCGCCATCAGCCGTTCCAGATCTTCTTCCCCAATGGTGAAGGAAGGGGTGAGGTAGAGGATGCGACCGAAAGGCCGTATCCAAACCCCCTGCTCGACCAGCTTTTCCTTCAAGCCCCGCAGGTCTGCCGGGGCCTGTTTCAGTTCGACCACGCCGATGGCACCCAGCACACGCACATCGGCCACCGCTGGCATGGCACGGCAGGGTTCCAGCCCCTGGTGCAAGGCGGCGGAGATGGCGGCCACCTGTTGCAGGCGGGGTTCCGTCTCAAACAGGTCGAGCGAGGCGTTGGCCACCGCACAGGCCAGCGCATGGCCCATATATGTCGGGCCATGCATCAGCGCGGCGTTGGGGTCTTCCGACCAGAAGGCATCAAACACCCGCGCACTGGCAATGGCGGCGGACAGCGGCAACACGCCCCCGGTCAGCGCCTTGGACAGGGTGACGATATCCGGCACCACGCCCGCCGCCTCGCACGCAAACATCGTACCCGTGCGACCGAAACCGGTGAAAATCTCATCAAAAATCAGCAGGATGCCGTACCGGTCGGCCAGTTCCCGCAAGCGGCGCAGCACGACCGCATCATGGAACAGCATGCCCCCCGCGCCCTGCACCAGCGGTTCCACCAGCATGGCGGCGATACGGTGGCCCTGCTGGGCCAGGAACTGGTCCAGCGTCTCCAGGCTTTCCGCGTCGCGCGGCAGGGGCAGCACGGGATGTTCAGGCAGCAGGCCACGGAACTTGGCGTGCATCCCTTCTTCCGGGTCGCAGACGGCCATGGTGGCGATGGTGTCGCCATGATAGCCCCCGGTGAAGGCCAGAATCTTGTACCGGCCCCGCTCCCCCTTGTTCAGCCAGTACTGCACCGCCATTTTCATGGCGACTTCCACCGACACCGAACCGGATTCGGCCAGAAACACCCGCGTCAGATCACCCGGCAGCATCCCCGCCAGCCGTGTAGCCAGCCGATAGGCCGGCTCATGCCCCAACCCGCCGAACATGACATGCGGCATGGCCTCGGCCTGGGCCTGCAGCGCCGCCAGCAGATGCGGGTGGTTATAGCCATGGCAGGCCGTCCACCAGGACGCAATGCCATCCACCAGTTCCCGCCCATCCGCCAGCCGCAGGCGCGTGCCGCTGGTGGCGGTGACGGGCAGGGGCGGGCCGGCTGTGCGCATCTGGGTATAGGGCAACCAGATATGCCCCAGCCCTTCCGTCAGCCAGCCGGGCGCATCGCTCATTCGCGCACTTCCACCTGCATCGGGCGCAGGCCCAGCCGGTTGAACAGCTTCATGTCGCGTTCCTGCGCCGGGTTCACGGTGGTCAGCAGCCGCTCGCCATAGAAGATGGAATTGGCACCGGCCAGGAAGCAGAGCGCCTGCATCTCATCGCTCATATCCTCCCGCCCTGCCGACAGGCGGACAGCGCTGGACGGCATGGTGATGCGGGCGACCGCAATGGTGCGCACGAACTCAATCGGGTCGACCTCTTCGGCCTTGTCCAGCGAGGTGCCCTTGACCTTGACCAGCAGGTTGATCGGCACGCTTTCCGGATGCTTGGGCAGGCTGGCCAGGGTCTGGATCAGGCCTACCCGGTCTTCCCGGTCTTCGCCCAGGCCCAGAATGCCACCGCAGCAGACATTGATGCCGGCATTGCGCACATTATCCAGCGTGTCCAGCCGCTCCTGATACGTGCGGGTGGTAATGATATTGTTGTAATGCTCCGGCGAGGTGTCGAGGTTGTGATTATAATAATCCAACCCCGCATCCTTCAGCCGGGCCGCCTGTTCCGGGCGCAGCATCCCCAGGGTGACGCAGCTTTCCATGCCCAGCGACTTCACGCCCTCAATCATGGCGCAGACCGTATCCAGGTCGCGATCCTTGGGGGAACGCCAGGCGGCCCCCATGCAGAAGCGGCTGGCCCCGCGCTCCTTGGCGGCGCGCGCCTCTTCCAGCACCTTCTCCACTTCCATCAGCTTGGAAGCCTTCAGGCCGGTATCGAAGCTGCTGCTCTGCGGGCAATAGCCGCAATCTTCCGGGCAGCCGCCGGTCTTGATCGACAGCAGGGTGGAGATTTGCACCTCGTTGGCGTCGAAATATTGCCGGTGCAGGCTCTGCGCCTTGAACAGCAGGTCCATGAAGGGCATGGCGAACAGGTCGGCCACCTGTTCGCGCGTCCAGTCATTGCGGATGGTGGCGGGGGCTGCGGCGGCCTGGGCCAGGGTTCCCTCCATCACGACATTGTCCGGCATGCTGTTCCTCGTTGGCGAATGTCAAATCATTGCCACATGACTGGCGACAAGTGCATATCCGGTCAAGCAAAGAATGGCTTCGGGAGTAAGGGGGCATGCCAGCCTTTTTCGTTACCGCTACCGGCACCGATATCGGCAAAACCTTCGTTTCCGCCGGTCTGATCCGCCATTGGCGTGCCAAGGGATTGATGGCGCAGGCGTTCAAGCCGCTGGTCAGCGGCATTGATGATGCCAGCCCCGCCGGCAGCGACCCTGCTGCCCTGCTGGATGCGATGGGGCAGGATGTCACGCCGACAACACTGGATTCCATATCGCCATGGCGATTCCGTGCCCCGCTGGCCCCCAACATGGCGGCAGCGTTGGAGGGAAAGGCGGTGGATTACCCCGGCCTGATCACCGCTTGCCGCACCCGCATCGCTGCCGCTACCCCCACAGCGCCCTTGCTGGTGGAAGGGGTGGGCGGCCTTATGGCCCCGGTGGATGATGATCGCACCGTGCTGGACTGGCTGCGTGCCCTGGAACTGCCGGTGCTGCTGGTCGCCGGCTCCTATCTGGGCAGCATCAGCCATACGCTGACCGCATTGACCGTGCTGGCCGACCGGGGCCAGCCTGTGGCCGGGCTGGTGGTCAGCGAGACGGTGGGGGCCACCGTGGCGCTGGGCGCGGTGGAACAGGCCGTGGCCCGTCATTTCCCCGCCGTGCCCTGCTTCAACCTGTCGCGCCAGCCGGCGGGTGCCGCCCCCGCCCCGGTGCTGGGCCTGCTGGCGGATCGGCTGCAGCCCGCCTGATCATACCAAACCGCCTAAAGGTTGACCTTTGGGTGGTTTGGAGGCCGGCGATTGAGGGATAAGCGAAATCTGCCTTGATCGGTCATGTCCCATGCCCCTTGGTATCAGACGGGTGGGGACAAGGTGGTCAGATCCAGCCAGAGATGGGGATCGCCCAAGGGTGTTTCCGGTGGCAAGGAAGGGTTTTCCAAACGCAGAACCCGCACCCCCTGGAAGCGGTTGGGCCGGAAAACCGGTGCTGTCGCCGGGTGCCCCTCCATGAAGCGGCGCAGGCCGCCATCGGCCACCAACGCTTGCAGACCGGCCTGCAGACGTTCGGCCAGCTTGGGGTTCCCGTGCGAAACAAAAAGGTACATAGGCATCGGGTAGGCAATGATCAGCCGGTCATAGACGACCAGATCGTCACCGCCGAGCGCCGCCACCTCCCCATCGATTTCTGTCACGGAGCGGGGCAGATAATCGCATTCCCGGCTGCGCATCGCCGGATAGGCCAGATCGATCCAGTCATATTCGATCACCCGCAGGCCGGCAGCGCGCAGGATGTCGTTATCTGGCCAATAGGCGCCTTGGCAGGCCCTGAAGCGTTTCAGGTCCGCCAGATCGCGGATGGCGTCGAAACGCGCCACATCCTGTTTACGGATCACCAGCGCCCGCTGCCCCGTCAGCCCCATATCCAGCGGAATGCGGATGGGCAGGGCCTGGGCTTCACGCTGGCGGCTGGTCGCCGTCCACAACAGGTCCAGCTTGCCGTGATCCAGCAGGGCCAACAGCCGCCCTTGCGGGCTGGAACCTGGTACATCCAGCAGGCGCGCCGGGCCGAAGCCCGCTTCGGTGCGCGCCAACACCCGTTCGATCAGGTCACGGTAATAGGAACGGACATTCAGCCCGGCGGCAGAACCGTTGAATTCGATCCGGTACTCCACCGGTGCTTGTGCGTGGGCACCCAACACCATGCCCATCAGGCATGCCCATGCCAGAAGCAGCTTCAAGGTCGTCCGCATCGCGGACCCTCCGCTTACGCTTGTTTTGATCATTCTAGCCGATGGGCCGGGAAATAGCAGCACCCAACGCGGTTGTACTGATGATCGCATTCATTTGTATGCTGCACCTGGGATGCGCCCTGTTTCCCACGCCCCCTACCCTTGGCAGCAGCAAAATTATCATATAAATGACAGGGAAGGATGCCGCCCGGCCAAGGGCGAAAGGTGGGATGGGAATGTCGAGATGACGAGGCTTTATATCGCCGGTGACTGGGGCACCAGCAACCTGCGCCTTTACCTGAATGGCCCCACCGGCGTGCAGGCGCGGGTGGATGGGCCCGGTATCGCCACGGCTGGCGGCAAGGCGGGGGAGTTGCTGGACGAACTCATCCGTCCCTGGGTGACCCAATATGGCACCCTGCCGGTGCTGCTGGCCGGCATGGTCGGGTCTTCCATCGGCTGGATGCAGACCCCCTATCTGGATTGCCCGGCCGGGGCAGAGGCGCTGGGATCGGCCTTGCTGGAGGTGCGGCCCGGTGTCCGCATCGTGCCAGGGCTGGCCTGTGTGAACCCCACCGGTGCGCCGGATGTGATGCGGGGGGAGGAAACCCAGTTGATCGGCCTTTTGGCCCTGCACCCGGAACTGCGCCAGGGTCGGCACCTGATCTGCCTGCCGGGCACCCATGCCAAATGGGCCCTGGTGAAGGATGGCGTGGTTGAAACCTTCCAGACGGCCCTGTCGGGGGAACTGTTTGCCCTGCTGAATGGCGGGTCGGTGCTGGTGCCGCCGCCGTACCGCAAGGCCGCCACCGATGCCGCCGCCTTCCGCCAGGGAGCCGAACGCGGCACCGCGTCGGGCGGGGCCATCCTGCACCGGTTGTTTGAAACCCGCGCCCGCCAGATGCGCGGCCAGTTGAACCCGGCCCTGGCCGGCAGCTTCCTGTCCGGCATGATCATCGGTGCCGATGCCGCCCAGGCCATCAGCCTGTTTCCGGCAGATGCCGGCCAGCGTGCCGCCACACTGGTGCTGGTGGGCGAACCGGCCCTGACGGGTCTTTATGCAGACGCCTTGTCGCTGCTGGCTGTGCCCAGCCGGCGGCTGGATGGTGGTGATTGCGTGTTGGCGGGACTGGCCGCCGTGATGGAACGGACCCAATGGTGAGAATGATGAGCAAGAACCCTGCCGACCTGCTGAACGATTATCTGTCCGCCGTGCCGCTGGTGGCCATCCTGCGCGGGGTGACGCCGGATGAGGTGCTGGACGTTTCCCGCGTGCTGATCGGCCAAGGCATCCGGGTGATCGAGGTGCCGCTGAACTCCCCCGAACCGTTTGAGAGCATCCGCCGCCTGGGCGAAGCGCTGGGCGACCAGTGCCTGCATGGCGCCGGCACCGTGCTGACCCCGGCGGATGTGGACCGGGTGGCAGATGCCAGCGGCAAGCTGATCGTCACCCCCAACAGCGATGTGTCGGTGATCCGCCGCGCGGTGGAGCGCGGTCTGGTGCCATTCCCCGGCTTCATGACCCCGACGGAAGCCTTCGCCGCCATCGGTGCCGGTGCCCGCCATATCAAGCTGTTCCCCGCCGCCACGGTGGGCACCGGCCACTTGAAGGCTATCAAGGCCGTGCTGCCGCGTGATGTTGGCGTCTATGCCGTGGGCGGCGTGGGTGCGGCGGAGATGGAGGCCTGGCGCAATGCCGGCGCTGCCGGGTTCGGCATCGGGTCGGAGATTTACCAGCCCGGTCGTGATCTGGCGGAGATCGACCGCCGCGCCGCCGCCCTGGTGGCGGCTTGCGCCAAGGGGTGATGGGGCGGGCTGTGGGAGGTTCCTGGCTGCGCGCGCATTTAAGGTTGCCGAATTTGCGATGGTGCTGTCCCCGCGCAAGCGGGGATCCAGGGGCCAAGCGCACCACACTTATGGTCTTGTGACCCTGGCCCCCGCTTGCGCGGGGGAGGCAGTAATAGGGCGATGACCATCCTGCCCCCACCGGCCCACGTTCATCTCGACACCGCTCTCAAGCAAATACTGAATAAGGGGGGAAACCATGACTATCGAACCGATCGAGATTGTCGCCACCCGTGACGGGCTGGGCGAAGGTGTCTTGTGGGATGACCGCAAGGGCGTTGCCTGGTGGACCGATATTGTCGGTCGCCGCCTGCATCGCTGGACACCCGGCGGTGCCTTGGAAACCTTCGCCACGCCGCAGCGCCTCTGCTCCTTCGGGCTGGTGGAGGGGATGGATGCCCTGATCTGCGCGTTCGAGCAGGGATTCGCCCTGTTCGACCCACCCGGCGACCGGCTGCACTGGATCGACCAGTTGCTGGAAAGCGGCTGCGGCATCCGCTTCAATGATGGCCGCGTCGGGCCCAATGGCCTGTTCTGGGCTGGCACCATGGTGGAAGATGCTGCCAAGGCGGGTGCGCCCGATCTGGGCAGCCAGTTCACGCTGGCCGGTGACGGCACGGTCACCCGGCATGAAGGCGGCTTCCACATCTCCAATGGCACCTGCTGGAGCCCGGATGGCGGCACCATGTATTTCGCCGACAGCATTCCTGGCGACATGTATGCCTATGATGTGGATGCGGCCACGGGGCTGCCATCCAACCGCCGCCCCTTCGCCCGCACGCCCGATGGTGCCTCGCCTGACGGGGCCAATGTCGACGCGGAAGGCTGCATCTGGAGCGCGCAGTGGGGCGCATCGCGCGTTGTCCGCTTCCGCCCGGATGGGGAGATTGACCTGATCCTGCCGGTGCCGGCATCACAGCCCACCTGCGTCGCCTTTGGCGGCACGGACCTTGACCTGCTGCTGGTGACGACCGCCACCGTGGATCTGCCGGAAGAAGAATTGGCCCGCCAGCCGCAGGCCGGCAATCTGCTGGTCTATCGCACCGGCCATCGCGGACGGGCAGAACGCCGCTTCCTGCCCAAACCCGGTTTCCCCAGCCTTTGAGCCACAGCGGGACGCAAGGCGGGGGACCGTGCCATCAATCGTAGCGCAACTCCCCCGCCTTGCCCCGGAATACCCGGTAGGCAAACACCGTGTAGCCCAGGATGACCGGCAGCACGACGCAGGCCCCGATAAAGATCACCATCAGGCTTTCCGGGGCCGCTGCCGCGTCCCACACCGTCAGTTTTTCCGGCACCACGAACGGGTAGAAACTATAGGCCAGCCCGTGGAAGCCCAGGGTGAAGATGCCGATGGCGCCAGCAAACGGCACCCAGCACCAGCGGTCATCCGCCGCCGGCAGGTGGCGCAGGGCCAGCCAGACGGCGACGAACAGACCCATCGCCACCAGCGGAATGGGTGCCAGCAGGAAGAATTGCGGCAGGTCGAACCATTTGGCGGCGATGCGATCGCTGACCAGCGGGGTAACGACCGACACGGCCAGCATGCCCAAGGCTGCCAGCCACAACAGGCTGCGGCAGCGCGCCGCCGCCTTGGCCTGCAAGGCGCCATCGGTTTTCAGCACCAGCCAGGCCGCGCCGATAAAGCCATAGGCTGCCGTCAGGCAGACGCCGGTCAACAGACCGAAGGCCATGGCAGCCCAGCCGGTCTGCAGACCCAGAATATACACCCCCAGCATGTAACCTTGCGACAATGCTGCCAGCAGCGATCCGGTCACAAAGGCCCGGTTCCACCAGACCCGGTGCAGCCCATCGGTCTTGGCGCGGAATTCAAAGCTGACGCCGCGCATGATCAGCCCCAGCAACAGGGCCAATACCGGCAGGTACAGCGCCCCCAGGATCATGCCATGGGCCAACGGGAAGGCCACCAGCAGCAGGCCCACCGCCAGCACCAGCCAGGTTTCATTGGCATCCCAGAAGGGGCCGATGCTGGCAATCATGCGGTCGCGTTCGGCATCATCGGCATCGGCCATCAGGATGCCCACGCCCAGATCGTACCCATCCAGGATGACATAGGCCAGGATGGCAATGCCCATCAGGGCGGCAAAGGCGATGGGCAGCCAATGGGCCGCATTGGCCATGATAAGGTCGGTCATGTCTCAGTTCCTTCCCCGCTCAACCGGCGGCCTGCGGCAAGGCGGGACCGTTCAGCGCGGCCTGCTTGCCAGCTTTCACAGCCTTGCCGGCCAGCTTGAAGATCACGGTGATGTAGGCGACCAGCAGCCCGGCATAGAGGGCCAGGTACAGCGCCAGCGACAGGCCGATGGAACTGGCGGGTACAGCCCCCGCCGCATCGGCGGCGCGCAGCACGCCGGTCACCAGCCAGGGCTGACGCCCGATCTCCGTCACATACCAGCCGGCCAGCGTGGCCACCCAGCCGGAAAAACTCATGGCCACCAGGGCACGCGCTAGCCAGATAGGGGGCTGACCACGCCGCCGCAACATCCAGACCCCCGCCCAGGAGACGGCCAGCATGGCCATGCCGGTGCCGACCATGATGCGGAAGGAGAAGAAGACCGGGGCCACCGGCGGGTGCTTGCCTTCGAAATCATTCAGCCCCTGGATCACACCCGCCGGGTCGTGCCGCAGGATCAGGCTGGCACCGGACGGGATGCCCAGTTCGAAATGGTTGGTGCGCGCTTCCTGGTCCGGCAACGCGAACAGCAGCAGCGGCACATGCCCGCCCGTCTCCCAATGGCCTTCCATGGCGGCCACCTTGGCCGGTTGATGTTCCAGCGTGTTCAGCCCGTGCATATCACCGGCCAGGATCTGCAGCGGGATCAAAGCGGCAGCGGCATAGACACCGGTGCGCAATGCGGCCAGCACGGCGGGGGCCCGGTCACCCTTCAGCCAGCGCCAGGCCGACACGCCCGCCACCAGAAACGTCGCCGTCAGGCCGGAGGCCAGCAGCATATGCACCAGCCGATAGGGCATGGAGGGGTTGAAGAGGATCGCCAGCCAGTCGGTGGCATGGGCCACGCCATCGCGCATTTCATACCCGACCGGGGTATGCATCCAGCTGTTCAGCGCGATGATCCAGAAAGCCGACACCGTGGTGCCGAAGGCAACCAGGAATGTCGCCGTTGTGTGCAGCCAGTTGGGCACCCGGCGGAAGCCGAACAGCATCACGGCGATGAAGGTGGCCTCCATGAAGAAAGCCGTCAGCACCTCGTACGCCAGCAGCGGCCCGGCAATATTGCCGACCGTCTTCATGTAGCCCGGCCAGTTGGTGCCGAACTGGAAGCTCATGGTGATACCGGACACCACCCCCAGCGCGAAGGTCAGCGCGAACACTTTCACCCACTGGAAATAGGCCTCCATCCATTTCTGATCGCCGGTGGCGTTGAAGCGCAGCTTGAAGAACAGCAGCACCCAGCCCAGCGCGATGGTGATGGTGGGAAACAGAATGTGGAAAGAGATATTGGCCGCGAACTGGATGCGGGCCAGGATCAGGGCGTCCATGGCTCAACCCTCCTTTTCCGTGGCTGTCCTGGACCGGCCACCCGGCAGGGTGAACAGCCGGTCCTTGACCTCCAGGATTTTTTGCACCTTGGCACCCAGGCTGAGCAGCTGGATCAGCCGCTCCGTCTCCAGCCGGCGCACATCGTCGTACCAGCCGCACAGCATCTCGATCATCTCGTACATCTCGCGCATCTTGTCCTGCGCGTGCTGTTCCTCGGCCAGGCCGGGATTCTGCATCAGCAGTTCGCGCAAGACCGACAGGGTGGGATCGACCTCCCGCTTCTTGCGTTCTTCCACCAGGGTGCGGACGATCTGCCAGATATCGCCGAGCGTGGTGAAGTAATCCTTGCGGTCGTCCGGCTTGTGCATCAGCCGGACGAGGTTCCAGGATTGCAGCTCCTTCAACCCCATGGAGACGTTGGAGCGCGACATGCCCAGCCTGTCCACCATGTCATCGGCGCAGAGCGGTTCCGGGGAGACATAGAGCAGGGCATAGATCTGCCCCACCGTACGGTTGATGCCCCATCGGCTGCCCATCTCCCCGAAATGCAGCACGAAGGCCTGGATGGCCGGTGACAGGTTCATGATTTCCTCAACTTTCAGAAATTTCTGAAATATGTGGAGGAAGAATGGTTCGGCGGAAATGCGCCCGGTTGCCGCAGTGCGGAATGATATATCGGGCGGTCCGTTGCTGTGGCACGCTTGGCGGGCAAGCCGTGATCAGGATAAAAGGCAGATTGTAATGTCGCCCCGCACATAAGGCCACCTGCACGATGAACCCGTCCCTGGTCGATATTCTGGCCGCCATGGCTGGTGTCCGCGTCACCATCATCGGCGATGTGATGCTGGACCGGTTCATCTATGGTGATATTGCGCGGATTTCCCCTGAAGCCCCGGTGCCGGTTCTGAAATATGACCATGCGCGGGAAATGCTGGGCGGGGCCGGTAATGTGGCCGCCAATGCCCAATCATTGGGGGCCGAGGTGGTGCTGATCGGGCTGGTGGGGGATGATGCGGCGGGGGCCACGGTACGCCGGCTGGCGGGGCCGGCGGCCCGGCTGTTGGCGCGGGGTGACGGGCCGACAACGGTGAAAACCCGCATGATCGCCCGCCAGCAACAGATGCTGCGGCTGGATGAGGAAAAGGTGGGCCCGCCGACAGCGGCGGAGGGGGCCGGCCTGCTGGCAGCATTGGAAGCCGCCTTGCCGGGCAGCGACATGGTTCTGCTTTCCGATTATGCAAAGGGCGTGTTGGCCGTTGACCTGCCGCAGCGCATCATCAAAGCCGCCAAGGGGGCCGGCAAAAGGGTGATCATCGACCCCAAGGGCCGGGACTATGCCCGTTATCGCGGGGCTGATCTCGTCACCCCCAATCTGAATGAACTGCGTCTGGCCAGCGGGGCCGAATGCGACGGTGATGTCGGCGTGGTGGAGGCGGCGCGCGGCCTGCTGACCCGGCATGATATCGCGGCCTTCATTGTCACCCGCAGTGAGCAGGGCATGTCGGTGGTAACGGCGGACGACGCGGTGCATCTGCCGACCATGGCGCGCAATGTGTTTGACGTGTCCGGTGCCGGCGACACGGTGGCGGCCATGCTGGCCTGCGCCCTGGCACGCGGCGCAACCCTGGCCGATGCGGCGCGGCTGGCCAATGCGGCGGCGGGGATTGTGGTGGGCAAGCTGGGCACGGCCCAGGTGACACCGGGGGAGGTGGCGCTGGCCCTGCGCCAACAGGATACCGGCGATATCGAGGCCAAGATCGCCAGCCGGGATGAGGCGACCACGGTTGCGGCGCAATGGCGTGAGCGGGGTCTGATTGTCGGCTTCACCAATGGCTGTTTCGACCTGCTGCACCCCGGCCATTTGTCGCTGCTGCGGCAGGCGCGGGCATCCTGTGACCGGTTGATCGTGGGCATGAATGATGATGCCTCTGTCCGCCGGCTGAAGGGGGAAAACCGCCCGATCCAGAACCAGGATGCCCGTGCCGTCGTGCTGGCCAGCCTGCAGCTGATCGATCTGGTGGTGCCGTTTACGGAGGATACGCCGCTGAACCTGATCCAGGCGGTACGTCCCGATGTGCTGGTGAAGGGCGCGGATTACCGCATCGATCAGGTGGTGGGAGCGGATTTCGTGCAGGGATTGGGCGGGCGGGTGCTACTGGCCGACCTGAAGGAAGGATTCAGCACCACCCGCACCGTGGCACGGATCACGGGCGGGGGAAGTTAAAGGTTCCTCCCCGCTTCCGCGAATGAAGCCAGCGGCAGCGGCTTGCCCGTCTGGGCGATCAATGCCTGACGGCGGAAGAAGCGGGTGAAGCCGTCGGCCCCCATGCGCGACGGGCCGAGGCCGCTGGCCCGGAAGCTCTGCTTGGGTGCCTCGTGGAACAAAGCGGTCAGGGCGGCATCGTTCAGCGATACAGCACCTGCCACCAGCCGGCGGCCCAGCGCCGCCGCGCGGTCCAGGTCGCCGGCGAACACTGCCGCCGACAGGCCATAATCCCCGCCATTGGCCAGGGCCACCGCCTCATCCTCCGTATCAAACGGGATGACGGGCAGCAGGGGGCCGAAGGTTTCCTCCTGCATCACCCGCATATCATCGCGGATGCCGGTCAGCACCGTGGGGCGCAGCCACAGGCCGCCATGCGCCTCCACCTGCCCGCCGGTCAGCACCTGGGCACCCTTGGCCCGTGCATCATCAATCTGCGCCTGCAAAATCTCCGCCTGACGGGCGAAGATGATGGGGCCGATATCCCCCTGGCCTATATCGGGCCAGTTCAGTTGCACAGCCTTGGCCGCCGCCACCAGCCGTTCCAGGAAGGGCTGGTAAAGCGGTCGGGCGACATAGATCCGCTCAATCGACTGGCAGGCCTGACCGGTGGCCAGCACCGATCCGCGCAGGGCAGCATCTACCGCCGCATCCAGATCGGCATCGGCCAGCACGATCAACGGGTCTTTGCCGCCCAATTCCAGAAAGGCGGGGATCAGTCGGTTTGCTGCCTGCACGGCCACCTTTCGCCCCGTCGCCACCGACCCGGTGAAGCAGACGCAATCCACCTGATCCACCAGCGCCTGCCCCGTACCACCATCGCCCGGCAGCAGGGCCAGCAGGTCGGCCAGCCCGGCGGCCTGCACCGCCGCCGCCAGCGGGGCCGCGAAGCGGGGTGTCACCTCCGACGGTTTGATCATCACCGCACAGCCGGCCAGCAAGGCCGGGATGGCATCTATCAGCGACAGGGTGAGCGGGAAGTTCCAGGGGCTGATTACCCCCACCAGCCCAAAGGGCACCCAATGCGGCGCATGGCGGATGGCCGGGTTGGCGCGGCCCTGCACCCAGCCATCGGGCAACAGGCCAGGGGCCACCCCTGCCCAGCCCCGGATGCTGGCCACCACGCCATCCACCTCCATCCGGGCAATGCGGCGGCGACCGGTATCACGTTCCAGGGCCGCCGCGATGGCGTCGGCTTGCTGGGTGATGGCATCGGCCAGACGCAGCAGCGCCTGGATGCGCCCTTCCAGCCCCAGCGCCTGCCAGCCGGGTTGTGCGGCGCGCAGCCGTGTCGCAATCGCAGCCACCGATGCGGCATCGGGCGGGGCCAGCCATTCATCCACCTGCCCGGTATAGGGATTGCGCACCGCGATCATGCTGGGCCTTCCTGTTTTATGGTTTATAGTTATATCTTTAAGATAATCACATGAAGCCGCTGGCTTGCCAACGGCGAACAGGGGACGGGCGATGGCGGAAACATCCTATATGGCGCTGGCCTTGCAGCTGGCCTGTCAGGCGGTGAACCGCTGCGATGTGGATGGCGCACGGGCGCGGATGCGGGCCAGCATCGCCCGCATCCAGGCGCAGATCATCGCCTCCAAACGCTTTATCGGGCCGGATGTGCGGCTGGTGGTGCTGCCGGAATATTTCCTCACCGGCTTTCCCATGGGGGAAGGGCCGGATGCCTGGGCAGAGAAAGCTGCCCTGGACATGGATGGGCCGGAATATGCCGCCCTGGGGGATGCGGCGGCAGCGGCGGATGTGTACCTTTCCGGCAATGCCTATGAACGCGACCCACATTTTCCGGGCCTGTATTTCCAGACCTGTTTCGTCATCGCGCCCGACCGAAAGGTGGTGCTGCGCTATCGCCGGCTGATATCGATGTTCGCGCCCAGCCCCTATGATGTGCTGGACCGGTATCTGTCCGTGTATGGGCGCGAGGCGCTGTTCCCGGTGGTGGAAACGGAAATCGGGCGGCTGGCCGCCATTGCATCAGAAGAAATCCTTTACCCGGAAATCGCCCGGGCCCACGCGCTGAAAGGGGCGGAGATTTTCTTGCATTCATCGTCGGAGGTGGCAAGCCCGCTGGCC
>Ga0209373_10003347_pt1 | contig 14933 bp, 14 predicted proteins | sample Higcelweek5metaG_FD_187173 | JGI IMG/M metagenome (GOLD analysis project Ga0209373, IMG submission 187173) | Freshwater pond sediment microbial communities from the University of Edinburgh, under environmental carbon perturbations - High... | ecosystem: Environmental > Aquatic > Freshwater >...
ATCTTTTTTTCGCGTGAAAAAAAGATTCCCTTCCCCGCCCCCGAACCCCCACCCCATCCTTTTCAAAAAAAGCGGTTGTATGCGGGCGTTTCCGGGCAGCGGTGTGACTTGGTCGTTTGAAGGCACTTGAGCTGGAAGGGGAGGGGGCATGAGGCGGTTGCTGGCTTTTTTGGGGATGATGGTCTGGGTGGCGGCTTTCGCCGCCGAGCCGGAGGTCGTCGATCGGGACTGGCGCGACGCGAAGCGCGACCGGGTCGTTCCGGTCCGGATTTATTTCGACCGCGAAAAGGCCGGGCCGCGTCCGGTGATGATTGTTTCCCACGGGCTCGGCGGTTCGCGCGAGGGGTACGCCTATCTGGCGCAACATTGGAGCAAGGCCGGGTGGATCGTGGTCGTGGTCGAGCACAAGGGGAGCAACCGCGACCTGCTGCGTTCGGGCAACCCGATGCAGGCGATGAAGCGTGCGGCCGCCGACCCCGCCAACGCCGTCAACCGCCCGCAGGACATCTCGTTCGTCATCGATACATTGGAAGCCATGAACCGCGAAGGTGAGTGGAAAGACCGTTTCAATCTCAAGGAGCTCGGCGTCGGCGGCCATTCGTTCGGCGCCTTTACCGCGCTGGCCTCCGCCGGGATGAAGTTCCTCCTGCCGGACGGAACGGAGAAGAGCTTCGCCGATCCGCGGATCAAAGCGGCGCTGGTGTTGAGCCCGTCGGCGGGCCGCCGCCAGATGCGCCAGGGCGCGAAGGCGCTGGAGGATATCACGATTCCATGCTTCCACATGACCGGCACGCTGGACGATTCGCCGATCGGCGACACGACGGCGGCGGAACGGCGCTGGGTGTTTGACAACGGGAAAAATCCCCGCTTCCTGCTGACCTTTATCGGCGGCGACCACATGATTTTCTCCGGCCGTCCGCGGGTTCTGCGCCGGGACGGGCCGCCCAACGCGAGCGACGCGGCGTTCCAGAAGGTCATCGCCGAACTCTCCCTCGACTTCCTGAACGGCTACGTGAGAAACGACAAGACGGCGCGCGGGAAACTCGAACAGGGCGGGGAAAATGCCGCCAAAGAAAAGATCGCCACCTGGGAATTTGCGGGTTTGTCGGCCGACCGGCTTGAAAATCGGCGTTGACGCTGTATCTTTTCCGCTTTACGATGTTCAAAGACAAGATCGAAAGCGGAACTTTTTATGGCGCGCATTCTGGTTTATCTGTTTCCCGTCATGGTCAATTTCATGGCGGGCGGGACTTTTTTCATCGCCGCCTACCGGCTGGCGGAGGCGGGCGCCGGCAGCGTTGCGGTGGGGATGACGCTGGCGGTCTGGGCGGCGGTGTATTCGGTCGCCTCGCTGCTGGTCGGGCGCATCACCGCGCCGGGCAACGCGCCGAAACTGATCATCGCAGGTTCGCTGATCCTCGCCGCCGACTCCCTCGGATTCCTTGTTTTCGACGGCATCTATACGCAGTTTCTGTGGCTGGCTGTGCATGGCGCCGGTTTCGCCTTCTACTGCACGCCGTTTCAGGTGTTCGCCAAGTCGCTGGAACCGGAGCGGAACAGCGGAACTGTGCGTTCGGCGGCGCTCTACACCGCTTCCTGGAGCATCGGCATGGCGATCGGGCCGTTTGTCTTCGGACTTTTCCCTTTCCAGGTCGGCTACCTCGTCAACATTCTGCTCGGTGTCGCCGCCGCTTTCGGCGTGCGTGTGCTGGAACGGAATCGAAAGAAAACCGTTCCGACGAAGGAACGCGACGGCGGGAACCGGATCGACTATGCGCATTTTCCCGACCTGGTCCGGATCGGCTGGCTCATCGGCGGCATCGGCACGGTGGCGGTGACCATCGTCCGCACCATGGTGCCGGACCGGGCGGTGACGCTCGATTTCACCCGGTCCGACGCCGGGCTGGTGCTTGCGGCGGTGAGCCTGATTCAGGCGGTCACCGCGTTTTTCCTGATCCGGAGCCGCTGCTGGATGTACCGGCCGCGGCCCGCGATGCTCTTCGGCGCCTGCGGCGTCCTGGGGCTGCTGCTTTTCGGAATGGGAACCCGGCTGCCGGTCTTCTACTGCGCCGCCGTCGCCTACGGAATTTTTTCCGGAGCGACCTATTTCTGTCTGGTTTTTCATTCGCTGGTCCACCCGACGCGGAGCGCGCATTACGTTGCCGTCAATGAGGCGGTGGTCGGCGCCGCCAACATCACCGGTCCGGTGCTCGGCGGCTGGGCGGCGGCCGCGGCGGGCAATTCCGGAATTCCCTTCCTCGGCGCCGCCGCCCTGGTGGCCGTGACATTCGGAGCAGTCGCCCTGCTCCTCCGCACCGCACCGGCCCGGAGCTGAAGCTCAACCGCCCAAAAACGACCAAATCGCGCCGCAGCCCGCAAACGCCCGCATACAACCGCTTTTTTTGAAAAGGATGGGGTGGGGGGTCTGGGGGGCGGGGAAGGGAAGCTTTTTTTCACGCGAAAAAAAGCTTCCCTTCCCCGCCCCCCGGGTTCCCGACTTCTTCTATTCAGAAGGAGTGTCGAGGCGGGAGTGGCGGACGATGCGGCCGAGTTCGAGGTAGATGACGTCTTCGCAGATGTTGGTGGTGCAGTCGCCGATTCGTTCGAGGTGGCGGGAGATGAACATGGCGTCGACGTAATAGGCGGCGTCTTCCGGGTGTTTGGCAATCAGTGCCATGGCTCGTTCGATCACCTGTTTGTTGATGGCGTCCACTTCGGCGTCCATGCGCATGACTTCGTTGGCGTCGAGGCAGTTGCGGGTAACCAGGGCGTCGAGGGCGCGTTTGAGCATCTGGCGGACGAGCTGCATCTGTTCGGAGAAGTCGATGACTTCGGCGGGTTCCCGGCGGGTGTGCTCGGCGGAGTCGAGCGTATGGCGCGCGATGTTGACCGCGAGGTCGCCGATGCGTTCGAGTTCGTTGTTGACCTTGAGGATGGTGATGATATAGCGCAGGTCACCGGCGACGGGTTGGTGGAGTGCGAGAATTTTCAGGCACTCTTCTTCGATGGTGATTTCGGTATGGTCGATGGCGTCGTCGCGGGCGATGACGGCGGCGGCCATTTCGCTGTTGGGTTCGGCGGCGGCGGCGACGGCCTGGCGGACCGCCGTTTCGACGGCGGCGGCGAGGCTGCTCACCATCCGCTTGAGCCGGGTGATTTCTTTTTCGAGTTGTTCTCTCATGATGGCCTCCTCATCCGAAACGTCCGGTGATGTATTCTTCGGTTTTCTTGCAGGACGGGTTGGTGAAAATCTTCTCGGTTTTGTCGAATTCGATGATTTCTCCTTTGTAGAAGAACGCGGTATAGTCTGAAATGCGTGAAGCCTGCTGCATGTTGTGGGTGACGATCACGACGGTGAAGTGTTCGCGCAGCTGGAGCACCAGGTCTTCGATTTTGAGTGTGGCGACCGGGTCGACGGCGCTGGTCGGTTCGTCCATGAGGAGGATTTCGGGTTCGGCGGCGATGGCGCGGGCGACGCAGAGGCGCTGCTGCTGGCCGCCGGAGAGGGCGAGGCCGGATTTCTTGAGTTTATCCTTGACTTCTTCCCAGAGGGAGGCGCCGCGGAGCGCGTGTTCGACGCGGTCGGCGATTTCGCTCTTGGAGAGCTTGAAATGGAGGTGCATGGGGTAGGCCACGTTGTCGAACACCGACATGGGGAACGGGGTCGGCTTCTGGAAGATCATGCCCACTTTGCGGCGGAGTTCGAGGACATCGACTTCGGGTGCGAGGATGTTCTGCCCGTCGATGCGGACTTCGCCTTCGGCGCGCTGGCCGCGATAGAGTTCGAAGATCCGGTTATAGACCCGCAGGTGGGTCGATTTGCCGCAGCCGGAGGGGCCGATGACGGCGGTGATCCGGTTGGCCGGGATATCGATGGTGTTGCCGAACAACGCCTGGTGGTCGCCGGCGTAATAGAAGTTCAGGTTGCGGACGGAGATCTTGATTTTCTCCTCAGCGTGCATGATTTTTCTCCTTGAAGATGATCCGTGTCGAGATGTTCAGCAGCAGGACGAGCAGTGTCACGACGAGCGCGGCGCCCCATCCGGCGGCATGTTGTTCCTCGAACGGGGAATTCGTCGCATATTCGGTGACGAGGACGGGCAGATTCGCAGTCGGCTGGGAGAAATAGTTCTTGGGCCATGCGTCGCTCCACATCACGGTCAGGAGGAGCGGTGCGGTTTCGCCGGAGACGCGGGCGACGGCGAGCATGATGCCGGTGACCAGTCCGCTGCGGGCGCTGCGGCAGATGATCCGGACCGCGGTGCGGGCGCGGCTGCATCCGAGGGCGAGGGCCGATTCGCGGAGGGCGTCCGGCACCATGAGCAGCATGTCTTCGGTGGTGCGCAGCACGACCGGGAAGATCAGCACCGCCAGCGCCACCGAGCCGGCGAATCCGGAGGGTCCGCCCATCGGGATCACCATGATCGCATAGATGAATAGTCCGATCACGACCGAGGGCATGCCCATCATGACGTTGGCGGAGAAGCGGATGGCGTTTCCGGATTTCGTCCCTTTGCCGAATTCGGCGAGATAGATTCCACCGAGGAGGGCGGGGGGGACTCCGATCAGGACCGCGCCGAGCGTGATCTCCACGGTGCCGAGGAGGGCGTTGGCGATGCCGCCGTTGAGCGTGCCGTAAGGTTTCGAGGGTTCGGTCAGGAACGTCCAGGAGATGACCGAGGCGCCGCGCGCCAGGACGACCCAGATAATCCAGATCATGCCGGCCACGGCGATGAGCAGGGCGAGGATGGAGAGGATCCCGACGACGCGGTCGATCAGTTTGCGGCGGAAGAGGCCGCGGCGTTTTTCCGGTGCGATTGCGGTCATCTTATTTCTCCCCTCTCGAAGCCCCGGTCATGGCGAGGTAATACTGGGCGAGCACCTGGACGCCGAGCGAGAGGAGCAGCAAGATCAGCCCCAGTGCGAACAGGACGGAACGCATGATGCCGTTCGCCTCGGCGAAGTTGTTGGCGAGCGTGGAGGCGATGGTGGTGCCGCTGGCGTAAAGGTTTTCCGGCAACTCCATGACGTTGCCGATGACGAAGAGGACGGCCATGGTTTCGCCGAGGGCGCGGCCGAGGCCGATGAAGATGCCGCCCAAGAGTCCGCGGATGCCGTAGCGCATGACGATATCTTTGGCGGTTTCCCAGCGGGTGCAGCCGACGCCGAAGGCGGATTCGCGCAAGATGGAGGGGGTCATCCGGAAGACGTTGCGCATGACCGCCGACATGTAGGGCAGGATCATCAAGGCGAGGATCAAACTGGCGGTGAGGAAGCCGAAGCCGTTGCCGTATTCGCCGAAGAACGGGATTTTCCCGAGGCCGAGCGTTTCCGAGAGGAACGGCTGGATGTGGTCCTGCATGAGCGGCACGAGGACGAAGAGCCCCCACATGCCATAGATCACGCTGGGGATCGCGGCCAGCAAATCGAGCGCCTGGCTCATGATTTCGCCGATTCCGGGGGGCGCGTCGACCAGCCAGAGCGCGGTGACGAAAGCCGGGGGAATCGCCAGGATCAGCGCGATCGCGGTGGTCAGCAGCGTTCCGGCGATGGCGGGCAGCGCGCCGTAGACGTTGGCGACCGGGTCCCACCCGGTGCCGACCAGGAAGCCGAACCCGAACTCCCGCCAGGCGGGAGCCGAGCCGACGCCGAGCTGAAGGAGCAGCCCGGCGAGGAGCGCGAGCACGAGGAACGCGCTCCCGGCCGCGGCAATCCGGAACAGCCGGTCTCCGCAGGCCGGGTCCATGATCGATTTTCGAGGTATGTTGGTCATGATTGTTCCGGATTCTCCGCCGTCAGTACTTGACCGGGGCGCCTCCCGAAGTGACTTCCTTCTCCCAGGCCGCGCGGACCTGTTTGACGACTTCGTCGGCCAGCGGCACGTAGTGGAGCTTGAGGGCTGCGGTCGCGCCGGTGGTGTAGCACCAGTTGAAGTACTTGAGCATTCCGGCCGCCTTCTTGGCGTCGGGCTGGTTCTTGTAGATGAGGATGTAGGTCAGTCCGGTGATCGGCCAGCTGTTGTCGCCGGGCTGGTCGGTGAGGACCATATAGAATCCGGGCGCGTTCTGCCAGTCGGCGTGGGCGCCGGAAGCGCTGAACGACTCGGGGGTCGGGGCGACGAATTTACCCGCCTGGTTTTTGAGGGAAACCATCGAAATTTTGCCTTCGACCGCGTAGGTGTACTCGGTGTAGCCGATCGCGCCGTTGATGCGCGCGACGTTGTTGCAGACGCCGGGGTTCTTCTGCCCGCCGATGCCGACCGGCCAGTTGACCGCCGGACCGAAGCCGACCGTGTCGGCCCAATTCTTGGAGATCTTGGCGAGGTAGTTGGTGAAGATGAAGGTGGTGCCCGAGCTGTCGGAACGGTGGACGACGGTGATGCGGATGTTCGGCAGTTTGACGCCGGGGTTGAGGGCCTGGATCGCCGGGTCGTTCCAGACGGTGATTTTGCCGAGGAAGATTCCGGCCAGCGTCGATTGGTCGAGCTTAAGGGAATTCGGTTCAACGCCGCGGAGGTTCGCCACCACGACCACGCCGCCGGTGAGCATCGGGAACTGGATCAGGCCGGCCTGGTCGAGTTCTTCCTTGGTCAGCGGGTTGTCGGAACCGGCGAAATCGACGGTTTTGTCTTTGATCTGGTTGAGGCCGGCGCCGGAGCCGATGCTCTGGTAGGTGACTTCGACCGTCTTGCCGGTCGATTCGCCGTAGTTGTAGGTCCAGACCCGGTAGACCGGGGCGGGGAACGAGGCGCCCGCGCCGCTGAGCGTGAGGTCGGCGGCGGAAGCGGCGAGCGGCAGCGACAGCGACAGGGCCGCGAGCGTTCGGAACAGATTCTTCTTCATATACACTCCATGGTTTGGTATTGCCCCGGAGAACCATCGAGTATTCATCTCCGGGCTTCATGCATATAAAGGTAACCCCGAACTGTTAGCTTTCGGTTAGGGCAGGGTTAGAAGCTCTTCAAAAAGCGTCGGCCGGATGGCCGGTCGGGGATTTTACCGGCTTTCGGGAAACACGGCGGCGAAATCGAACTCCTTTTCTAGTTCGCCGAGAACTTCGCGCTCGCGGCGGCGCATCCGGCGGCGGGGGCCGGGCGAAAGGTCGTCCTCCCCCGCGCTGTGCAGCAGCCCGTGGACCAAGTAGAGCGTCATTTCACGCGAATAGCTGGAATCCTCCCGGGCGGCGCCTTCGCGCAATGCGGCGTCGATGCAGATGACCAGCTCCACCGCCGCTTCGCCGGGGAACAGCGAGGCGGGGTCGTCGAAGTAGCTGAAGGTGATGACGTCGGTCGTCCCCTCGTGCCCGACGTACTCCCGGTTGGCGCGGGTCATGGCGCGGTCGCCGACGAAACGGACGTCGAGTTCCCAGTCGAAATCGTCCGGCAATCCGGCCAGCGCGGCGGCGCGCTCAACGAGACGGGTCAGGTCTCTTTTCTTCGGGCGGGGCAGGCGGCGGACCTCCCACGCGCTGTTCGTTGTGATCACGTTTTCTCTCCTGCTGATAGGCGATGCGCCCGTGTTTCATGCTCACCAGCGTGTTGATGAAACTCTGGCGCACTTTTTCCAGCTCGGCGAGCGTGATGTTCGCCCGGTCGAGCTGGTTCCCTTCGAAACGGCTCCGGAAGATGCTGTCCACCACGGCCTCGATCTTCGAGGCGGAGGGCTTGTCCAGCGAACGGCAGGCCGCTTCGCATGCGTCCGCAAGGCTGATAATCGCCATCTCCTTGTCCTGCGGCGGAAGGCCGTCGTAGCGGAACTGCGATTCCAGCACCGGCGACGAGTTGCTCCCGCCCTTTTGCTCTTCGAGCGCCTTGTTGTAGAAGAATTTCACCAGGTCGTTGCCGTGGTGCTGCACGATCGCGTCGCGCACCGTCCGGCACATGCGGTACTGCCGGGCGAGCGACAGCCCCTCCTTCACGTGGTCGCGGATGATGATGCTGCTCATCTGCGGATTGAGGTCGAGATGCTGGTTCGCGCTGTCGAGGTTGTTTTCGGTGAAATACTGCGGCATCGACAGCTTGCCGATGTCGTGGAACAGCGCGCCCGCCTTCGCCTTGAGGGCGTTCGCCCCGATCGTACGGGCGGCGTCCTCGGCCAGCGTGGCGACCATGAGGCTGTGAAAGAATGTCCCCGGCGCTTCGCGTTTCATCCGCTCAAGAAGCGGGTGGTTGTAGTCGCAAAGCACCATCAGCGCCATGTTTGTGCTGATGTTGAAGACGATTTCGAGGATGAAGATCAGCACCAGCGCCAGGATCGCGGTGACCGCGGCGTTGGCGAAGGCCACCACCGCCGACTGCCCGAGCAGGATGAGGAAGTCCGGCGACCGGTAGTTGAGCAAATTCAGATTGAGCAGCCAGACCAGCGGGAACACCGAGAACAGGATCCGGACGAAGTACGACCGGTAGTTTGTCGCCGAGCGCACCGCCAGCGTCGCCAGCGAGCAGATCACCATCCCTTTGATGGCGAGGTCGAACGCCCGTTCGGGCAGCAGCATCATCGCCGTCACCGACGCGATGAAGAACCCGGCGCACAGCCCGACCCGGTACCCCATGATCGCCGCCAGCAGCACCGAGCCCAGCGCGATTGGAATTCCTTCTGCGACCAGCTCCGGCGACAGCCCGCCCGTTCCGTTGGTCAGCGAATGGAAGAAGTGAAGCGTGACGAAATTCACCAGCGTCGAGAGGATCACGATGAAGCCGAGCAGCAGGATCCGCCGGTTTCCGCGCACCACATCCGGGTGCAGGTGATACAGGTAAAACGCGGCGAAGACAACCAGCACCAGGCTGCGGAGCACATTGTGGATCAGCGTGGAAAGCTCTTCGTCGAGCTGCATGTTTCCGCGCCCGGACGTTTCGTAGGCTTTGAGCTTGACGCTGATTTCCGGCGTCACCTCCTGATCGCGGCGGACCAGCAGGTCCCCCTTCGACACCGCCACCATCACCGGTTTAACCTCGTCGGCGGCGTCGCTCAACTCCTTCTGGTAAAGTTTCTCATCCACCACCAGGTTGCCGTCCAGGCCGATCAGTTCGTAGAGGATCTTCGCCAGCGGGGCGTTGAGCGTTTCGCGGCCGCCCGACGCCGAAAGGATATCGACGGCCAGCTTGTCCGCCACGCTCTGCGGATCGTCCTGTTCGGTCACGTTCTTGGCCGGTCCCTTGCGCTGCTCCAGGTCGATGACCCGGAGCGTCTGGCTCACTTTGAGCGCGTCGCGGCGGCCGCGGTCGAGAATTCCGCGCAGCAGGATCCGGCTCAGGTTCCGGTCGAACTCTTTGTAGCCGTTCGCGGAACGCAGGAAATCCCCGAGCGGTTCGAGCAGCGGCTGCGGCATCTCCGCCACGAGCTGCTCCACCCGGTCGCCGGAGAGCGGGACATACGATTTCCCCTGCCGCACATCCGCCAGCCGTTTGCCGACCGCCTCGAAAAAGGCGCCGAAATTGCGCCGGATGGCGTGGTTCCGCTTCGCGTCGATCCGGAAATAAAGCGGAATCTTCTCCAGCGCCTGCCGCACTTCGAGCTCGGTGCCCTCGGCGTCCTGGTAGGAGAAATCCACCGCCGCGATGATCGTCCGCGGCGCCTGCTGACCGACTTCCAGGTCCAGCACTCCTTCGTCATGCCGTTGCGCCGAAACCGTCAGCAGCACCGCGGAAACCGCCCAGATCATGACCAGCGTGAAAATCGCGGGCGCGGGGGTTCCCTCCAGCGTCGAGAAGAATTTTTCCGAATCGAAACGCCGCCGCGACACGACCAGTCCCTTGCGCTGAAGTTTGCGCCGGGTGGTGACGCGGTCCCAGAAATTCCGCAAAGACTTGATCATCGGTCCTCTCCGTCTTCCTGTCCGGTTCCGTTGTAGGCCAAAATGATTTTTTCGAGCAGCGCATGGCGCACGACATCGCGGGTGTCGAAAAAGACGAACCCGATCTCCTCGACGTTCCGGAGTGTTTCGATCGCGTGGAGCAGCCCGGAGCGTTCCCGCCCGGTCAGGTCTGACTGCGACGGGTCGCCGGTGATCACGCAGCGCGAATTGAACCCCATGCGGGTCAGGAACATCAGCATCTGCTCGACCGTCGTGTTCTGCGCCTCGTCGAGGATGATGAAGGCGTTGTTGAGCGTCCTCCCGCGCATGAAGGCGAGCGGCGCGACTTCGATCACGCCGCGTTCAAGCAGCCCGGCGACTTCGTCGATCCCCATCATATCGTAGAGCGCGTCGTAGAGCGGCCGCAGGTACGGCATGATCTTCTCTTCGAGGCTGCCCGGCAGGAATCCGAGGTTCTCGCCCGATTCCCGCGCCGGCCGGGTCAGGATGATCCGGCTCACGTTCCCCTTCAGGAACTCCGAAACCGCCATCGCCATCGCCAGGTAGGTCTTGCCGGTTCCGGCCGGGCCGACGCCGAACACGACGTCGCTGGTCCGGATCGCCCGCAAATAATCGAGCTGGCGGCGTGAACGCGGCAGGACTTCGCGTTTTTTCGGCGAAACGTCGATCCGTTCCTTGAGGAGTTCCCGCAGGTCGCCTTCGCGGCGGTCCCGGAACGAACGGCACAGAAACTCGAAATCCCTCGATTCCAACTGCTTCCTGCGGATCCGGTAGAAGCCGGAGAGTTCCCCGAGGAACGCCTCGGTCCGCGCCACCGCTTCCGGCTCCCCGTCGATCCCGACCCAGTTGTCGCGCGCCGTCAGGCGCACGGCGAACAGTTTCTCCAGTGCGCGCAGGGATTTTACCTCATCTCCGGCACAGGCGATGTGCCAGGAGAGATCGCCGTCGAAATAATATTTGCTCTCCACTTTCCTGCCGATCATTGAAAAAGCGCGGTCTCGGGAATCGTCCCGGGCCGCGCTTCTTTTTTTGGATTCTCCGGACGGAACCGGGAACGCCTTACTGCTGCGGGATCCGGAGCTTCAGACCCACCGGCAGCCGGTTCGGATTCGGAATCACGCTCTTGTTGGCCTCGTAGATCCGCTCATAGAGCCGTCCGTCCTTGTAGACTTTTTTGGCGATGACGGAAAGTGAATCCCCGGGTTTCACGACATATTCGGTGAATTTCCCCTCGGGTTTCGGCCCGGCGACCGGCGGTTTGGCCGCCTTCGGATCGGCCGTCGTTTCGACCGTCGCATCGACGGTGACGGTTTCCTTGACGAGTTCCGGCTTGCCGGAGATATCTTCGACCGCTTCGTTGGTAACCGTTTCGACCATCTCGGCCTCGCCGGTGACGACCGGGGCGGGGGTCAACGGCAACTCATTTTCGGGAACCACGGACTGGAGCGGCGTGTTCTTGTCCTTGACCGCCTGAGGCGCGGTGCGCGGCGGGCGGAACCCGGGGTAACTCTCGCGGACAATGCTGTTCCACTGTATCTCTTTGTCGCCCAACTCCGTCTCGGAAAGTTGCGGACTGCAACCGGCGGCCAGCGCAAGCAGGACCGCACCACTCAACCCGACTGCAAAAGCTTTCATCATAGCCTCCTGTCAAAAAAATGTTCTGCCGAAATCTCCGGATCGGCAACCGCTGTGCCTTCAACCGGTATCGTCTTCGTGTACTTTGTTATAGAATATACCGCTGATTTCAACAAAAACAACCGATGCCGAACCATTTCAGCAAAAAAAGCGAAAAAAGCGTAATGTGACGCTGGTTTATTCTCTGTAGCCTTAGCGAAAGAGGAAGGCGGGGCCTCTCCAACGCCAAAAAGCGATGTAAAAAGCGACCAACGTTTACTCGAAAGCGGGTGTCCGCCCTTCCGGGCGGACCGGCGAGTTGACCTGCCCGGTCAACTCCGCCTCGGCGCTACGCGGCAAAATCTGCGATTTTGCTTATGTAGCTCCTTTCGCTTCGCGCCGGCAGCCTCCGGCGGGCAGGGCACTTCGTCCCTGCACCCCGACCGGCAGGGTGCCGGTGCCGGGTAGGGGTTGCCGGACGAACCGGCACGCCCCCCCCAACTCAGATCTTGCGGAAAACGAGCGCGCCGTTGTGGCCGCCGAATCCGAGGTTCAGGTTCAACGCGACTTCGACCTTGAGCTCTTTCGCCTTGTTCGGCGTGATGTCCAGGTCGCACGCCGGGTCCGGCGTCTCGTAGTTGATCGTCGGCGGAATGATGCCGGTCTGGATCGCCTTGATGCAGGCGATCGACTCCTGGCCGCCCGCCGCGCCGAGACCGTGCCCGGTCGCACCCTTCGTGCTGCTGACCGCCACCTTGCGTGCGGCATCCCCGAACGCCGATTTGATCGCCAGCGTTTCGAATTTGTCGTTCAGCTCGGTGCTGGTTCCGTGGGCGTTGATGTAATCGACGTCTTCCGGATTGAGCCCGGCATGGCGCAACGCCATCTTGATTGCCCGGGCCATGCCGTCGCCTTCCGGATGCGGCGCGGTGATGTGGTGGGCGTCGCCCGTCGCGCCGTAACCGACCACTTCGGCCAGAATCGGAACGCCGCGCTTCTTCGCGTGCTCGTACTCTTCGAGAACCAGCACACCGGCGCCTTCGCTCATGATGAACCCGTCACGGCCCAGGTCGAACGGACGGCTGGCGTGCTGCGGATCGTCGTTGCGGGTACTCAGCGCCTTGAGCGCGCAGAACCCGGCCACGCCGAGCGGAATAATCGTCGCCTCGGTTCCGCCGCAGATCATGATGTCGGCGTCGTCGCGCTTGATCGCCCAGTACGATTCCCCGATCGAATGGGTTCCGGTCGCACAGGCGGTGACCAGCCCGAGGTTCGGGCCGCCCGCGCCGTAGCGTATCGAGATGTTGCCCGAGGCGATATCTCCGATCATCATCGGAATCAGGAAGGGGGAGATTCTGCCGGGGCCGCGCTCCAGCAACACCTTGGCCTGGTCGCTCATGGAGGCGAGCCCGCCGATGCCGCTGGAAACGATCACACCGACGCGGGTGGAATCGACTTCATCACTCTCGCGCAGATCCCTCGGCAACCCGGCGGTGGCCATCGCTTCGTCGGAGGCCGCGATCGCATACTGGCAGAAAAGATCGAGTCGCTTCGCATCCTTGGGATTCATGTATCCGCTGAAATCGAAGTCCTTGACCTCTCCGGCGATCTTGGTCCGGTATTCCGAGGCGTCGAACCGGGTGATCGGCCCGACGCCGCAGCGTCCGTTGATCAAGGCGTCCCAGAAATCCGGAACGTTATTGCCGACGCAGGAAATCACGCCGTAACCGGTAACTACAACCCGTCTGTTGTTCATATATTCCTTGCTTCTCCTTCGCTCTCCCCGCGGAATCACGCCCGCCGGATGTTCTTAACAGAAAACCGGACCACCTTTGCGTATATTACGAAAAGTGGCCCGTTTTTCGGGTGCTCGCGCACCGGTCTCGCGCACCGGCCAGGCCTTCCAGCTCAGGAACCGTGCGGGCAAGGAGGTCTTACTCCTGGCTCTTGCCTTCGACGTATTTGATCGCGTCGCCGACGGTGGTCAGCTTCTCGGCATCTTCGTCCGGAATCTCCGAGCCGAATTCTTCTTCCAGAGCCATGACCAGCTCGACCTGGTCGAGGGAGTCGGCGCCGAGGTCTTCGATGAACTTCGCTTCCGGCGTCACCTGATCCTCGGAAACTCCGAGCTGCTCGACGACAATCTTTTTCACTTTGTCAGCAACAGAAGACATTTTGAATCCCCTTTTCTTTGGTTATTTTCTGAACGTCAATGCCGTTTCTTTTTGTTTTTCTCTCAGCATATCATTGGCTTAATATGCCTCCGAGCCCGGCAAATGTCAAATTCAATTCTCGAAATATTTCAGATTTTTCCGCCTCTCCCCTCACAAAAAAACCGGAAGAAGCGGAGGAACCGTCACATCAGCATGCCGCCGTCAACGTTGATGACCTGACCGGTCACGTAGTTCGAATCCGGCGAGCAGAGGAAGTACACGACGGCCGCGACATCCTCGGGTTTTCCGCCGCGTCCGGCGGGGATCACCTTGAGGAAGGCGTCGCGCGCTTCCTGCGACAGCTTCTCGGTCATCGCGGTTTCGATGTAACCCGGGGCGACGGCGTTGGCCTGGATGTTGCGGGTGGCGAACTCTTTCGCCGTGGTCTTGGCCAGCGCGATCACGCCCGCCTTGGAGGCCGAGTAGTTGGCCTGCCCGGCGTTGCCCATGCGGCCGACCACCGACGCGATGTTGACGATCTTGCCGGCGCGCTGCTTCATCATCGGGCGGACCGCCGCCTTGGTGAAGTTGAAGGTTCCCTTGAGGTTGACCGCGATCACCGCGTCCCACATCTCCTCGGTCATTTTGAGCATCAGCGTATCTTTGGTGATGCCGGCGTTGTTGACCAGGATGTCGAGGGTTCCGAAGTCCGCGACCACCGCGGCGACGGTCTGCTCGGCGTCTTCGAACTTGGCGACGTTGGCCGCGTAGGCCCGGGCTTCGACGCCCTGCGCCTTGAATTCGTCGGCGGTGGCCTGCGCCACGTCGAGCATGATATCCACGATCGCCAGTTTGGCGCCTTCCGCCGCGAGCCGGGCCGAAATCGCCTTGCCGATGCCGCGCGCTCCGCCGGTGACCAGGGCGACTTTGCCCTCCAAACGCTTTTCACAACTCATTTATGATTCCCTTTCCTTTGGATTGAACCAGATTCAAAGCGCGAGCGAGTCGAGCGACTCCACGCTGTTGATGTTGAAGCACTGCACTTCGGGCAGCGTCCGGCGCAGGAGGCCGGTCAGCACGTTGCCGGGGCCGAATTCGATCATCGCGTCTCCGCCCGCGGCGGCCATGGCGCGGACGCATTCCTCCCAGCGCACCGACCCGGCGACCTGGGTCGCCAGATTGGCCTTGAGTGCCGCCACATCCGCCGCCGGAGCCGCGGAGCAGTTGTGGTAGACCGGAACCGGCGGCACGGTCATGGCGACTCCCGCGAGCACCGGTTTGAGCGCTTCGCCCGCCGGAGCCATCAGCCGCGAGTGGAACGCTCCGGCGACGTTGAGCACGATCACCTTGCGC
>Ga0209373_10003348_pt1 | contig 14933 bp, 13 predicted proteins | sample Higcelweek5metaG_FD_187173 | JGI IMG/M metagenome (GOLD analysis project Ga0209373, IMG submission 187173) | Freshwater pond sediment microbial communities from the University of Edinburgh, under environmental carbon perturbations - High... | ecosystem: Environmental > Aquatic > Freshwater >...
GCGGTGGCGGGTATTTGTCCTTTGGCGGCGAAACCTTGCCGCGCACTTCGCCGCCGCCCGAGATGCCGCCTGAGCCTGAGCTCCCGAGATACCGCCCATGCCCGTCGTAGGGCTGCTCCTCGCCGCCACCGCCGGGCTTGGTGCCCATCGGCCCCAGGCTCATTCCGGCGGCGGCGTGCTTGCCGTCCTCGCTCACCCAGGTCCGCATCCGTCTGTCCGCGCTATTCGGTTCCATATCCGACCTCCTTTGGCCTTTCAATGGAATTATAGCCCGGACTTTATGCGCTAAATAGGACACACCAGTTGTTGGCCGGTAAAAGGGAAAAACAACCTGTTGACAGGGCATGCTGTACGGGGAGTCACTGCTCGTGGCGTGGCGTGGCGTGGAAATGGACGTCAAGGCGGGACGCCCTGATCGTTTGAGGCGTTGCGCTTCCGACAGAAGACCGCTCAAGGGAACAAAAGAAAGGGGGGCGTGATGCCCCCCTCGGTCGCCAGCGGCGCTCTGTCTTTTGCTCTTGCGTGACGCGCTACAGCACAGGCAGGTAGCGGTCGATTTCGTACTGCGTGACCTGGGTGCGGTAGCGGTCCCACTCCATGATCTTGTTTTCGTAGAGCTTGGTGAAGATGTGCTCGCCCAGGGTCTCGCGCACAAGCTCGCTCTTCTTCATCTCCTCGGCGGCCTCGAACAGGCTGCCGGGCAGGGAGGTGATGCCGTGCTTGTCCAGGGTGGACTGGTCCATGTGGAAGATGTCGGCCTCGACGGGGTCGGCCAGGTGGTAGTTGTGCTCCATGCCCTTCAGGCCCGCGGCTAGCATGATGGCGAAGGTGAGGTAGGGGTTGGCGGCCGGGTCGGGGCAGCGCAGCTCCATGCGGGTGGCGGCCTCCTTGCCGGGCTTGTACATGGGCACGCGCACCAGGGCGGAGCGGTTTCTGCGCGCCCAGGCCACGTAGACCGGGGCCTCGTAGCCGGGCACCAGGCGCTTGTAGCTGTTCACCCACTGGTTGGTGATGCAGGCGAACTCGCGCGCGTGCTTCAAAATGCCGGCGATGAAGCTCTTGCCTTCGTGGGACAGGTGGTACTTGTCGGCCGGGTCGAAGAAGAGGTTCTTGCCGTTCTTGAAGAGCGACTGGTGCACATGCATGCCGGAGCCGTTCTGCCCGTGGATGGGCTTGGGCATGAAGGTGGCGTAGGCGCCGTGCTTGCGGGCCACCTCCTTGACCACCACGCGGTAGGTCATGGTGATGTCGGCCATTTTCAGGGCCTCGGCGTAGCGCATGTCGATTTCGTGCTGGCTGGGGGCCACCTCGTGGTGGCTGTATTCGATGGCGATGCCCATCTTCTCCAGGGCGAAGATGATGTCGCGGCGGATGTTGTTGCCGAGGTCCAGCGGGGGCGCGTCGAAGTAGCCGCCCAGGTCCAGGGGTTCGGTGGTGCGGTCGTTGGCGAAGAGAAAGAACTCCAGCTCCGGCCCGCAGTAGTAAGTGTAGCCTTTCTCGGCGCACTTGCGCAGCACGCGCTTGAGGCAATAGCGGGAGTCGGCGGTGTAGGGCTGGCCGTCCGGGGTGTGGATGTCGCAGAACATGCGCGCCACGGGGCGGTCGCTGGGACGCCAGGCGGCCACCTGGAAGGTGGTGGGGTCGGGCATGGCGACCATGTCGGACTCGTCGATGCGACAGAAGCCCAAAATGGACGAGCCGTCAAAGCCCATGCCTTCCTCGAAGGCGGCCTCCAGCTCGCGGGGGGTCACCTGGAAGCTTTTCAGCGTGCCCAGAATGTCCACGAACCAGAACTGCACGAAGCTGATGTCGTATTCCTTGACGGCCTTGAGCACGTCGTCGGCGTTGCGGCAATTAAAAACCGGGGTATCCATGGGGCTGCCTCCTGGGATACGGAAGTGTTGGCGCCGGGCGGCTTGCGGCCGCGCCTCCGGCGGAGTTTCAGACTGGCGGGATTCTAGCCTTGGTGCACAAATATGTAAAGCGCAACGGAGGTTCCGCGCGTTTTGCCTGCATTTTTGTGCCTGCGCGCCCGCAAAACCCCGCGCTCCGGGGCATGGACGCCGGAAGCGTTTGGGCGTAAGAGGCCCAGAAGCCAAACCCATCCCGTGGAGGACCGGTGCGCCGATTGATCTGGAAACTCTTGCTCGTTGCGACCCTGGGCTTCATCGCCTACATGGGCTCGTTTTTCGTGTATCCGGACGTGGGCGCCCTGGCCAAAAAGAACCCCGGCAAGACGGCGTTCATGGAATGGCGCGAGGCCCAGTGGGCCGAACAAGGCGTCAAAAAGACCATCACCCAGCGCTGGGTGCCCATAAGCCAGGTTTCGCCCCTGCTCATCAAGGCCATACTCATTGGCGAGGACGACAAGTTCTACCACCATGAGGGCTTCGACTACGAGGCCATGGAGCAGGCCTTCGAAAAGAACCTCAAGGCCGGGCACTTCGCGGCCGGGGCCAGCACCATCAGCCAGCAGCTCATCAAGAACCTGTTCCTCTCGCCGGAAAAGAGCCTCACCCGCAAGGTCAAGGAGGCCATCCTCACCTGGCGCATGGAGCACACGCTCTCCAAGCGGCGCATTCTTGAGCTTTACGTCAACGTGGCCGAATGGGGCGACGGCATCTTCGGCATCGAGGCGGCCTCGCGCCATTATTTCCACAAGCCCGCAAGCGCGCTTTCGAGCATGGAGGCCGCGCGCCTGGCCTCGGTGCTGCCCAACCCCATACGCTTCAGCGCCGTGGGCGACCAACGCTACGTCACCTTCCGCTCGGGCCTCATCCACTCCATCATGGTGCGCCGCGGCGTCGCCATCGACGGCTTCAAGGAAGTCATGGAGGCCAAGGACGAGCCCGGCATCGAGGCGGCCCCGCCCGTGGACCAGGCGGCGCAGCCCCAGGACGCCACCAGTCCGCAGAACGGCGCCCAAACAGGCGCACAGAACGGCGCGCAAGGCCCTGGCGGCGAGGCCCCCCAGCCCGCAGCCGCGCAGGCCGCGCCAGAGCCCGCGTCAGGCAAGGCCGCCGACAAACCCGCCGAGGCCCCGGCCCGGCCCTAAGCCCCGCAAGGAGTCTTCATGCGACCACTCATCATGCTCACCGCCCTGGTGGCCGGGGCGCTCATGCCGGTTCAGGCGGGCGTGAACGCGCGGCTGCGCGAATTTCTGGGCGACCCGATCATGGCCTCGCTTGTGAGCTTTTGCGTGGGCACCGTGGCCCTGCTCGCCTTCATCCTGGTGACGCGCACGCCCTGGCCCACCATGGCGGCGGTGAGCTCCGCCCCGGTGTGGAGCTGGTTCGGCGGCGCGCTGGGCGCGTTTTTCGTGGCGGTGACCATCATTCTGGCCTTCAAGCTGGGGGCCACCGGGCTCATGGCCTGGATCATCGCCGGGCAGCTCATCGCCTCCGTGCTGTTGGACCACACCGGAGCCATCGGCTTCGCCGTGCGCGAGGCCTCGTGGCAGCGGCTGGTGGGCGTGCTTCTGCTCCTGGGCGGAGCCGTGCTGGTCAACGAATACTAAAGGAAGTCCCATGAGTTTGTACCGCGACACCGTGGCCGTGTGCCGCATGATCAAGATCGAGCACTCGGTGTTCGCCCTGCCCTTCGCCTTCACCGGCGCCTTTTTGGCGCAGGGCCCGGGGCCGGGGTGGTCCATCCCCTCCTGGCGCATCCTGGTTCCGCTGACCATCGCCATGATTGCTGTGCGCTCCTTCGCCATGGCTTACAACCGCCTGGCCGACATGGACATCGACAGCCTGAACCCGCGCACCCAGGGCCGGCCGCTGGTGACGGGCGAACTTTCGGTGGACTTCACCAAACGCTTTTTGTTCTTCTGCGCCCTGGTGTTCACCACGGCCTGCGCGGCCATGAACGGCACCTGCCTGCTGCTTTCGCCCGTGGCGCTTTTGTGGAGCGCTTTTTACAGCCACACCAAGCGCTTCACCCCCTTGTGCCATTTCGTGCTGGGCAGCGTGCTGGGCTTATCTCCCGTGGCGGGCTGGCTGGCGGTTTCGCCCTCGCACTTGGGCTACCCGGCGGTGCTGCTGTTCTGCGGCGTCACCCTCTGGGTGGCCGGGTTCGACATCCTTTACGCCTGCCAGGATGCGGAGTTCGACAAGAGCCAGGGGCTCAGCTCGCTGCCCGCGTCCCAGGGCGTGCCCCGGGCCCTGTTCACCGCCGCCGTGACCCACACCTGCGCCGCGCTCATCTTTCCCATGGTGGGGCTGGCCGCGGGCCAGGGCATCGTGGCCCTGGGCGTCTGCGTGCTGGTGGGCGGCGTGCTCGTGTGGGAGCACAAGCTCATCAACGCGGACGACCTCTCGCGCATCAACGTGGCTTTTTTCACCCTGAACGGCGTCATCGCCGCCTTCGTGTTCCTGGGCACCTGGGCCGATCTGGCCATCGGCTCGCCCTGGATGTTCTTCACCCGGTAAGCGGCGACCCGCTCTCGCCAGCCTGCCCGCTGGCCTGGCAAGGCAGAGCTGCACATTGACGAAACACGGGCCCAGGCCCGCGGTTTGAGGCGGCGGCAAGGCCGCAAGGAGCGCACCCATGGCGGAGATCGTCTTTTCCGGTGATCCGGCGGAGTGGGCCGACAGAATAATGGATTGGGTGCAGACCCACCTGACCAGCAGGGCCGCGCTCATGCAGGGGCTCATCGCCCTGGCCTTTTGCCTCTTGGCCTATGGCCTGTGCCGGGCCCTGGGCCTGGGGCGCAAGCACCTTGAGCCGGACACGGGCTGGAAGGCCGACGCGCTCATTGCCCCCCTTTTGAACGAGCTGCGGCACTGCGCCTGGGCCGGCGTTTCCGGCTTGCTGCTGCTTTTCGCCGACGCCACGGCGCGGCACTTCCACCTGCCGCACCAGGTGCTCTCCATCACCACCGCCGCGGCCCTGGCCTGGGTGGTGGCCCATGTGGCCGGGGCGCTCATCAAGAGCCGCTTTTTGGGCCGCGTGGTGGCCTTTGTGGTGTGGATGCTCGCGGTGCTGCACGCCCTGGGCGTGTTCGACGTGGCCCTGGAGTTTCTGGACGACCTCAGCATGTCCGTGGGGCGCACGCGCATCTCACTCTTGCTGGTGCTCAAGGGGATTGCGCTGTTCGTGGTGCTCATCCAGGCCGCGCGCATGCTCTCCGGCATTTTGGACGACCATCTGCACACGGCGGAGGGCATTTCGCCCTCGGCGCGGGTGCTTTTCGCCAAGGGCGCGCGCTTTGGGCTTTATGCCGTGGCCGTCACCATCACCCTTTCCACCGTGGGCGTGGACCTGACGAGCCTCACGGTGTTCAGCGGCGCGGTGGGCGTTGGCGTGGGCTTCGGCCTGCAGAAGATCTTCTCCAACCTCGTGTCCGGCGTCATCCTGCTCATGGACAAGTCCCTCAAGCCGGGCGACGTCATCGAGATCGGCGGGGTGCAGGGGCGCATCGCCCAGATCAACGCGCGCTACGCCGCGGTGGAGACCCTGGACGGCAAGGCCTACCTCATCCCCAACGAGAGCCTCATCGGCAACGAGGTCATCAACTTAAGCTACAACAACTCGCGCCTGCTGGTGCGGGCCGAGGTGGGCGTGTCTTACGCCTGCGACCCGCGCGAGGCCATGCGCCTCATGGAGCAGGCCGCCCTCACCGTGCCGCGCGTGCTGGCCGACCCGGCCCCGCGCACGCTGCTGACCGAATTCGCCGACTCCAGCATCAACCTCGCCCTGGGCTTCTGGATCGATGACCCGGAGGCGGGCATAGGCAATGTGCGCAGCGCCGTGCTGCTCGCCGTATGGGACGCCTTCAAGAAGGGCGGCATCGAGATCCCCTTCCCCCAGCGCGAGGTGCGCCTGTTGGGCCAGTAGCGCCTCCGCGCCGGGCGCTCACAAACACTCCGGCAACGTTTTCCCCCGGCTTCGCTCCCGTCCCCGGCCGCTTCCGGCCGCATGCGCCGCTGGGCTCTTGACCCGCTTGGCCTGCCCAATCTGGCTGGCCCGCCTGCGCGGCCTGGCTGGCCCGCCCGGCCCGCATTGATGTTGCGAGGGCAAAGGGGTATCACCCCGCCTTCAGCAAACGGAGAACATCAATGCTCGGACCCCTCGTCAACAGCGTCTGCATCATCCTCGGCTCGGTCAGCGGCTCCTTCTGCGGGCAGCTCATCACGCCGACCTTCCGCACCAAGCTCATGTACGTGTTCAGCTGCATCACGCTGGGCATCGGCGTCTCCATGGTCTCCAAGGGCAACTCGCTGCCGCCGGTGGTGGTCTCCCTGCTTTTCGGCACCATGCTGGGCGAGGTGTTCCGCGTGGAGACCGGCGTCATGCGCGCGGCCCTGTGGATCGCCGGGCTTTTTCCCAGCAAGAAGCAGCAAACCCCGGACCTGCCCGCCCAGGCCTTCCGCGACCAGTTCGCCGTGGGCACCGTGCTCTTCTGCGTCAGCGGCCTGGGCATCATGGGCTCCATGCGCGAGGGCATGACCGGCGACCCCTCGCTGCTGTTCATCAAGGCCCTGCTTGACCTGCCCACGGCCATGCTCATCGCCTCCAGCATCGGCGGCGTGGTGGGCATATTGGCCGCGCCGCAGTTCATGCTGCAGGCCGCCATACTGCTGCTGGCCAGCGCCGTGGTGCCGCTCACCACGCCAGCCATGCTCGCGGACTTCTCGGCCTGCGGCGGCATCATCATGCTCGGCACCGGGCTTCGGCAGTGCAGCCTGCTGGAGGTGCCCATCTTGAGCATGCTGCCGAGCCTCTTCCTCGTCATGCCTGTCTCCGCGCTGTGGACGCGCTTTCTCACCTTCTAGCGCTCCTCATCTTCATCCCCGCGCGGATGCCGCAAAAAGGCCGGGCCGAACGTTTGTTCGGCCCGGCCTTTTTACTTGCCATGAGGGGGTTCGGGGCGGCCGCCGCTGGAGGCGCGGGAATCCGCAAACATGACGGCTGTCGCCAGCATCGCGGGGAATCACTCCCTCCGCAAAAACGCCCCTCTTTTCATTCTCTTCCGTCTTGTCAGTCTTGTCATTTTTCTTGGCGCCATTCGTGGCAACACCAACCCGCCAGCGCCAAGCGCCTAGATATCCATCCGCTCCTTGTCGCGGGCGCGGATCTCGGCGCGCTTGATCTTGCCGCTGATGGTCTTGGGCAGCTCGGCCACGTATTCGATGATGCGCGGGTACTTGTAGGGCGCGGTGATCTCCTTCACATGCCGCTGCAGCTCCTTGGTCAGCTCGTCGCCCGCGTCATAGCCGGCGGCCAGCACCACGGTGGCCTTGACGGCCATGCCGCGCACGGGATCGGGCACGCCGGTGACCGCGGCCTCGACCACGGCCGGGTGGGAAACCAGCGCGCTCTCCACCTCAAAGGGTCCGATGCGGTAGCCGGAGCTTTTGATGAGATCGTCGGTGCGGCCCAGGAACCAAAAGTAGCCGTCCTCGTCCACCCAGGCCTTGTCGCCCGTGTGGTAGAACCCGCCGCGCACGACCTGGGCGGTGCGCTCGGGCTCGTCCAGGTAGCCGCAGAACAGGCCGGGCACGCCCTTGGTGGTGTGGCCGTCCTTGAGGCGGATGCAGATTTCGCCTTCCTCGCCCGGGGGGCAGGGCTGGTCTTCATCGTTCAAGAGCACGATGTCCCAGTTGGGCATGGGCTTGCCGATGGAGCCGGGCTTGGGCGGCATGAAGGGCAGCGTGCCCAGCTGCATGGCGGTCTCGGTCTGGCCGTAGCCCTCGAAGATGTCGAGCCCGAGGGCCTTTTTCCAGGCCAGGAACACGGAGTCGTTCAAGAGCTCGCCCGCGGTGGTGCAGTGGCGGATGCTCGAGAGGTCGAACTCGCGCAGGTTCTCGCGCACCAGAAAGCGGTAGATGGTGGGCGGCGCGCAGAAAGTGGTGATCTTGTGCACGGACATGATGCGCAAAAGCTCGCGCGGCTCGAACTTGCCACGGAAGTCCCACACGAAGACCACGGCCCCGGCTATCCACTGTCCGTAGAACTTGCCCCACACGCTCTTGCCCCAGCCCGTGTCGGACACGGTGAGGTGGATGTCGCCGGGCTCCAGGTCGTGCCAGTACACGCCGGTGGTCACATGCCCCAGGGGATAGGTGTTGGAGTGCAGCACCATCTTGGGCATGCCCGTGGTGCCGGAGGAAAAGAAGATGACCATGGGGTCGTCGCCGCCCGGGGTCTCGGCCGTGCGGGGAAAGTCCGCCGCGCCGGAGGCCACGAGGTTCTCGTAGTTCTCCCACCCGGCCGGGGCCTTGGGGTGGCCGCTTTCAGAGGGGATGTCGATGAGCAGATGCAGGCCCGGGCACTTGGGCCGGGCCACTTCCACGCGCTCGGTGAGGGAGTCCTCGCAGACGACGCAGGAGACATGGGCGTAGTTCACGCGCGTCTCGATGTCGTGCGAGGTGAGCAGCGAGGGCGAGGGGATGGGCAGCGCGCCGATGCGGCAGAGCGCCAGCATGGTCACCCAGTACTCCATGCGGCGGTACAGAATGAGCATGACGCGGTCGCCCTTCTTGATGCCCTTGGCGCTCATGGCGCTGGCGAGCTTCATGGACTCCTTTTGGAAGAAGCCGTAGCTGAACTCGCGCCGGTGGCCAGCCTGGTCTACGTGGATGAGCGCCAGGCGGCCCGGGTCCTCGGCCGCGCGGGCGTCGAGGAAGTCGTAGGCGAAGTTGAACGTGGCGGGCACGTCGAGTTTGAACTGGGCCATGAAGTCGCGGTAGCGGTTGACCCGGATTTTGTCGAAGGTGGTCGTTTTCATGTGCTGGCTCTCTCCCTGCTACAGAATCACATCGAGGAATACGGCGTGCTTGTCGTCAAGGCCTCGTAGCGCGTGCGGGGTTTGGGAGTCGAAGTACAGGCTGTCGCCGGGGTCCAGAGCCAGGGCTTCCTCGCCCAGGCGCAGCTCCAGGCGGCCTTCCATCACGTGGATGAACTCCTGGCCGGAGTGGGAGACAAGGGTCATCTCCGCCGGGGTCTTGGGCGGCACGGTGATGAGGAAGGGCTCCATCTTGCGGCCGGAGAAGCGGTAGGCCAGGGACTTGTAGTCGTAGTCCTTGCGGCGCTCGACAGAGAGGCCCTCGCCCCGGCGCACCAGGGAGAAGCCCTTCAGGTGCGGCTCCACGCCGCTGATGAGCACGGTCAGGTCCACGTGGCAGGTCTGGGCGACCTTCATGAGGAAGCCGACGGGAATCTCGCTCTCGCCGGACTCGTAGGTGCCGATGTCCGCGGCGGAAACGCCGGTCCTGGCGGCCAGGTCCTCCACGGTGATGTCGAGGGCGTCGCGCAGGCCGCGCAGGCGCGGGGCGATTTCTTTGTAAGCCTGTTCCATGTGCATGGGCAAAGCTCCTTGCGTTAGGCCTTGGGAGGCTCTTGCATGGCCTCGGGGAACATCTTGGCTGCGATTTCGCGCAGCTTGTATTTTTGAATCTTGCCGCTGGCCGTCATGGGGTAGCTTTCCACAAAGGCGATGTACTTTGGGATCTTATACCGGGCGATCTGCCCGCGGCAGTAGTCCTTCACGTCCTCGGGCTCCAGCTGGGCGTCGGGCTTCAAAATGACGAAGGCGCCCACTTCCTCGCCGTACTTGCGGCTGGGCACGCCCACCACCTGCACGTCCAGAATGCCGTCCATGCGGTAGAGGAATTCCTCGATCTCGCGCGGGTAGACGTTTTCGCCGCCGCGGATGATCATGTCCTTCAGGCGTCCGGTGATGGTGACGTAGCCGTCCTCATCCATGGTGCCCAGGTCGCCGGAGTGCAGCCAGCCTTCCATGTCGATGGTCTTGGCCGTGGCCTCGGGGTTGTTGTAGTAGCCCTTCATGACGTTGTAGCCCCGGCAGCATATCTCGCCAACCGTGCCGCGCGGCGCTTCCTTGTAGGTCTCGGGGTCGAGGATGACCACCTCGATCTCGGGCATGGCGCGGCCCACGGTCTCGGTCATTTGCCGCAGGCTGTCACCCTTTCTGGTCTGGGTCATCACCGGCGAGCCTTCGGTCAGGCCGTAGCAGATGGTGATCTCGCGCATGTACATTTCGTTTATGGCGCGCTTCATGAATTCGATGGGGCAGGGAGACCCGGCCATGATGCCGGTGCGCATGCTCGTGAAGTCGAACTTCTTGAAGAGCTTGTGCTCCAGCATGGCGATGAACATGGTGGGCACGCCGTAAATGGCCGTGCACTTCTCCTCCTCAATGCTCGTCATGGCCATGAGGGGGTCGAAGTCCTCCAAAAGGACCATGGCCGTGCCGTGGGTGATGCAGGCCATGACGCCCAGCACACAGCCGAAGCAGTGGAACAGCGGCACGGGCAGGCACAGGCGGTCCTTTTCGGTGAAGCCCTGGTGCTCGCCTATCCAGTAGCCGTTGTTGCCGATGTTGTTGTGGGTGAGCTGCACGCCCTTGGGAAAGCCCGTGGTGCCGCTGGTGTACTGCATGTTCACCACATCGTGCGGGGAAAGGCTTTTCTGGCGCGCCTCGTAGTCCTCGGGCGCGGTCATGACGGAAAGGGACTGCACCTCGCTCATGGAGTACATGCCGCGGTGCTTTTCCACGCCGAGGAAGATGATGCGCTTGAGGAACGGGAACTTCTCGCACTTGAGGTGGCCGCGCTCCTGGTTCTTCAGCTCCGGGGCGATGTCGTACAGGGTGCCCACGTAGTCGGTGTCGCGGTAGCCGTCGATGATGACCAGGTTCTCGCAGTCCGACTGCTTGAGCAGGTACTCGATCTCGGCCTTGCGGTAGTGGGTGTTCACGGTCAAAAGCACGGCGCCGATCTTGGCCGTGGCGAACATGAGCACAGTCCAGTAGGGCACGTTGTTGGCCCACAGGCCGACTTTCTCGCCCTTCTTGACGCCCATGGCCATGAGGCCCATGGCCACCTCGTCCACCAGGTCGGAGAACTCGCGCCAGGTGAGACGGAAGTGGCGGTCCACATAGACCACGGCGTCGCGGCCGGGCCAGGCGGCCACGGTTTCGTCGAGAATCTGCCCCAGGGTGCGTTCGAGGATGGCTTTCTCTCGCGGCATAGGCTTACTCCGGGAAGTAGAGCACCGCGTAGATGCTGGCCGGGCCGTCGCCCGCGGCGGAGAGATTGTGGGGCACCACGGAGTTGTAGTAGATGCTGTCGCCGGGGCCATAGACCGTGGTCTCGCGCCCGTAGATGAGCTGCACCGAGCCGGAGACCACGACGATGAACTCCTCGCCTTCGTGGAAGGAGAGGGTCTTATCCTCCTCGGGCTCGGGGTGCATCTCGATGAAGAACGGCTCCATGTGCCGGTCGGTCTTGCCCTTGCCCAGGGGATAATAATTGTGGCTGGCGGGCTTGTCGCCGTCCTGGTGCATGCTGAATTCTTCCTTGCGCTCACTAAGGCGCACCACCAGCGGGTCGCGGCTCACGTGGTCGTCAAGAAAGGTGCCCAGGCGCACGCCAAGGGAGCGGGCGATTTTGAGTAGCGGCCCAAGCGAGGGGTAAAGGTCTTTCGTCTCCACGGCGGCGAGGAAACCCTCGTCCAGACCGGTGCGCCCGGCCAAATCCGCAAGACTCAAGTTCTGCTTTTCCCGAAAAGCGCGTATGCGCTCACCCACTTTCTTGTCCATGCTGCTCCCGTCCTTCCTTGCGCGTTCTCGATCGTGCCGCGGATGCGGCCCTGGCCGCCCCGCCAGCGGGATGACGCCTCCCGGCGGCTTGCGGCGCGCTGCCTGTAAAGTGCCTTGGACCCTAACCCAAGTGCGCGCAATTGTCGACACTCCGCGCAGGTTTGACCGGTGCGCTTTCCTCCGGCCCTTGCCAGCCCGATTCGAAGCGTGTAGCCTGATTCGAGGTCGATGAACCATTTCCGGAGCCAATAGCAGCAGGTGCACTGATGACAGAGACCAACGCCCAGGACGCCCACGCCCCGGTCTACCGGCCGGACGGCGGCAAGAAAATCAAGGGACTGTTCTCCACGCAGACCGTGGAGAAGGTCGGCACCGGCACCACCCAGCGCAAGACCATCAGCAAGATGTACTGGTTCTGCTCCCAGCAGGACGACGGCCAGGTGGGCGTGCAGGCCCTGAACAAAAACATGGTGCCCGCGGGAAACACCACCATGGTTCCCCTCGACGACTTTTTGGCCCGGTACAACCCCGAGCCGGAAATGTACATAAAGACCGTGTACCCGAAGATCCAGGAGCTTGCGGCCACGGTCTCACGCGCGGAGGAAAGCCGCCAGCGCGGCGCGCTCTACAGCGCGCAGTTCGACTACGAGAGCGCCCTTGCCGTGGACGAGGAAAACGTGCGCGCCAACTTCGGCCTGGGCCTCACCTACGTGGAGCGCGGCGAAACCACCAAGGCCCAAGACATTCTGGGGCGCATAGTGGGGCTTGAGGCCGCCTTCGCCCCGGAGCACAAGCACCTGTTCAACGAGTTCGGCATCTCCCTGCGCAAAAGCCGCATGGTGGACCAGTCCATCGAATATTACACGCGCGCCCTCACCCTCTCCGCAACGGACGAAAACCTGCACTACAACGCGGCCCGCGCCTATTTCGACAAGGGCGACACCGAAAAATGCCGCGAGCATCTGGCCGAGGCCCTGCGCCTCAACCCCGATCACGAGGAAGTGAAAAAGTTCCTCGAGTTCCTGGACTCCAAGAAGTAGGTCCGCCGTGCCCCGGCAAACCAGCGCACAAACGCCGCACCTGGCCCTGGCCCGTGTGCGCTTCGCCCATGCCCGCCCGGCTGCGGAATCCGGCCCGGCCGGCGCCACCCGAAACATTCTGAACGACGCAGACCTTGCCGTGCCGCGCGGCGCCTTCGTGCTGCTCACCGGCCCCTCCGGCGCGGGCAAAAGCACGCTGCTCCGCCTCTTTTGCCGCCTGGAGGAGCCCCAGACAGGGCAAGTGCTGCTGGACGGCCGGCCCGTTGCGGAGCTGCCGCCCGCAGTGCTGCGCCGCCGCGTGAGCTACCTGCAGCAGACCCCCACGGTCGTTGCGGGCAGCGTGCGCGACAACCTGCTTTTGCCCTTTTCCTTCAAGGCCGCGGCAGACGAGCCCCTGCCCGGCGACGCGGCCCTGCAGACCCTGCTGGAAAGCCTGGCCATGGACGATGTTCCCCTGGGGCAAGAGGCCGCGACCCTCTCCGTGGGGCAGCGGCAGCGCCTGTGCCTGGCGCGCGCCCTGCTCACCCGGCCCGAGGCCCTGCTCCTCGACGAGCCGGTGAGCGCCCTGGACCAGGAAAGCGCCCGCGCCGTGCTCGACGCGGCCGAGAGCTTTTGCCTGGAGCGCGGCGGCACGGTGATTCTGGTGAGCCACGCGGATTTCGTCCCGGCGCGGGTTGCGCCCGCGCACTACCGGCTGGAAGGCGGGAGGCTCACGTGGATGGGGGCGTAATCAACATCGAAACCTGGCGGCTGTTGCTGGCCCTGGTGTTCGCCCTGCTGGCCGGGGGGTGCTCGCTGGCGCTCAAGCTGGGCCTCGGGCGCGACATTCTGATCGGCACCGTGCGCACCTTTGCCCAGCTCTTTCTCATGGGCTGGGTGTTGGGCATCGTCTTCGCCGTGGAGTCGCCCTGGCTGGTGCTGGGGCTGTTTCTCGTCATGGCCGCGGCGGCCGCCCACACCGCGCGCGGCCGCGTCAAGGAGTCGGCCGTGGCCTTCGCCTGGCCCATGTATTTCAGCATGGCCGCGGTATATCTGCTGATCACCATCACGGTCACCGGGGCCATCATCCACGCGGAGCCCTGGTGGAAGCCGCAATATTTTCTGCCCATCGGCGGCATGGTGCTGGGCAACTCCATGAACTCGGTCGCCCTGGCGCTGGACAGGCTCTTTTCAGATCTGCGGGCGCGCGCGGCCATGGTGGAGATGAAGCTCTGCCTGGGGGCCGACGCGGCCGAGGCCAGCGCGGAGGAGGTGCGCACCGCCGTGCGCGCGGGCATGATCCCCTCCCTCAACTCCATGATGGCCGTGGGGCTCGTCTCCATACCGGGCATGATGACCGGCCAGATTCTGGGCGGCAACGATCCCACCCAGGCCATCCGTTACCAAATCGTAGTCATGCTCATGATCGTGGGCGCCACGGCGCTGGGCAGCACCATCCTCACGCTCATCATCCGCCGCCGCTGCTTCGGCCCGGGCGACAGGCCGCTGCTGCGCTGAACCGGCGCTTCATTCCGCCAAGCCCACACCCGCCGCCACGCCCAGCGCCCGTGCTGGAACAGGCCGTGACGGATCACACCCGCCGCCGCGCCCAGCGCTCAATGATGAAACACTCGCGGCGAAACACCGCCAGCCCCTGTCCGCCGCTTCCCCGCGCGCCGGGTTTCTGATTGCGCTCCCCAGGCACAACGTATAGCATTACCGGTGAATAACATCACACCGGCCCCCGCCGCGAGGAGCACATGAGCCTGGACCGTCACCACATGCTCAGCCTGCACACCGTGCTGGAAGGGTTGCGCCAGGGGCTGTGCGAATTTTCCGGCCCCTCGCGCGTGGCGCTGGTCTATGCCAAATCGCCGGATGACCCTCTGCGCGTGGTGGACTCGCAAAATCTGTTGCGCGGGCACGAGCCGCGCCTGCGCGAATATTTCCAAGACACGGACGAATGGAAGGCCGGGCTGCCGACCCCGGAGCAGGTGGCCTTTTTCGACCAGCACCACGCGCGGCGCATGGGCCTGGCCGGGCTGGTGAGCCTGGGCGGGCGTTCGCGCAGCGTGGCCTATCAAATGTGGTTCACCGAGCAGCACCCGGATTTGTGCTCGCCCGGGCCCACGCGGCGCTGGCTGGAGCTGGCCCTGCGGCAGTTGGCCACCTGCCTGGGCGGAGAGGACATCCTGGCCTTGGACACCGTGACCAACACCCTACAGGAAATGGCCCCCCACGCCGTGCACGACTGCATCGTGGACGAACGCGCCCACGCCCTGGGACCGGACACCAGGCTGCGCGTGTACAACATCCTCTCGGCCATCATCCAAATTTCCAAAACGCCG
>Ga0209373_10003349_pt1 | contig 14929 bp, 11 predicted proteins | sample Higcelweek5metaG_FD_187173 | JGI IMG/M metagenome (GOLD analysis project Ga0209373, IMG submission 187173) | Freshwater pond sediment microbial communities from the University of Edinburgh, under environmental carbon perturbations - High... | ecosystem: Environmental > Aquatic > Freshwater >...
TCCGACGCAGATCCACCGTCCGCGGACGTCCACGCTTGCAAGCCGCTGGCAGATGGGGAGAAAGAACCGCCCATTCCGCCTCCGTCGTGTCGCTTGCATAGCGCAACTCCTTCCGCTCATAGTTCGGTCGCGTGGTTTCGCTCCAGACCATTCCGTGATTCCTTCCTGTGTCGCAACTTGAACGAATCACAGGTCGGCGAAATCACGCAACTTTATTTCCGGTCAGCCTCTGACGAAACCAGGGGACAGGTCGCCCCGCCGACTCTGATTGGCGACGCGCAACCAGGGGCTGGCCCGGTTGGCGGGATTGCGGTTATGCTGCCCCCCATGAAACCCGCCGCCGTTCAGGAATTCTTCCGCCGCCTGTCCGCCGCCAACCCGGAACCCCGGAGCGAGCTGGAGTATGTCAACCCTTACACGCTGCTGGTCGCCGTCGTGCTGTCGGCGCAGGCGACCGACATTGGGGTGAACAAGGCCACCGGGCCGCTGTTCGCGCAGGTCGACACCCCCCAGGCGATGGTCGATCTGGGCGAGGAGCGCCTGCGTGGCTTCATCAAGACCATCGGCCTGTTCAACACCAAGGCCAAGAACGTCATCCGCCTGTCGGAATTGCTGATCGAACGGCATGGCGGGGAGGTGCCGCGCGACCGCGCCGCGCTGGAGGAGCTTCCCGGCGTCGGGCGCAAGACCGCCAACGTCGTGTTGAACGTGGCGTTCGGCGAGGAAACCATCGCGGTGGACACCCACATCTTCCGCATCGGCAACCGCACCGGGCTTGCGCCTGGCAAAACGCCGGACGCGGTGGAGGCCAAGCTGTTGAAGGTCGTGCCGAAGCTCTACCGGCGGCACGCCCATCATTGGCTGATCCTGCACGGGCGCTACGTCTGCAAGGCGCGCAAGCCGGATTGCCCGGTCTGTTCGCTCGCCGATCTCTGCGGCTTCAAAGACAAGATCATCGCCTGACCGGACACAAAAAAGCCCGGCGCGGGGGTTCCGCGCCGGGCTTTTGCGTTGAACGACGCGCGAAACGACGCTTAGAACGCGTCCGGCTTGGCGGTCGCCGCGTACATCTGGATGTCGCCCGACAATTGACCGCCAGCCTCGACCGAAATCTCGCCATATTTGATCGAGCCGGTGATCCGCCCGGTGGACCGCACGGTCAGACGGCCGCGCACGGCGATGTCGCCCTCGAACCGGCCGCCGATGTCGGCCTCGTCAATTTCGACCGATCCCTTGAACAGGCCGCCGTTGGCGACCTCGATCGAACGCCCCTCGCGCAGCTTGGCTTCCACCGTGCCTTCGACGATCAACACGTCGCAGGAGCCGATTTCACCCGAGAGCGAGATGTCGCGACCGACCGTCAAACGGCGCTGTTCCGGCAGGGCCGGGGTCAAGGGGGCCAAAGGCGCGGCGGGGGCGGCGCTCAGCGGCGCGGAGGGCAGACCAAGGCCGCTGGGCTGGCGCGGGGAAATGCCGGGGGTGTCGAGGACGCGGCGCGGCACGTCGGTCTTGTAGCCGGCGCCCGGCAGGGAGGGAGCGGTCGGGGGCTTCGGGCTGCTGGTGTTCATCTCGGTTCCCTTGGAGGAAGGCGTCGGATCGAAAGAGGCCGGACGGGCGGCGGCGCCGGGCGCGGCGTAGGGCGCCGGACCGGATGGAGCGTGGCCGGACGGGGCGTCCGCCGCTGCGGCCAGCGAGGCCAGGGGGGACAGGGTGGTGGCCGCGTCGTCGGGTCTTGCCGCCGGAGTCGTGGCCAGGGCCGTGGCCGTGGCCGGAGTGGCGCTGTCGGTTTTTGGTGCGGCGGGCGGAGTCTTGCGTCCGAACAGCATGAACGATGATCCCCAATCAGGAAACGCGGGTGGGCAGAACGGCGACGCTGGGCCAGGACGGGCGGCGCGCCGACGGATCGTCCGGGGACCGGACGCGACCGCGCCGCTTGCGGCGTAACACGGTCATCCGACCCGCCGCAAGGGGCCTGTCATGGATTGGAACACATGAACCATGAAGGCGCTGGCGACCACGGGAACCAGCAGATTGACGATGGGGATTGTCGAAAGAAAGGCGATGACGACGCCAGCGGCGAAGGGCTTGAACGGACGCGCCCGCCGCAGCAGCCGGGTTTCGCGCCAATCCATCCGGCGGTTGGCCACCATCTCGAAATACTCCCGCCCCAGCAGATAGCCGTTCAGCGTGTAGAAGACGAGGATGTTCAGGCCTGGCAACGCCAGATACAGCGGCAACACCAACAGGTTGGCGGCGATCACGACGCCCAGGAAGCGCAGCGCCGTCGCCACCTCCACCGTCCAGCGTGATCGGCGGGGCGGCGGCAGATGGGGGTAATGCCGCGCCTCGACCCGATTCACCACTTCGTCCAGAAACAGGCTGGACACCGTGCCGACGGTGGCGGGGAACAGCAGCCACGCCAGCAGCAGCACGACCAGCCCGCCCAGCAGGTCCAGCACGCTGTCGACCCAAGCGTTGCCGGTCAGCGGCGTGTGGTACAGCGCCCACCACAGGGCGACGCTCAGCAGGCCATAGGCGCAGACGGCGCCGAACACGCCGATCCACACCACCTTGCGCGTGCGCGGATCGGACAATTGGCCAAAGGCCAGGGATAGGGCGTGGATCATGCGGGGGCCTGATGGGCTGGGGGCGTCAACGCGGCAAAACGCCTGAGAGGTTGGTGGCGCGCGCCTTCTGTCAAGGGGGAGTCGACAGGATGCCATGAGATGGTGGCCCTGGGGTAACGTGGGCAAGGCGGCGTGCGGCGTGTGGAGCCAAGACCAAAGGGTTGTCGATCTCCGCGCTCAATCGCGCGTTGCGGGTGAATTGCGCGCCAGGGCCGGGCTGTGTTATGCCAGCAGGACCGAATCGCCGGGCGATGGACGGAGGGGCAGGAGCGGCATGCGGGTTCCCCGGCGAAGCGTGGCCTTCCGCATTCTGGCGGGGTTGACGGTGATTGGCGGCCTCGCCGCCGCGACCAGCGTCGTCGCCGTGTCGTTGTTTTCCCGGTTTCATCAGGGGTTTGAGCAGATCGCCACGGCCAAGGTGCCGGGGCTGGTCGCGTCTTCGCAATTGGCCCAGCAAAGCGGCACGGTGGCCGCCATCGCCCCGGCCCTGGTGGCGGTGCAGGATCAAGCGGCGCGCGAAGCGGTGATGGCCCGGCTGGGCGACCAGATCGTCCTGTTGGAAGAGCTGATGGCCCATCTTCTGGCCAGTGGCCAGGGCGAGGGCGTGACCGATCTGAACGAGTTGGAGCGCCGCAAGAACGAGCTGGTCGCCAATCTTCTGAATCTCAACGCGCAGGTTGGCGCCCAATTGGCGCAGACCGCCGACAGCAACGCGCGCGCCCTTGGGCTGTTGGAGCTGGCCGCCCGCCTGCGCGCGGCGGAGGTCGAGGAAAGCGCGCGGACCGACTCTCCGGCGGAGTTGGAGGCGATCCGCCGCTGGGACCGCGATTCGGGCGAGGCGGTGACGATCCTGCTGGCGGCGCTGCGGGCCGATCATGAAACGCGGCTCGACCGGCTGCGCGCCGACATTCGCGCGGCGCTGGACCACGCCGGGGCGGCTCTGGACGGAGTGTCGGCGGACCGGAAAACGCGGCTGGCCGCGCTGCACGCCGAATTGTCGGCGAACGCCTTTGGCCGCGCCACCATCTTCGCCGCGCGGGCCAATGAGCTGGCCTTGCAGCGCGCCATCAAGGGGGCGACCGCCCACAATCAGACGGTGTCGGATCGGCTGGTCGCCACGGTGTCCGATTATTTCCTGATGGTCGAGCGCGACATCGCCCGCCGCTCCGCCGAGTTTGAACGGGTGATTGGCGACGGCGAACGGGCGGTGATCGCCATGGCGGTGCTGTCGATTTTGGGGGCGGCGGCGATCTTCTTCTACATCCACCGCAACGTCGTGCGGCGGTTGCGGGCGCTTCAGGCGGCGATGATGGCCTATGAATCCGGCTCCGCCGTCGTCATGCCGGTCCAGGGCGATGACGAGATCGGCGAGATGGCCCGCGCGCTCACCTATTTCGTCGGCACGATCAGCGCGCGGGAAAGCGCGCTCAGCGACAGCGAGCGGCGTTTGCGGGCGATCCTGGAGCAAAGCCCGGTTGGCGTGTCGATCGGGCGGAGCGATGGCCGCGTCGCTTTCGCCAACGCGCGCGCCGCTGAACTGGCCGGGGTGGCGCCGGAGGAGTTCATCGGCAGTCAGAACACATTGGCGCTGCCCGGCGCCACCGTCCACCGCCACCGTTCGGGGCGAACCGCTCCGAACGCCGAGTCTGTTTCGGGCGATGACGGCCCCAGTGGAGATGGCGACGTGGTCGCCCGTGACGTCGAGGTGGCGGTGGACCGGCCCGACGGCAGCCGCGTCTGGGCGTTGCAGACGCTGCAACGCACCGCCTTCGAGGGGCAACCGGCGGTGCTGGCCTGGAGCTATGACATCACCGAGCGCAAGCGGGCCGAAGAGGCGCTGCGCGCCGCCAAGGAGCAGGCCGAGGTCGCCGCCCGCTCCAAATCCGAATTTCTGGCGACGATGAGCCACGAGATCCGCACGCCGATGAACGGCGTGTTGGGGATGTTGGAGTTGGCGGCGCTGACCACGCTGGACGCCGAACAGCGCACGCTGGTCACGACGATGCGCGACAGCGCCACCTCGCTGCTGCGGATCATCGACGATATTTTGGATCTGTCGAAGATCGAGGCCGGAAAGCTTGATCTGGAGGATCAGGATCTCCAACCGGCGGAGTTGCTGGAGGGGGTGGCCGATCTGTTGGCCCCGCAGGCCCATCAAAAGGCGCTGGCGCTGATTTGCGACATTGACGCGTCGGCGCCGCCGCTGGTGCGCGGCGACTCGGGCCGCTTGCGCCAAATCCTGTTCAACTTGACCGGAAACGCCATCAAATTCACCGACCGGGGCCGGGTGATCCTGCGGGTGAGCGCCACCCCGCTGGACGCGGTGGAGGGGGACGACGGCGCGCCACGGGTTTGTCTGCGCTTCGCGGTCGAGGACAGCGGCATCGGCATCGGGCCGGACGGGCAGGCGCGGCTGTTCCAACCCTTCAGCCAGGCCGACAGCTCCACCACCCGGCGCTTTGGCGGCACCGGCCTTGGTCTGGCGATCTGCGCCCGCTTGGTCGAGATGATGGGGGGAAAAATCGGCGTCGAGTCGGCGCCGGGGCAGGGTTCAACCTTCTGGTTCACGGTCGCGTTGCCGACCGTCCCGGCGGCGGTGGCGGCGGACGCCGCGCCGTTGCGCGGCCTGTCCGTTCTGGTGGTGGACACCGACCCCGTTCAGCGTGGCGTTCTGGCCCGGTATCTGGCCCACAGCGGCGCCGAGGTGGCGGAGGCTGATTCGGCGCCCGACGCGGCGGGGCGGCTGGTCCGGCCTGGGTTGGATTTGCTGGTGACGACGGTGTCGTTGATCGAGCGCATCGGCCCGATGACCGGCGTCCGTGGCCCCGCCCTGCCGCGTTTGCTGGTCGGCGACGCGTCCGTGTCCACAGCCCCGGCCAACGGTTGGGCGACGTCGGGCGGCGGCTTGACTCAGCCGGTCCACCGCGCCGCCCTGATTCAGACGGCCTTGGCGCTGACCGGACGGGGCGGGACGGCAGCGGCGGCAGCGGCGGCGCTGCGCTCGTCCACCCCATTGGGCGCCGTGCCGATGGACGCGGCGTCCGGCGCGCTGGCGGGCGATGGGGTGATTTTGGTGGCCGAGGATCATCCGACCAACCAGCAGGTTGTGTTGCGTCAACTGCGCCGTCTGGGTTTCCAGGCGGAACTGGCCGAGGATGGGGTGGAGGCGCTGGCGGCGTGGCGGCGCGGCGCCTTCCGGTTGCTCATCACCGATTGCCACATGCCGCGCATGGACGGCTATGAGCTGGCGCGCAGCATCCGCGCCGCCGAGGCGGCGGCGGGCGGCGGGCGACGCTTGCCCATCGTGGCGATGACCGCCAACGCCCTGTCCGGCGAAATGGAGCGCTGCGTCGCCGCCGGAATGGACGATTATCTCGCCAAGCCCGTCACCTTGACGCAACTGGCGTCCGCGCTGAACCGCTGGCTGGTCGCGGCCCCGCCGCCCGCTGAACCGGCTGTGACGGAACCGCCCGCTGTTGAGCCGCCGCCGGTTCCGCCAATTCCGCCGGATGTGCTGGTGCTGGATCTGGACCATCTGCGCGAAACCTTTGGTTCGCTGGATGGCGGGACGCTCGACATGATGGATTATTTCCTGGAAACCACCCGCCCCACGCTGGATCAGGCGCTGGCCGCTCTGGCGTCGGGCCAGATGGAGGACGCCCGCGCCGCCGCCCACTCCGTCGCCGGGGCGGCGCGCACGGCGGGGGCCAAGCGCCTGGCCATCCATTGCACCGCGATGGAGCGCGCCGTCATCGAAGAACGGTTGGGCGACGCGCGGACTCACGCGGCGGCCATGGCCCAGGCCTTCCCCGAGGTCGAGGCGGCCATCCACGCCTTGCGTCAACCGGCGGCGCCGACGCCGTAATCCGCGCCAGGGCAATCGCTTGAACGACTGGATATGGGAGAAAGCCCTTCTCCCCTTGCGGGAGAAGGGTTGGGATGAGGGGCGCGGCCCGGCCCAACGGGGCCGGGAGGGTTCCTTTTCCCCCTCACCCCAACCCCTCTCCCGCGAGGGGAGAGGGGCTTATTCAGCTTTTCGTGGCTCAAGCGATTGCCCTGTGACCAGCGCGCCCGCCTTGTTCGGGTCCGGGGGGTGAACTAGTGTCGGTCGGTCGGAAACGCGGGCGGGGATGGCGGACGTGGCGGGTTTGGGCGGCTGGTTCTGGAACAGAGCGAACCGGCGGCGCGCCGCCGAACAAGACGCCATGGCGCGGGACGCGGCGGCGCGTCTGGCCGCCGATCACGCCGCGCAACTGGCCGCCGCGCCATTGGAAGCCTCGCCCTGGCCCTGGTGCGCCTGGAGCGCGACGGGGGAGGGGCGCCTGTCCGCCGAGGCGGTCGTCCTGTTGGGAATCGACCACGCCGACGCGCTGACCCAGACGGTGAGCGCCCCGGATTTGCCCGACGCGCTGGACGAGCTGCGCCGCGACGGAACCCCGTTCCGCTGCGTGGCGCAGACGGCGGATGGCCGCTCGCTGGCGCTGATCGGGCGGCGGGGTGGGGCGGGGGCTGCGTCTTGGAGCGTTGTGTGGATCGAGGACGTCACCGCCGCCACCGCCGCCGCCGCGACGGCGCGGGAACAGGACGCCGCCCGCGCCGCCGCCGAAACCGCCTTGGCCGATCTGCGCGCCGCCGTTGACGCGTTGCCGATTCCGGTTTGGCTGCGCGACGGGGCGCTGAACCTGTCTTGGTGCAACCGGGCCTACGCCCGCGCGGTGGATTCCTCCCCCGCCGCCGCCTTGGCCGAACACAGCGAACTGACCCCCGGCGGGGCTGGGCGGGCGCTGGCCGAACGGGCGCGCGACGGCGGCTTCGCCCAGTTGGCGCGTTTTCCGATCGTCATCGGCGCCGAACGCCGGTTGCTGGACGTCACCGAAGCGCCGTTGCTCGCCTCCCACCCGGCGGCGGCGGGCGGGGGAGTCCAACTGGTCGGCTACGCGCTGGACCAGACGCCGTTGGAGGAGGCGCGGGATGAACTCAGCCGTCATCTTGCCGCTCACGCCGAGGTGCTGGAACGGCTGGGCAGCGCCATCGCCATTTTTGGGGCCGACACCCGCCTGAAATTCTTCAACCAGGCCTACGCCCGCCTGTGGAATCTGGATGAAGGATGGTTGCGCGGCGAACCGACCAACGCCGAAGTGCTGGAGGAGCTGCGCAGCCGCCGCCGCCTGCCGGAATACGCCGATTACCAGACCTTCAAGCGCGAACGGCTGACCCGCTACACCCATTTGATCGAGCCGGTGGAAGAGCTTCTCCATCTGCCCGACGGCACGACGCTGCGCCACATGGCGGCCCCGCACCCGCTGGGCGGACTCATCACCATTCTGGAGGACGTCACCAACACGCTGGCGCTCGAATCCTCCTACAACACCCTGATGGCCGTGCAGCGGGAGACGCTGGACAATCTGGCCGAGGGCATCGCCGTGTTCGGCGGCGATGGCCGCTTGAAGCTGTTCAACCCGGCCTTCGCCCGCGTCTGGGATCTGCATGACGAGGATTTGCAGGGGGAACCGCACATCGCCGACGTGATCGAGCGGATGCGCCCGCTTTTGCACGCGGCGTCCTCGGATGATCGTGATCCGGTTTTGGCGGATGGGCCAGATGGATCGGATTCTGCGCCGGATGGGGCGGCGGATGAGGATTGGGAGGCGCTGAAAGACGAGTTGATCGGCGCGACGCTGGAACGCGCCGTCCGCTCCGGTCGGGTGGAGCGCAGCGACGGATCGGTGGTGGAATTCTCCACCCTGCCGCTGCCCGACGGCGCGGTGTTGAACAGTTATCTGGACGTCACCGACGGGGCGCGGCTGGAACAGGCGCTGCGTGCGTCCAACGCCGCGCTGGAGGCCGCCGACCAGTTGAAGGGGGAGTTCGTCGCCAGCGTCTCCCACCATCTGCGCGCGCCGCTGACCGACATCGTCGGGCTGGCGGAAAGCTTGTCCGCGCCCGCGTCCGGCGGGTTGAGCGCGGCGCAGGCCGCCTGCGTCCAGGGCGTGCTGGACACCGCAAAGCGGGCGTTGGACCTGATCGGCGACGCCGCCGGGCTGACCAGCCTGGGGGTGGGCGTCACCACGCTGGAGCGCGGCACGGTCGACATCGCCGAGTTGCTGGACGGGGTGGCCGGGCTGACGCGGGAATGGGCGCGTCGCGCCGGTTTGCGGCTGGAATTGCACGCCCCGGCCCGGCTGGGCAGCGTCGAAGGCGACGGCAAGCGGCTGAAACAGGCGCTGTTCACCCTGGTGGTCGCCGCCATCCGCCACCCGCCGCCCGACCGCCGCATTCGTCTGTCCGGCCAGCGCGCCGACGACCGGGTGATCCTGGCGGTGAGCGCCGCCGCCCAACCGCCGGGCGACGCCGCCCCGGCGGCGACGGTGGTGTCGGCGCTGTCGCTGGCCCGCAACGTCGCCGAACTGCACGGCGGGCGGCTGGAGTCGGGGGATGGCGGCGGGCGCGGCGCGCTGGTCCGCTGCGTCCTGCCGCTGCGGGCGCCGGTGAACGGCGCGCGCGGGTAGGCCGATGCAAGGGCCGCGCATTTGGAAACAAGGCCGTCGCTTGAGGAGAAAGACCAGCGCAAACAGCGCCATGCAGGGTTGATGTGTTGAAAAAATTGCCGTGTGATGGTGTTGTGAGAGATGAGCAATACGCGCCAGAGCGCTTCTCAAGCGCACGGGATTGGTTGGCGGGCAACGCCAAAGGGGTGTCGGCAGCCAGATGCAAGAGGCCACGGATCGTCTGCGAAATCTGATGGAACACCGCGACGCCGCCAGAACAGCCGCCACCGCAAAATATAGGTTGTATGATGTCGATTTATAGGAAAAAACCGTCCTTGACGCGTGCGTTGCGTCTTCTTTTGGCTTTTTTTATCGTTCCACCTGTGATGGCGTTTCCTTTTTTTATATCTGTCTTTACTATAGGAAATGTTGGTTTTATTATAGGAACTGGCGCATTAATATATGGATTTTTCATAAGTGTATTTCTTGGATTGCCTGCGTATACGATCATGAGATGGAAAAAAATTGTAGATATTGGATCTTACGTGTTGGCGGCGGCGATTTTTGGTTCAATTCCGCCTATTTTATCATCTATGCCTGAATTTTTGACTGAATATAGAATTGAGGTATTCTATAGTGTTCTTCCTATTTGTGTCCTGTTTTCTGGCTTCAGCTCCATCGGAGGGTTGCTCTTCTGGCTGATTGCGCGGCCCGACCTCACATAAAGGCGCAGGGGGCGTACCCTCTTTGTTTTTGGCGCTTTATCGTTGTGAAAGGAGCGAATGCCAAGCTGGCCCATCCCCCAATGCCCGTGATTCATGCGCCACCTCTGGCTTGGGTGGCGGTCGTAGGGACGGGTGGGGATCAGCGCGGCAGCGTCACCGTCACCCGCAAGCCGCCCTCCGCCCGGTTTTCGAGCGCGATGTCGCCGCCATGGCCGCGAATGATGGTGCGCGCGGTGGACAGTCCCAACCCAACCCCGCCGGTGTCGCGGGAGCGGGAGCGCTCCAGCCGGTAGAAGGGGGCGAAGACCTTCTCGAACTCGTCCACCGGGATGCCGGGGCCGTTGTCCTCGATGGCGACGCGGGCGTGACCGTCTTCCAACGCCAGACGGATGGTGAAGCCGCCGCCATAGGCGATGGCGTTGTCCATCAGATTGGCGAAAGCGCGGCGCAGCGCCACCGGGCGGCCCTCCGCCACCGCGTGGGCCGGGCCGTCGTAAAGGGCGTCATGGCCGGAATCGACGCGGTCGTCGCACAGGCTTTGCAGCAGATCGGCCAGATCCAGCCGTCCGCGCGGCTCGCGTGTGGCGTCGTCGCGGGCGAAGGCCATGGTGGCGGCGATCATCGCCTCCATCTCGTCCAGATCGGCCAGCATCCGGCGCTGCATCTCCGGGTCGTCCACCAGTTCGGCGCGCAGGCGCAGGCGGGTCAACGGCGTGCGCAGATCATGGCTGATCGCCGCCAGCATCTGGGTGCGGTCGGCGACGAAGCGGGCCAGCCGCCCTTGCATCCGGTTGAAGGCGCGGGTGGCGGCGCGCAGCTCGCGCGGGCCGGTTTCGGGCAGCGGTTCGCTCCCCTCTCCCACGCCCAGCCGTTCGGCGGCGCTGGCGAATCCGGCCAGCGGCGCGGTGAAGCGCCGGGCCGCCAGCAGCGACAGCGCCAGAATCACCGCCACCACCCCGCCCATCCACAAGGCGAAGCGCAGCAGCCGGAACGGCCCGTCCAGCGGATCGCCGCCGGAAAAACTGAGCCACGAACCATCGGTCAGTTGCACCGACAGCCGGACATGCGGCCCCCAGCGCCGTTCGTCGGACTCGCCGGGAAAGGGCGGCGGGCCGAAGGGGCGGCGCAGGTCGGGCGGCGGCCCGTCGGGGCGGCGCGTTCCATCGGGGCCGGGGCGCCGTTCGACCTCGACCAGAATGGCGCGGTTGGGCGATCCCAGCGATTCGCGCAGATGCCGCCGCAGCCCGTCCCACCGCCCGCCGCCCATCCCGCCGCCCATGTCCTGCCGGACGGGCGGGCGTTCGCGCGCCCACTCGACCCGCAACACCGGATCGTCGAGCGCCCCGACCAGACGGTCGCGGTCGGTCTGCGGGGTGCTTTCCACCAGTTGGACAATCGCGGTGACGCGCTGAATCAGCACGCCGGGGCCGTGGATCGGCGGGCCTTCGCTGCGGTCGGTCAGATAGATCAGGGCGCTGACCGCCTGGGTCAGCAGCAGGGCCAGCACGACGGTCAAGGCCATGCGGGCGGCGATGCTGTCGGGAAAGGCGAAACGGCGCAGGGCCTTGGCGGTCATGGTCAAGCGCCCGCGCTGACGCTGGGGGTAAACAGATAACCGCCGCCGCGCACCGTCTTGATGAGCGTCGGTTCCGCCGGGTCGGGTTCGATCTTGCGGCGCAGGCGGCTGACCTGGACATCGACCGAACGGTCGAACGGCACGGCGGAGCGCCCGCGCGCCAGATCCAGAAGCTGGTCGCGGTTCAGCACCCGTTGGGGGTGTTCGACAAAGGCGACGAGCAAATCATATTCCCCGGCGGACAGTTGCACCAGCACCCCGTCGGCGGAGCGCAACTCGCGCTTGGTGACGTCCAGCGACCAGCCTTCAAAGCGCATCACCGTGCCGACCCCGCCGCCCCCGCCCCCGGCGACCGGCGGGGCCGAGGCACGGCGCAGCACCGCCTTGATCCGGGCCAGCAACTCGCGCGGGCTGAAGGGTTTGGCCAGATAATCATCGGCCCCCATCTCCAGCCCGACGATGCGGTCGGTCTCCTCGCCCATCGCCGTCAGCATGATGACCGGGGTTTGCGCCGTGGCGGGCGCGCCGCGCAGGCGGCGGCAGAGCGACAGCCCATCCTCCCCCGGCATCATCAGGTCCAGCACGATGAGATCGACGCGCGCGCTGTCCAGCGTGCGCAGCATCTCCGCCCCATCCTTGACCCCGGTGACACGGAAGCCGTGCTTGGTCAGGAACTGGGCGACGAGCGAGCGGATTTCGCGGTCGTCATCGACGACCAGAAGGTGGGGGATGCGGTCCATGCCAACCATGATCGGGCGGCGCGGGGCGCAGGTGAAGGGAAAATGTGTAACGCTCGGTTACGGGAACTCCTGCGGTTACACAGCGTTACCAAATGACCGGGTTGTGGACATCGTTCGGCAACGTCGGGGGCGCATCGTCTGGTCATCGGGAACGCGGCGCCTCACAGGCTTTTCTCTCCGCCGCTCCCTCCGACATCGCCTTTTCATTCGTGCTCTTAAGGAGTCTCCACCATGAAACGCGCCCTTCTGACCTCCGCCGTGCTGATCGCTGGCCTCGGCCTGGCTCTGCCGGTCTTCGCCCAGCCCGACCGCGCGCCGGGCATGGGCGGGCCGGGCCAGGGACCGGATCGCCACTTCGGCCGGATGTGCGAGGACCAGGACGCCCATCTGGCGGGCAAGCTGGCCTTCGCCGAAAAGAAGCTGCGGATCACCGACGCGCAGCGCCCGGCCTGGACCAAATTCGCCGACGCCGCCCGCGCCAGCCTGAAGCCGACGCAGGATCTCTGCGCCAAGATGAAGGACCAGCCGATGCCGACCGCGCTGCCGCAGCGGCTTGAGCGGATGGAAACCATGATGCAGACCCACCTGCAACAGCTCCAAGGCGTCCGCCCGGCTCTGACCGACCTGTACGCCCAACTGACGCCGGAGCAGCAGAAGACCGCCGACAGCCTCCTGCCCCATCGCGGCGGGCGGGGCATGGGCGGCATGGGTGGCGGAATGGGCCACGGCCCCCGCCATGATGGCGAGCGTGGCCCCGGCCCTGGCCCCGGCGGCAAGCCGCAGGACGTCAAATAAAGCGCAGGAGCAGCGCTCGGACCATCGTATCAACCCGTGCAACCAAGGAGATCTGACCCACGCTTCCCCCCTGAGCGGCGGCTGATCCCCAGCCCCCCAAGCAGCCGCCGCCAAGACGCAGGCCGCCGGATCCCCCATCCGGCGGCCTGTCTTGTTTTGGTCTGCCTTGCTTGGCGGATCGGCTTGTCTTCGACGCCGCCTCAGTCCGGCCAGAAATCGGCGTCGATGACACGCTCGAACGGCCAGGGGCAAAGCGTCGGGAAGGTCGCCTCAGGAAGGCCGGTTTCCCGTTCAGCCCCGATCAGGGCGTCGCTGTAGGCGTCGGCGATGGTTTCGTCGAGCATCGCTTGCAGGCTGGGATTTTTGCGCAGATGGCGGGTGATCCGGTTGCGCTGTTCCTTGATGGTCAAACGCCAACTGTTGCCGCGCAGGTTTGGTTGAAAGCGCCATTTCAGCAGATGCAGCAGCAGAACGGTCAGCCGGTTTTCCAATTGCTGCTGTTCGCTGCGCCCCATGCTTTCGATCTCCTCGGCGATGTGCGCGACGTCGGCGGAGGACAATCGACCCGAGCGCAACAACGCCGCCTGTTCGGTGGTCCAGGCGTAGAAATCACGGTCGTAGAGGCTGGCGCTCATGGCGTGTGCTCCCGATGTCGTTTGCCGCCGTCGCGTCGGGGAACCGGGACTCCAGGCGGGCGTCGCCAGTTTACGCCCGGAGTCCCCGTTGGGCCAATGGTCCTGGCTCAGGCGCCCGGCACGCCCTTGGAGGTCGAATATTCAAAATGCAGGGCTTCGCCCGGATGGACCATCGGGTGGATGGCGTGGGCGGCCTGGGCCGCTTCGGAGAAGCCGCACAGGATCAGCTTCAGCTTGCCGGGGTAGGTGGCGATGTCGCCGATGGCGAAGATGCCGGGCGCGCTGGTCGCGCAGCCGGGCAACGAGACGGCGATGTGGCTCCGCTCCAGATTCAGGCCCCAATCGGCGATTGGCCCCAGATTCATCGACAGGCCGAAGAAGGCCAGCATGGCGTCGGCGGGAACCGCCTTTTCCACCCCGTCCAGGGTGGCGACGCGCACGGCGGTCAGTTGACCGTCGGAACCTTCCAGCCCGGCCAGTTGATAGGGGACCACCATCTCGACCTTGCCCTCGCGGACCAAAGCGTCCAGCCGGGAGACGCTTTCCGGCGCGGCGCGGAATTTGGCGCGGCGGTGGACCAGCGACACCTTGTCCGCGACCTCGGCCAGCGACAGCGCCCAATCGACCGCCGAATCGCCGCCCCCGGCGATGACGACGCGCTTTCCGGCGAAATCCTGGCGGCGGCGCACCATGTAGAAGACCGACGTGCCTTCAAACGACTCCAACCCGTCGAGCGGCGGGCGGTTCGGGCCGAAGGCGCCGCAACCGGCGGCGATGATGACCGCCTGGGCGTCGATCCGCACGCCCTTGTTGGTTTCGACCAGCCAGCGCCCCTCGTCGGTGCGGGTCAATGTTTCGACCTGCTGGCCCAGATGATAGGTGGGGGCGAAGGGCGCGGCCTGCTCGGCCAGACGGTCGATCAGGGCGGCGGCCTCGATGGCCGGGTGGGCGGGGATGTCGTAGATCGGCTTTTCGGGGTACAGCGCCGTGCATTGGCCGCCGACCATGTCGAGCGCGTCCACCACGTGGCAGCGCATTTTCAACATGCCGCATTCAAACACGGCGAACAGCCCGACGGGACCGGCGCCAACAATGACGACATCGGTGCGGTGGACACTCTGCGACATGAAAGCCAGTTCCTTGACATCGGATAGGGGGAGACAAAGCTCATCCATTGTCCGATTTTCCAGCGCGGTCAACCCCCGCCGACAGCGCACAGGGCACCGAACTCAGGTTAATGCGGTTTACGGCTTGCGCTTGTCGTGATTCTCTGGGTCTCCCCAGCGCGGAGCCGCCCGATGCCATTTGGAGAGAGATCCCGCCTACGGGCGTTGCTTGAGCAT
>Ga0209373_10003350_pt1 | contig 14928 bp, 12 predicted proteins | sample Higcelweek5metaG_FD_187173 | JGI IMG/M metagenome (GOLD analysis project Ga0209373, IMG submission 187173) | Freshwater pond sediment microbial communities from the University of Edinburgh, under environmental carbon perturbations - High... | ecosystem: Environmental > Aquatic > Freshwater >...
AAACAAACTCGAAGATCCATTGTCTTGGTCTCTGCCCAGGGCATCAGCTTGGTCCTCCCAAGCCGACACTCTGAACTGTTACCCAGGTCCCCGGTCAGGAGTGTTACCAACCTAGCCGGTCAGCACCGGGCATCGCCCCGGCCGGGGGCGGGCGGGAGCCAGCTTAACAACAACGGGCGGTGCCGCTTTCGTAACGGGCCTTTTGACGGTCGCGGAAGAATTCTTCGTAACTCATCACCGGGGTTCCAGGATGCTGAGTCATCCGATGAACCACATAAGCATCATAATCCGGTACCCCGACCATCAGCCGCCCAGCCTGACGTAAGATCCGCGCCGCAGCCTTCAGGTCAAGCACGGCTGCCCTCCTCCACCGGACCATCAACCTCGATCGCACTCGGACGCGGATCGGCCAGAGCCCGCCGGATCGTTACGATCCCATAGAACAGCATCGCCAGCACCAGACCGAGCAGGGCCAGGGTAATGATCCCGTCAAGCTGAGCGTTAAAGGCAATCTGCCCCATCTGATCCAGGTTTTTGGCCGGACCCAGCACTTTCCCCTCGGCCAGGGCCGTGCCGAATTTATCGGCCTGGGCAAAGAACCCAATCGCCGGATTGGGGTGGAACGCTTTCTCAAACCCGGCGGTCAGAGTACAGATCAGCAGCCAGCAGGCCGGAACCGCCGTGGCCCAAGCAAAACGATGCCGCTTCATCTTGACCAGCACCGTCGTTGCCAGAATTAACGCAATCCCCGCCAGCATCTGGTTGGCGATCCCGAACAACGGCCACAACGTGTTGATCCCACCCAGCGGATCAATCACCCCGACGTAGAGAATATAGCCCCACATCGACACCGCGATCCCGGTGGCGATCAGATTGTTGCCCCAGTTGCGGGTCCGGCGGAATGAGGGAAGCACCGATCCAATCATGTCCTGGACCATGAAACGGGCGGCCCGGGTGCCGGCATCCACCGTCGTCAAGATGAACAGGGCCTCAAACAGGATCGCGAAATGATACCAGAAGGCCATCATCGCCTTGCCGCCGATCACGGCGGAAAAGATCTGCGCCATTCCCACCGCCAGAGTCGGCGCTCCGCCGGCCCGGGACAGGATGCTGATCTCGCCCACATCCCGCGCCGCCTCAGTCAAAAGCTCCGGGGTGATCACAAATCCCCAGGAGCCGATCACCTGGGCGGCCTGCACCACATCGGTCCCGATCTTGGCGGCCGGGCTGTTCATTGCAAAATACAAACCGGGCTCCAGCACGCAGGCGGCAATCATCGCCATCACCGCCACGAAGCTCTCCATCAGCATCCCGCCATAGCCGATCAGCGGAATCTGGGCTTCGCTCTCGATCATTTTCGGGGTGGTGCCCGAGGCAATCAGGGCATGGAAGCCCGAAACCGCACCACAGGCGATGGTGATGAACAGAAATGGGAACAGCGGGCCGGCAAACACCGGTCCCGTCCCATCAATGAAGCGAGTCACCGCCGGCATCTTCAGGTCCGGCATGATCACCAGAATGCCGAGAGCCAGACCGACAATCGTGCCGATCTTGAGGAAGGTCGACAGGTAATCGCGCGGCGCCAGCAGCAGCCAGACCGGTAACACCGAGGCGACAAAGCCATAGCCGATCAGCATCAAGGCCAGGGTTTCTGCCCGGAAGCTGAACAGCACCGCCAGATCAGGCGTTTCGGCTACGGTTTGGCCGTAGATCAAAGCACTGATCAGCAGGACGAAGCCAATCAGGCTCATTTCGCCGATCCGGCCGGGGCGGACAAACCGCCCATACAGCCCCATCAGCACCGCAATCGGCAAAGTGGCAATCACCGTGAACGTGCCCCACGGACTGCCGGCCAGGGCCTTGACCACCACCAGCGCCAGTACCGCCAGGATGATCGTCATGATCATCAGCACCCCGACCAGGGCAATCCCCCCCGCCACCGGCCCGAGTTCGGAGCGGATCATATCGCCCAGCGAACGGCCGTCGCGTCGGGTCGAGAGGAACAGCACCATCGAATCCTGGACCGCACCGGCAAACACCACTCCGGCCAGAATCCACAAAGTCCCGGGCAAATAGCCCATCTGCGCCGCCAGTACCGGCCCAACCAACGGACCCGCTCCGGCAATCGCGGCAAAATGGTGGCCGAACAGGACATAACGATTGGTCGGGACGTAATCCAGCCCATCATTGCGCCGAACCGCCGGGGTTGGCCGTGACGGGTCGATTCCCATCACCTGATGGCTAAGAAACAGCCCGTAAAAGCGAAAGGCGATCAGATAGAGGCAGACCGCCGCCATCACCAGCCACAACGCGTTGATGGTCTCGCCCCGCTGGAGCGCCAACACCCCCAGCGCCAGGGCACCGAGCCCGGCGACGAGTCCCCATCCTAATTTTGCGACGGACATCCCCATGGCAGATCCTCCTTTCGAACGATCCGATCGGTTTTTGAATATCCGGCGCAGTATATCTATTTCCGTCGCAGGTCTGTTATAAAAGATCGTTAGAATTCAGATCTCTGTACTTTTCTGGCGCTGCTCGTCTCTTGGTGGTGTCGGAGGCGCGTCCTCTCCCGGTGGCGGGAGAAGGCGGCAGACCGCCTTCTCCGCCCGTTCGGTTCAGGCATGAACTGGGAATATTCCCCAATAAGCAATTGCATGGAACAACGCCAGAAACGGCTGCCGGTTCTCGTGAACGGCCGGGGAAGCCGATCCTGTCGTGGAGATCCCTGATCCATCCAGCGAAATCAAAGGCGGATTAGATGTGGAGACAACAGCTTTGTACAAGGAGTTATCTAAAGCAGTCACAAGGGCATCGAAATTTGATGTTGCACTCGGTGCGGAGGTCTTTTGTGCATTTCCTTTAGATGGATTCAATTTTTCCAATTGATGTGTGTGATTTGGTATATTTTCCCTTCTAAGGGCTACCGTTTCTGCCCCAATTGACTGGCCAAGGATCCGAGCTTGACCTCCTGGTCCATTCGATGCGGTGCAGGGCCCCATGGCAACCCGACCCATCAGGTTCGGCAGACAGAAATTATTTTTGCCATCGCCGCCGAATGATATGCTAATGACTGCAAATAAAGCTTGATAATCCTTAATTGCCAGAGTGCTTCCGTCACAAAGCATCCAGCCTTCTGGGACGTATGAATTCGCAAAAATGCGAATCTCTCCAATAAAAGGATCGCTCATCACCCAAGCCCCTTTCTTTCTTTATTTCAAATTTAAAATTCATTCAAAGGAAGGGTATAGCCCACTTCGGCAGATTATTGAATTTATGACCAGAGATGGCATGATATTATTGTGAGGAGTTGGTCCGAAATTTGTAGAGCCGATTGCCGACCCGCTGAAATTACGGCTGCCATTGGTCCCCTGACTTGTATCCGTGTAAAAATGAAGACTATCAGAGACTTTTCCAAAAGTCATAGTGCTGTTTGGGCTTGAAGATATTGATTCCGTGCTGGAAACTTGAACTGAATGAGTGTGGGTTGGCATGGAGGCAATCGTCAGAGCGACCGTTTCATTTCCTCCACTCATGCCAATTACATAATTGTGTGTGTTGTCAGGGGAGCCGGCTCCCACCACCACACGGCCATTCAAGTTAGGAAGGGCGAAGTTTGTCTTGCCATCGCCGCCATAAATGCAGCCGATCAGGCTGTATAAGGCTTCGTTTCCCTGTATGGGAAGCAGAGATCCGTCACAAAAAGACCAGTCCTCAGGCGCATATCGACCGGCAAATAGTCTTATTTCACCAATAAAAGGGTCGGACATCTTCATTCTCCTTAAAAATCATTTTATGGCTGGGCCGGGTATATACCCTGAGTTGCAATGCAATATTGACCGACGAGGTAAGGCTGCATATTGTCGTGGCCCCCTCCTCCTCCTGTTGCCTGAAGTGCATTTGCCGCCAGAGCGACGGGAGGATTGGACGGAGGGGCATAGATATTCTGTGGAGAGGGAGACGCGACCGAGCCATAGACACCATTGGCCACACCCGAGGTGTCACCGGGAGCGGTGCTAGCATTCAGGCTATGAGAATGGGAGGGAAACTGGGTGATCGTTAAGGAAACGGAGGTCTGGCCCCCCTTGGATCCAAGAGGATAGGATCCGGATTTCTGCGCGCCAACAGCGACCCGTCCCCGTAGATCGGGCACGCGGAATGTCTTTTGACCATCGCCGCCGTAGATTGTTCTAATCAGTGAGAACAGGGCTTGATTTTGGGCAATTTGTAATTCTTTGCCATCACAGACGGTCCAGCCTGATGGCACCCTGGCAAAACTGAAGAGTTTGATTTCACCAAGAAACGGTTCCGACATGAAACCCTCCTTTCCAAAAAGGCGAGGGTGTTTTCTCCCCTAAAAGGAGCAATTTACCATCTTGACGCCCTCGTATGTGGGTATCATTGACCCAAAAAGGGAGGCGTGTCAAATCTGACAATTTTTATGGTTGTAATTTTTTGTGATAAAAATGCTTTTAAGTTTGATATTTTGTTTTATGTTCCTTGTTTGGCTAACAATGTGGCTTTTGCCAAGGCAACCTGGGGGCTGGCGCAGGGCTGAAAAAAAGCCGGGGGACCGTAATCCCCCGACTCATCCTCAAAAGGTCTGGTTGCTGTTGCGTCAGCGCTCGCCAGACGCTTCGCTCTTGCGGTGGCGGAACGTCACCAGTTCATGCACGATTCCGTGCAGGGTCTGGATTTCCTGTCCGGTGAGCTGAGCCCGCTGGAAGATATTGCGGATATTGCGGACCATCACCGGCCGTTTATCGACCACCCGCAGGAAGCCGCAGGCATCCAATTCGCGTTCGAGATGGTCGAAGAAGGTGGTCAGTTTTTCCTTGGAGGCAAGGTCACTGGCGCCTTTGGTCATCGCCGGCAGCGAATCCGGCGCCTCGGCCTGATACCATTCATAGGCGATCAGCAACACCGCCTGGGCGAGGTTGAGCGAGGTATAATCGGGATTGAGCGGCACCGTCAGGACGGTATCGGCCAGGGTGACATCATCATTTTCCAGCCCGGTCCGCTCCGGGCCGAACAGCACCCCGCAGCGTTGCCCCTCGGCCTCGACCGCCCGGATCACCTGAGCGGCCTGACGGGGGGTATCGACCGGTTTGACCATGTAACGGTCGCGGGCGGTGGTGGCCCACACCCGGGTCAGGTCGGCCACCGCTTCCCGGGTGGTGGCGAAGGTGCGTGCCGCCAGCAGGACCCGGTCGGCCCCGGAGGCGGCGGCAATGGCCCGGTCCGACAGCCAGTCCTCACGCGGGGCGACCAACCGCAGATCGGTCAGACCGCAATTGAGCATCGCCCGCGCCGTGGTGCCGATATTTTCCGATAATTTCGGCTGGACCAGGATGATCGCCGGGCCGGCGCTCATGCCGGCACCTCGACCTTGCACTGCCGGTACAACATGAAGGTGATCGAATCCTGCAAGGCTTCGAGCGAGGCTTCCAACACATTGGTATGGACCCCGACCGTGGTCCAGCGATGGCCGTGCCCGTCCTCGCTTTCGATCGTCACCCGGGTCTTGGCACAGGTGCCGGCCGAGCTTTCGGTGATTCGGACCCGGTAATCCTTCAGTTCCAACTGGGCCAGATCGGGATAGACCGAGGTCAACACCCGGCGCAGCGCCACATCGAACGCATGAACCGGGCCGGTGCCTTCCCCGACTTCCATATGGCCTTCGCCATTGACCTCAACCTTGATCGTCGCCTCGGACAGGGTGACCCATTCGCCCCGGGCATTGTGGCGCCGCTCATCGATCACCCGGTAGCGCAGCACGTTGAAATAATCCGGCACTTCGCCCAACGCCCGCCGCACCAGCAACTCAAAGCTGGCCGCCGCCTGATCGTAGGTGTAGCCCTCATGTTCCAGTTTCTTGATCAGATCGACCAGATCGCTGACCGAATGCGGATCAAACCCGACCTGCATCCGCTCGACTACCGCGACCAGGGCATCGCGCTTGATCGCGTCGAAATCGACCCCGATCTCCTTCATCCGCGCCAGCAGATTCGAGCGGCCGGCCTGATCCGACACCACCACCTGCCGCAGATTACCGACGGCGGCCGGGTCGATATGCTCGTAACAGCGCGGGTCGCGGGCAATGGCCGAGACATGCAGCCCGCCTTTATGGGCAAAGGCCGAGGCGCCGACATAGGGCAAACCGCGCTGCGGCACCCGGTCCAGCACTTCATCCAGCAGACGGGACAGGCCGCGCAACCCGGTCAGGGCCTCGCGGCTGACCCCGGTCTCATAGCCCATCTTCAGCATCAGCGCCGGCAGCACCGAGACCAGATTGGCATTGCCGCAGCGTTCGCCCAGCCCGTTGAGGGTGCCCTGAACCTGCCGAACCCCGGCCCGTACCGCCGCCAGACTGTTGGCAACTGCCGTTTCCGAATCATTATGACAGTGAATGCCGAGATGATCGCCGGGAATGCCGGCCGCGATCACCGCCCCGACGATCCGTTCGACCTCATCGGGCAGAGTGCCGCCATTGGTGTCGCACAGCACCACCCAGCGCGCTCCGGCCTGATAGGCCGCCTGGGCTGCCGCCAGGGCGTAAGCGGGATTGGCTTTGTAGCCGTCGAAGAAATGCTCGGCATCGAACAGCACTTCGGCGACCTTGGTGCGGGCATGAGCGATCGAATCGCTGATCATCCGCAGATTTTCGTCGAGTTCGATCCCAAGCGCGACCGTGACCTGGAAATCCCAGCTCTTGCCGACCATGGTCACCACTTGGGCCGGGGTCACCAGCAGGGCGCCGAGCCCGGGGTCATTGTCGGCCGAGCGCCCGGCGCGCCGGGTCATCCCGAAGGCGGCCAGCCGGGCCTGAGTGAAGGCCGGCGGATCGGCGAAGAAAGCATCGTCGGTCGCATTGGCTTTCGGCCAACCGCCTTCAATGTAATCAATCCCGATTCGATCCAACTCGCGCGCAATCCGCACCTTGTCGGCGGCGGAAAAATCAACGCCCTGCGTCTGCGCTCCGTCGCGCAGCGTCGTGTCATAAAGATAAACGCGCTCGCTCATGGCTGGACCTGACACGCCTTTCATTTGGAAGAAACGGGACCGAGCACTCTGCCTGATTTGTCGGGCCGAGAGCAACGACCTTACGGCGGAATCGGCCTTCAGTCTGGCTGGAACCGGCGCCTCTTCTCTTCTCCCGCGCCCTCTATTAGATTTTTATGATAAAAATTGCGATTGTTTTTGCGCTTAAGGGCTCCTGCCAATTTAATATAATTTTATTAATTCTAAGGGGCTCTGGAGCTGATGATCTTTGCGTGCCTTCTTTCCGCAAGGGTCGTGCCGGGCAGCCCCCCCTGGCCGGGGTTGGACGCGTGTCCCCAAGCCGGAGAAAGTAAAAAGAAACGAGGGGGAGAAAACGATGTCGGGAGAGTGGATTCTGTCGGGACGGGAGGTGTCGTTCCAAGAGAACGAGATCATCGTTTCAAAGACGGATCTGACAGGCAGGATCACTTATTGCAACGATGTTTTTATCCGGGTCTCCGGGTATCGTGAGAGAGATCTTCTCGGTCAGCCTCACAAGATTATTCGTCATCCAAAGATGCCACGCACGATCTTTCGTTTGCTGTGGAATGCTCTTTCCCAGGGGCAGGAACTGTTCGCTTACATCGTCAATCGATGTCACGACGGTGATTATTACTGGGTGTTTGCTCATGTAACGCCGGACTTTGACCAATCCGGGCAAGCGATTGGCTTTCATTCCAATCGCCGGGTGGTGCGGCCTGCGGTGCTGGCGGAGATCCTTCCGCTTTATGCCCGTCTTGCCGCCGAGGAAGCAAAACATGAGGACCGCAAGGCCGGGCTGGACGCAGGGTCCGCTCTGCTTGAGTCCATTCTGAGGGAGAAGGGGCGTTCCTATGAACGGTTTGTCTGCGAACTCTAAGGCGCTGTTTGCCCTGGGGCTGGCGCAGGCGGGGGTGCTGGCCGCCCTGTTCGCAAGCCCGGCTGCGGTCACGCCGTTGGTTCTGTCGGGGGTTGCGGGTCTGCTGCTGTTGGCGGGGGGATGGGTTTGGCAGGGCGAGGGGAGCCTGAGGCGGGCCACGGCGGTTCTGGCCCAAGCGGCTGAGGGGGTGTTGCGGGTGCGGGGAACCCGTCTGCCGCGCGGCGGGCTCGACCGGCGGCTGCTGGTTTCGATCAACCGTTTGCTCGATCAGACCGAGGCGTTTGCCAAGGAAGTGGAGGCGGCGATGCGGGCCGCGGCCGAGGGACGGTTTTACCGTCAAATTGTGGGGGCCGGGATGCGCGGGGATTTCTCGCGTTACGTCGCCAGGGTGAATGAAACGATGGGGATCATGCGGGGACAGGCGGAAACGCTGGCGCAGTTCAGTTCCCATATGTTGCAGAATTCGGTGACGATCTCGATGACGGTCAATGAGGGGGCGATTGCCAATGCCCGGATTGTGATCGGGGTGCGCCGGGCCCGCGATGAGGCGCAGGGGATGGCGGCGGCGGCCGAGCAATTGCTGACCAGCATTCAGGAAATCAGTCTGCAAAGCGAGGGGGCGGCCAGTCGGTCGGCGGAGGCGCGGGCGGTGACTGAGGCCGGTCGTGAGGCGGTCACCATGGCGATGCGGGAATTTGTGACGATTGAAACGGCGGTACGTGAGGCGGCGGAACGGGTTGATGCCCTGGCCCGGGCTTCAGCGGCGATCGGGGATATTTTGTCTTCGATTGAGGAGATTGCCAGCCAGACCAATCTGTTGGCCCTGAATGCCACGATTGAGGCAGCGCGGGCGGGCGAGGCCGGCAAGGGGTTTGCCGTGGTGGCGGGCGAAGTCAAGAGTCTGGCCAATCAGACCGCGCGGGCGACGGTGGATATCGGGGCTCGGATTGAAAAATTGCGGGGAGAGATGGCCGGAATCATTTCCACGATGAACCGGGGGTCGGCAGCGATTGTGCTGGGCCGGGACTCGATGGAATCGATGGGACAGCGGATGGAGGAGATTGGCCATCTGGTTGATGACACCAACCAGCGGATGGGCGAAGTGTCGCGGATTCTCGGCCAGCAGGCCAGTGCCACCACCGAAATTTCCGGCAGTGTCCAGAAACTGGCCAGTCTGGGCGAGGACAATGCCCAGGCGATCGAGCGGAATTCAGCCTCGCTCGGCAATATCGAGGAGGAGATTTCCGGTCTGTTGACTTTGCTACTTGATCAGAAGATCCCCAACAAGATCATTCTGGTGGCCAAGGCGGACCATGTGCTGTGGAAGAAGCGTCTGGTCGATATGATGACCGGGAAGCTGAAGCTTGCGGCGGATGAATTATCCTGTGAGCGGACCTGCCGGTTGGGGAAATGGTATTACGGGGCCGATGCCCGGCGGTTCCAGGGTCATCCTGCTTTTATTGAGTTGGAGTCGCATCACCGCGTGGTGCATCAGGAGGGAATCGCGGCGGTTCGGGCTTATAATCAGGGGCAGTTTGAGCAGGCGATGGTCCATATCGAGGCGGTCGAAGGGGCCTCGCGCGGGGTTTTGGCCAATCTTGACCGGATGATGGCTTGATTTTCGGGCTCCCGCCCGAACCCGGCCGGGGCGATGCCCCGGACCCCCTTTGATTTCAAAGGGGGGGAGGGCGGTCTGTTGTGGCCAGGGTGTACAGCCAATCGGCATGGACCCGGCCAGTCTTTACGGCGTCAATTTTCCAATCGGAGAAGCCGGCGGCGGCGAGCAGGCTTTCGACCTGTTCCGGCTGCCAGTAGCAGAAGAAGCGCGGTGCCCCGAGTTTGGCTTCGGACCATTCCTCACCCTCCCCGCGCTTCAGGCTGAAGGCCAATCGTCCGCCCGGCGTCAGAGCGGCGGCCAGACGGGTCAGGATCGCGCCGAACTCGGCCCGGTCGAAATGATGCAGCACCGCATTGGCCAGGATCAGATCATAGCCGGGAGTGAGTCGGTCGGTCAGCAGGTCGAACCGCCGGGCCGCGAAGCCGCGCCGCTGCAATTCGGCGACGAAACTCTCGGCCGCGTCGGTGCATTCGATCCGATAGCCGTGCCCGGCGATGTAAGCAGCATCACGGCCGAACCCGCTGCCGATCTCAATGAGACGCGCCGTCGTCGGCAGACCGGCCAGGGCCGTGTCGATCCACTCTTTGACCGCCCCACTGACGGTCTCGGTGGTCCCGGCGACATAAGCGGCCAGATGGGTTTCATAGCTGCGGAGGGTGACGCGGTTGTTGTCACTCATAACAGAACCATCAGAAAACAAAGGGGGTCCGGGGCATCGCCCCGGCCGGGTTCGGGCGGGAGCCCGACAAACATCTCATGATAAAATCAACCCTGGCGGCAGATCCTCCCCAAACCCTCCCAACCGTTCCGCCCGCTCAACCGGCACAATCTCGCGCAAACGGGCGGTCCGGGTCGGGGCGACCCCCCCCTTTTCCAGACGGGAGGCAATCTTGCGCCGCAGCGGGTCGGGCAGATCAATCCGCCGATCCTCCACCGCCCGCGCCGCCCGCAGAAACAAATTCTGTGCCTCGCTGAAATCCGGCTCGCTCCAGTCGAAATCCCGCAACGCCTCAAACGCGCGCTCGACCAGAGCCGGAGCGGTCACGCTGTCCGGCCCGGCATAAAGCGGAGTCCGATTAAGCACCCCCCCCAGCGCCGCGAGATAGGGCGCGACATGCTGGCGCTCGCGCATCAGATCCACCGCCACCGCCAGGAACCGTTCCGCCAGCGCGGTCTTGAGATCCAGACTGACCCGTTCGAACGCCCCGGCCATCCGCACCAGTTCCGGCGAAGCATTGTTTTTGGTCAGCAGGCTGTCGCGCTCCGGGGCGAGCAACGCTTCCTGACGATCGCGCGACAAGCCGCCCGCCAGTCGGCGCCACAAAATATACTGATGCAGGCGAATCCGTTTGCCCGGGAAACAGGGGCCGGGGCTGATCCGCCGCCACAGCGAATCCATCCGGCTGATATCCCCCGCCGCGCCAAAACCCGGGCGGAGGAAATAACCGGCGAGACCCAGCCAGGTTTCCTCATGCTCGACCGACAGAGTCCGGCCGTCGCCCTCGGCCTCCAGCCCATCCCACAACGCCCGCACCACCGAGCCGTTCCACTGGGCACGGGGCAGGCCGAGGATCTGTTCCAGCGTTTGCAGCAGACGGGGGGCCGCCAGTTTCTCGCCCTTGCCAACCGGGCGGAACAAGCGGTCGGCCAGATCGCTGCCGCCCGTGACAATCCGGCCCGGTGCCACATTCGGCTCCAGCCGGGGCGTGGTCTCGACCAGGGTTTCCGCCGGGCTGGCATCGGGGCGCAGATCGAAATCAAGCGGCCAGACCCGGGGCGGGCCGGCCTCCAGCGCCCGGCAAGCCACCTGAAGCAGGCCCAATGGATTCAGCCGCGCGGTCAGAGCCACCGGGATCGTCGCCTCCGCGTCATCTGGGGCCGGGTCGAGCGTCACCATGGTTTCCAACGGGGGAAGAGCCTGGAACGTCAGCGGATCGGGTGGCAGCACCGTTCCAGCCAGAGCGTTTTCGTGCCGGGTCGAGATGTGCAGCCGGAAGCGAACCGGGCGGTTGACCCGCAGCCGCAAATCGAGATCGCCCAGTTCGACCTCACGTTCGGGCGGGGTGCCGTGCGGCAACAAGCAGACCAGCGCCGCCGCTTCGCCAGGGCGGTGGACTTCCAGGAACACGGCATGGCCGGCACCGGCCTCAATCCGGCTGGCATGGCGCAGGCGGCGACGGGCGGCACAGGCGGCTCCCAGCGCCACCGCCAGATCAAGTCGGTGGGGTTCGAGCAGCACCGGGGCCGGGCCGCCCTGCCAGCCGCCAATCAGATCGGCCAGATGCTGGCGCAGGCGGGGCGGGGTCAGGGTGCCGCCATTGCACAGCACCGCATCCACCCGGGGACGCTCGGCCAGGAAGGCGGCGAGATGATGGGTCACCGCGCTGTCATGGGCATAGGGCAGGCCCCAGGATTGCACCGCTCCGGTCAGGCGGCTCGGGGTCGCGGCAGCATCGCAGGTGGGGAAAAAGCCGTCGAACAGCACGCTTTCCAATTCGTCGCGGCGCAGCCCCACCGTCCGGGCGGCGGCGATCAGGCTGGAGCCACGTCCGGGAAGAGCGACCGGGAAGCTTTCCTCGGCCGGGCCATCGCCACTCAGCGCCCGCTCTTTCAAATCGCGGCAGCGGGCCACCAGATGGTCCCACGGCGTGCCGGTCAGTCGGTCAAAGCCGTTGGTAAAGCCCGGTTCCAGCCGATGAGCCAGGGCCAGATCGATATTATCGCCGCCGAGCAGAATATGATCGCTGACCGCCACCCGGCGAATGCGCGGCGCGCTGCCGGGCTGGGCCGGGTCGAGGGCGAACAGGCTGAAATCACTGGTGCCGCCGCCGATATCCACCACCACGACATGGCGCGGACTTTTGGCATCGGCTGAAGCGGGCAGGGCCGCCCAGGGATCGTCATGGCGTTCCAGCCACCAAGCAAAGGCCGCCTGCGGTTCCTCCACCAAGCGGGTGGTCGGCGGGAAGCCAGCGGCCGCCGCCGCATCCAGGGTCAGCCGTTGCGCCACCGGATCGAACGAGGCGGGGACGGTGACGGTGACATCCTGGGCGTTAAAGGCATAGTCCGGACCGAGGCCAGCAAAGCGGGTTTCCCAGACCGCGCGGAGATGGGCCAGGATCAGGGCCGAGGCCTGAACCGGCGAAATCCGCTCCGCCGGATCCAGGGTCTCGTCGCCCCAGGGCAAAAAAGCGGCGGCGCGGTCGGCGGCATGGTGCGCCAGCCAGGATTTGGCCGAGATCACCACCCGGCCGGGGGTTTCCCCCGCCATCCGCCGGGCCATCCGCCCCACCACCCAGGTGGTTTCACCGCCGGGCCCGGCCGCGCCGAGCCGGCCGGCCAGATCAGGATCGGGACGGAGCAGGGCCGAGGGCAGAGTCTCGGCCTCGACGATCCGTCCCTCACTATCCCATTGCGCCACCGCCAGCACCTCGGCCGGGCCGTCTCCGCCCAATTCGGCATAAGCCAAAGCGGAATTGCTGGTGCCGAGGTCGATGCCGATGGCGTAACGCGGCGTGCTCATCTCCCTTGGCCTATTCGGTTCGCACCTGGAATTCGATCTTCCAGCGTTGATCCGAGCGGGTGTGCTTCATCCACAATTCGAGGGTGCCGAGTTCGGTCACCACCGCATTGGCCTGAACCGGCACCGGATGACCCGGCGGCACGCCTTCGACCTGATCCAACTCGACTTCGAGCAGGCTGACCTCGTCAAGATCCGCTTCAGCATCGCCGACGATGGTGCCGGGGGTGTCGCCGCTCCGCACTTCCGAGGCAAAGAAGCGGAATTCCGCCGTCTGCCCCGCCAGCAACGCCAGATCCTGGCCTTCGATCAGCACGTCGCTGCCTTCTTCCATCCCCTGCGGCACCACACAGAGCGCCTTCAACGGCGGGGTGAAGCCAGGAATCGCCGGCATCGCGCTTTCGAGACCGATATAATAGGACCGGGCGGCGCCGGCCTTGATCCGAATCCCCTTGCCGGTGACGCGGATCCGGGCGAATTCCGCCGCCCCTTTGGCGACGGCCAGATCGGGCTGAAACCCTTCCAATTCGCGCGGCGCCTCGCCGTTCGACCAGTCGGTCAGCAGCTCCAACACCCGCTCGCGCAAGGCAGCGGCCTTGAACATTCCACCATTGAACAGAACGGCGGTCGGGGCCAGGAAGTCGCCTTCCAGCGCGGCCGCGCCGACCCGTTCCGACAAAGTGGTGCTGGCCCGGACATTTTCCAGGCTGCGGGTCAGGAAACGGGCCAGATGCTTGCTGATCACCGGATCAGACGCATAAGGCAGGCCGAATTCGCGCAGACCGGCGCGGCGGCCGGCCCGGGGCTGATCCTCGATCGAGGTCCGGGCAAAGAAGCCATCAACCGCGATCTGGAGCAGAGTGCTGCGCTCCAGTCGGGTCGAAAGGGTGCTGGCGAACATCCCCGAGCCTCGCGACGGCACCGCAATCGGCACTTCGGCGAGGGATTCATCCTCGAACATCGCCACTTTGGCCCGGCTGGCCGCCTGGACCAGCGACAGGAACTGACTGGCGCCAACCGCTTTGCCCTCGGCTTCGAGCTGGGCGCGCAACGCATGGGCCAAAGCGAGGTCGATATTATCGCCGCCCAGCAGCAGATGTTCGCCCACGCTGATGCGGTCGAGATTCAGTTCGCCGTCCTGTTCCGACACCGCAATCAAGCTGAAATCGGCAGTGCCGCCGCCCACGTCGCACACCAGCACCAGATCGCCGGGCCGAATCTGAGCGCGCCAGTCGCGGCCGACATGGGCGGTCCAGGCGTAGAAGGCGGCAAGCGGCTCTTCGAGTAGGGTGACCTTGCCCAGCCCGGCAGCCTCAGCGGCCTCGGCGGTCAGGGAACGGGCGATTTCATCGAACGAGGCCGGGACGGTCAGCACCACCATCGTGTCGGCGAGGTCCAGCTCTTGGCCTTGCTCGTAACAGGCAGCGTAGGCCGCCTCGCGCAGATGCTCAAGATAGCGGCGCGAGCATTCAAACGCTGACAGCTTGCTCTCGGTCGGCAGATCGGCGCCCCAGGGCAGGGCCGCCTGACGCGGATCGATCTGGGGATTCGACAGCCAGGATTTGGCCGAAGTCACCAGCCGGTCGGACACCAGGGCGCCATGGTCCCGGGCGAACTGACCGACGATCGTCTCGCTCGGGGAGGCGGTCTCCCAGGGCAGCGGGAACGAATCGGCGGGGAATTCGTCGGGATGGGGCAGGTACAGGGCCGACGCCAGGGTCGGAAGGTCATCAATCCGGCCCGGGCCAACCGCCTGGGCCAGAGGGAGGATATCGGCAGGACCGCCCTCAAGGCCGGCCAGCGCCACCGCGCTGTTGCTGGTGCCGAGATCGATGCCGAGACAGAACGAAGGACTCATCGGGGCTCACCCGCGCAAGTGGGACGATAACGGAA
>Ga0209373_10003351_pt1 | contig 14928 bp, 8 predicted proteins | sample Higcelweek5metaG_FD_187173 | JGI IMG/M metagenome (GOLD analysis project Ga0209373, IMG submission 187173) | Freshwater pond sediment microbial communities from the University of Edinburgh, under environmental carbon perturbations - High... | ecosystem: Environmental > Aquatic > Freshwater >...
ATGTTTACCTTTTGAAGTTCCGACTTTTTTAGGAGGCTTTATGGACATATCAAAAATGTCAAATACGACCTCCGCACCCTCCTGGTAATTCTCAATATCCGCCATCAAAATTATAGTTTCCCCAACCGATGCAACCTCATCCTTATTCTTATCCTTCTTTATCCATCTGGGATTTGATATTTTAATTGGTTTAGTGCCGATATCTGATGGCAGCGGCCCCTCATAGTTATCTGTAAGCATCTCTTCATTTTTATCAACAACAACTTCCCCGAAGTAAATATCACGCTGGGTATTACTTTCAAGAAATGGATGAAGCTGTCTGTAGCCTGCAAAAATATCATGATAGCTTATTCTTGATACATTCAAAAGCGTATTAAGATACTGAAGCAGTCCTTGTTTGTCAAGACCGCGATTACCATATATATCAAGGGTATATGTGTAACACCAGCCCGGACCTATAAGACTGCGTACATAATTGACAATATGCCTTAATTCATTGAATGCGGCATCCATTAGAAGATATCTCGTTTTTTCAAAATCAGACAGATTCTCAAAATCCAATATGTTATCCATCAGAGAAAAATCCTTCTGCAGATATTTCACAATCAGTGTTGTAAACCAGTAACAAGCTGCAAAATCATTAAGAAAATTATTTTGACAATAGATGCAGGTTTAGCGAAACAACAAAATAGATAGTTTTGTTCCTGCAATAATTAAAATGTAATTTATGGCAACTTTAGAAACAACTATGGAAAATATTAACCGGTCTTTATCAAACATTCCGCAAAAACCCGACCATCTCTACTTTTCCACCTTTTTCAATTCCGATTCCTTATCTCCTGTAAAATTAGCCTTTGCAAAGACACTGTCATGCGGCAGAATCATTTTGAATGAATCGGTCTGATCTATTTCGATAGTAAGGCTGTCGGCGCTTAGCGAAAGTAAATGTCCACCCTCTTTTTTATCATCTGTTAAAAGATGCAGATGATATCCCGGTACATTGAGCCCCTTTACATATGGCGGGCAGCGGAACCCGACAAGCATTCCGCGCCTGTTTGTAAATGAGAATACCGGCTGTGTTTTGGTAATTTCGGTAAGCTTCCTGTAAGGAGGCTTCTGTGAAGGAACACTGCGTGCGGTTGCACTGATAATTCTTCCTGTGACCTTGACCGCGTAAATCATATTGACCGATGCAAGTGAACTGTCAATTCTCGCCAGCAGTTGATCAAGAGAAACTCTATTGTTTATTGTGAACTTACTGTCAGTTTCAAAATATGTGACAGCAGCGAATGGCGTTTTTGCGGTAATTGAGGGCAGATTCACTCTGCCGTCAGACTTGACCTGATAGCAGACACCGTCTGCGACAACCATTTCGCCGTCAAGAATATTGAATGTCCCCAATCCGAAATTCCCATACTGAAGAAGGTTTTCCACACTTATTTCTCCATCGTAAATCCCGCCCAGAAGGGCATCAATTGTGGATATCTGAACAAGCTGGTCTGCATCTTTTTTTATCTGGGAAACAGAATGCGTAAAGAGTACCATGATAATGCAGGTTATAATGCGACAATTCATAGGGTCACCTTTGAAAAAAGATAAGAACATTTATAACCTGTAAAATAATTGTTGATATACCGGCAGATTTATTTTTCTGATATTTCTCTAAAAAAGTCGTTATGTAAAAAGTCGCAGTTAAACTTCAATAATATTATCTAATGCAAAGAAACAAAACATATAATATTATTTTCATAATTCACTTAAAAATGAAATTTATTTGTAAACACATCAATTACCGCCAGCTAAAGGGACTTGTAAAATACTGATTTTCATGAAGTCTGCGGGGGATTTAGGGGGCGAGATACAAAACTTACAATTTTATCTGCGTTTTTTTGGATTAAATATTTACAACGCGTCATATCACTTATTGTAAATAATTCTATTCCATCAAAAAATGCCAGGTCAAACGTCAGCTTTTATCAGTTGACAGTTTGACCGACACCGAATTCTCACAGTGAAAGAATAAACTCCGACAGGTCTTTCACCTCTTCTTTTGTCAACTTCTGTAAAGCGTTTGAGTGAAGATCTCCCGTAATCAGGCCTACCATATCAGTTGTGCTTCCAATATGATCCCACGGAACGGATCTCCAGCATTCGTTCAAGCCCGGAATTTTAACCTGAGCTGCGGCATCCCATATATCATTTACTATTGATTTTGACAGATTTAAATTAGTAAAAAGTTTACCTGAATGACATTTAATACAATCAACTCTTGACGAATCGTAAAATATATTTTTTCCACGTTTTGCAGACTCTGTTAAACGTCCCTTATCAAGATACGGACTTGCCACAGGTTTAAGTCTCTTTAAAAAATTTTCAATTGGAATTTGTACAGAATCAGCGGGCAATAGACCTAATTCGTATTTGATGCTCAAAGAGATCACTTCCCGTGTGTCAACTCTTTTCCCACCCCATCTATTAGGAGGTGTCCACCATGAATAAAGGAGTGATTTTGAATTTTTCGGGGCTCCATTTGCGCCACTAAGTATCCAGTTCATTCCATCAGACCGTGTCTGAGGATGACAGGAACTGCATGACTGCCATGATCCGACACAGTGATTCTTGTCACCGCTGTAATACTGATACTCACCATTTCTGCGGGAATTCATATCCGGTTCGGAACCAAGTTCAATCTTTGCAGATGAATTGTTTGTTGACAAACTAATATCATACTTTTCTATAAAATTACTGAAATAACCAGCCGTATAAACAGAATTGTCAATAATCGCAAGCGCTCTGGGAATTCTGCCTTCAACAGCAACCCGTTTTCTGATAGTTGTATCCTTTAAAGTATTAAATGAGCTTGCCAACCATTTTTCACCTTTGGCAAGATCAATCAGCCCGGGGAAATCAATAATTGAAATTTCATTGCTCCCGGCATGAGCAATGCAAATGAATTTGCCATCAACTGTTACATCAATCCCCCAGGGGTTCGCGCAGCCAATTGATGCGGAGAAATCCAGAGAAATATCATTGAGAAGTTTCTTCTGGTCAATATCAATAATTGCAACGTTATTGGTGTGAATCCACCCGGCATCAACTCTTGTTGACGGTGTGGAATTATATCCGATCAGATGGGTAATCAAAGCATATTTACCATCAGGAGTGATTGCAAGAGCGAATACAGAATTACTGCCTTGCGTCAATGCGATTTCCGTAGACTTGGATTCGTCTGTCAAATTGACAAGTGTTATTATACAGTGTGAGGCAGAAGTATCTGTTGCTTTAGCCATGGGAACTGAATTAACTGCCAGAAGTGTTTTTCCGTCAGGGGTAATCCTTGCAGCATACGGCTCGCGAACCGCTTTGATTCTGCGCTCCTGACCGCTTGAAAGATCAACTGCAGAAATATCATTAGTAAATTGATTACATACATACAAAGTTTTATCATCAGGACTCAAAACAGGTGATCTGGGGCTGTGACCTACTTTAATTTTATTTAATATTTTACCTGTTGATGCATCAGTTTCATATACATACCCCTCAGGCCAGAGATCTGATGCACTCGTTACGTAAAGTTTTAAACCATTTCCCGACACTGCAATACCTGTAACTTCATTTGGAAATTTGATTGTCTTTGTAACTTTATCAGTGGTAACATCAATTACAGCAATCTGTTTTGCAGTCTGCTCTGCAACATATAGTTTTGTTTTATCCGGTGATGGAACCAGATCTGCCGGGGAGTAATATTTTGGATTTGCTGAAGTGGCAATATCTCCATTTAATCCCAATGTTTCAAAAATAAGATTTGGTGATGCAACAGATAATAAATCATCCTGAGAAACAACAGCTGTAACCATTATAAAAACAGTAAGAATTGTTTTATTCAGATGCACCATTTAAGTCTCCTGTCAATATTGTGAAGATGAATGTAAGGACACGAGTCCAGTTGCCAAGGGTATTTTTATCAAAACAAAAGTATTAAGCGTTTTAAATAACATTTACATATTAAGAATATGTTCAAGTGTAAACAACAATATCTGTTTACTATATGGAGACTTTGACAGAATTCCGATGTCTTCCTTTACTTTTTATAGAAAGAACTATACCGGATGTAATCAGAAATACAGACTCAAATCCAATATACATGAATAATACTCCCGCCCCAGTTGAAGAAAACCCGTAAGAATGAAGTCCTATTCCAAGCAGATTCACCCCGACCCATGTGCACATTACTAAAACGACACCGATTACTGCCGAAATAGCAAGTCCGGTGCCTTTAATCATTCCGGCAATAAGCGAATGAAGTACTATTAATCCCCATAAAATTATAAGCAGTGCGCCATTTTCCTTTGGATCCCATCCCCAGAATCTTCCCCATGACTGATCAGCCCACATGCCGCCGAATACTGTACCTACAATTGTGAAAATAAAGCCGAATACAAATATCCCGTAAACAGCCCTGGATATCAGTTGTAAATTTTTCTCATCCGTTTTTGTAAATACTTTCTGAAATATGTAGAAATGCGCAATCAGTCCGGCTGCAACAAAACCGGCATACCCTAAAGCAATTGTCACAATATGTGTAGTCAACCAGAATGATGAGTCAAGAACTGCAGCAAGCATGCCCAAAGTATCGCCGTCACGGGAATACCTTGATGCAATATGGAGGAAAATGAAACCGGTCACCGCTGAAGTGACAACCCCCATAGGCCTTATTTTAACCCACTCAAGAACAAGGCCGAGAATCACCGATACCCACGCTGTAAAGATAAATGTCTCATACAGATTAGTTACAGGCGGATGAGACATAATTACCATTCGCGCAATTATTCCCGAAGTATGCAGAATGAGGCCTGTTATACAGAAAAATACACTTAACTGGTGCGAACGTTTCCAAAGGAGCGAAAGTGCAAGCAGCGAGAACAGGGCTGCGATGCCGTAAATTATTTTTGACAATAAAAACGGATTGATACTATTATATACCAGTTCAAGACGGGGATTTGACAACTTCACATTTCCCGCTGCAAATATCTCTGTAAGTAAATACTTATATTGCTTTACAGCTTCATCAAAACCCTGCTGACTCTGATTTACATACGCTTCCTGCATTGTAAATAATAGATTGACCATTTTCGTCGGCATTGCATCAGTGTGGTAGACATTTATAAGCCCCCACAAACTGTACCATTTCTCACCATCAGGAGTTATTTCAGGAATAATGTGCGGAGATGGATTCCCGACTGTTTTCTCAGTCTGATACATCTTTTTTGCGAGCATGACAATTGACATTTCGGCAATAGTGAGACTGTCGGCACTTTTCATCTGAATTTCATGCATCAGACTTGATATTCTTTCTGACCGGTAAAGCAGCTGCACGTATGACGGCTGACTTGAAACAGATAATCCAAGCAGGTTTGCAAGCGTAGTATCATTTTTTTGGAGATATGGATACGGCTCCATAAAACTGAATGTTGATCGCAGGGAATAATAATCATTAATATTATTTCTTACCCTGATCACCTCTTTGTCAAATGAGTTCCAGCTGTCCTGATCTCTCTGCATTGCAGATTCTGAAAGCGAATTGAGTTTCTGGAATGCATTCTGCAGCTCGGCAAAACTGTATCTGCGCTTTACACGAGGGGTAATCCCGAGTGCATCAGCAATTTCAGGGTTATTAATTAAAAATATCAGATCCAGATCAGCATCGGACGGATTAAACAATACTCTTGCAAGCCATTGATTTGCACTTGAGCCCTTTATTTTCTGTTTACCTGAAAATTGAATAAGTTTATTTCTGGCATAAGTATCAAACGGTTTTTTTCTTCCATTTTCAAGAACTGTCATTGAGGCAAATGATTCAGCAGATATTTCTTTCTTCTCTTGTGAACCCGATACTTCTGTCCCCAATAAAAAATATGATACACAGAAAAATATCAATATCCTTGAAAAATAATTGTTCAGCATTATTCCCGTGTCTTTTTTATTACGTGTAAACATTATCAGAATACCACTTTGTTAATTATTTCGCGGTGGTATTTCTCCTTAAACCTTTATAAGAAGCCGCAAATTTACCAATAAAATGGATCATAAGCCCAAGCATGACAAGAATTCCGGACAGATACGGAACAAACCTTGTCGGGTTTTCAACAACTAAAAGCGTAGTCATATTTCCACGTTCCTGCTGAGAAAAGCCGTTTTGATAAAATGTCAATGTTTTGTATCTGAAGGGTCTGTTCATGGATATTACAGCATCCCGGTTTATACCCTCACCGGTAACTTTAATGAAACTTTTAAAACTTTTTGCGTCTGTTGTACCGGGATGATTTTCTTTTATAAACTTTGTAAGTCCTATATTGAAAGGAAGCTTGATATCATGTGGTTTAAGTTTGAAAATAATAGTGTCACTGCCCATAGTACAAACAGCAGGTACCGGGCTTCCACCAAAAAGTGTTACTTTCGAATTTACAATATCAGAACCGGTACTATTATTAATTGTAAGAATCATTCCTGGAAAGCTTCCTGCCATATCCCTTGAAGGTGGTTTTGGCTGCAGGGAATCAATCTTTTCAGGTGAATACCCTAACCCATCGCAATTGGAATACATCAGGTTTACAGTCAGATTGACCTGAGTATTGGGAAGAGATATCTGTAAACCTGTTTTCAGCCTTGAAAATTGAGCAGTATCAGTTTTAAGTCCGGACTGGCTATTGCCCCTTATGATCACTACTTCCCACTTTGTAAAGTCACGTGAAAAAGAGGCGCTTTCACCTTCGTAAAGTGACAGTATGGATTCCTGGACAAAAAAAGATGATATTCCGGCACCAAGAAAAAGAACAGCCGTTCCAAGATGTATCAGTAGAACTCCTGTTTTTCTCAGTGAAAAAGCAAATTTGTGAAGTCCGGCGGATAAAAGATTGACAGTAAGAATAAAGGCAATTGTTTTAAGCCCGGGAAATGGCAGAAAATTAAATAACAGTAAACCCCAGGAACCGAAAAACCTCTTTTGCGCAGCCAACAATCCAAAATCAACCTGATAGAAAGTGCCTGCTAAAACAAGAATGAAAAGTATGGCAAGGCAGAAAATTGTGAGCTTAATTGACCCAAGATACTTTATTACTTTACGAAGAAACAGCATTTATACCCCGGATCAACCTTTTCACAGTTATTTACATTTAATAAAAAGCCCGGATTTACCCCGGGCCCCAATTTGACAACTACGATTGATTAAAATAATTCTCAGAAAAAGTACATAACCCTGAGCATCCAGTACCAGTCCTTTGTTCTTGGACAAATCTCTTTGTAACAGCCCGCAGCAGGTGGACCAGGTACATAGGGAGTCTTTAAAATGTGATCACTTGCAATCTGCCCGCTTAATTTAATTCTCTTGAACTGTTTTGAAGCATATACTGACCATTTCCAGTCATCATTTGTGATTGGTTCCATCTGACTTTTGTCAGGATAAGGTAATGATGTATATGGCAGCGGAGAACGTTTAATCCATACATTTTCAGATGTATTCAGGTATGGAGAACTATAATGTTCAAATTCAAATGAAAGTACATCAAGTATTTTAAATGTAGGGAAATTAAATCCAAACATAAAAGGCATACGTTCAGATGGTTTCTCATACCATACAGGATAATTTTTTACACCAAGAAATCCTAACTCAGCATAAACTTTTAAATCCTCTTTTCCAAAAATTGTTTCACCGAAAAAGGCTTTTGGATCAAAGGTTGCCCGCCCCATTGCCTTTGTTCCCTTGAATGTTGCATTAATCGTATCATTATTTGCTGTATCAACAATTACAGCCCATTGTTTTGTTGATGAACTTCCCAAGCGCATAGTATCAGTAGCAGGTTCTCTGTTTCTTTTGTCAAATGAAATCATATGTGCATGCGATAAACCTATTCCGATATCTGCAAATCTACCAAGATTAGCTGAAAAAATATACGATAAGGAGAAATCACGAATTGGAAAATCTCTTATATCATTTGTGAACCATAGATCTGCCTTGACATCATTATTTACACCAAAGTTATATTTAAATGATCCATGTAACCCAAGTAATTTTTCTTTATCCGCCAGCTCAAAACCTGAATTAAGGTATCCGGGATATGTACCACTTCTAAATAAATATTCCCCTAAGTTTCTTGCTTCAGGATTGTATTTAACTGGAAAATAACCAAATTCCCCAAATAACGAATAATCATCAGATTTTTTTGAATCTTCGATAGCTGCATCAATAAGATAAACAACCCATTTCCTTCTTGCAAATTCAGCACTTATTATTTCATCATTAAGAACCTGATAAGCTGTTGTTAATGCAAAATGTAAGCGGGCTTTTCCATTCTCTCCAAATTTTGCTGAACACTTTAGGCCTGCATCAAAATCGCTCAGAATCTCCTTATTAAAATTAAAATCAAAATTCGAGCCCGATGTTACAGAGCTCTCAACCCTTCCAAAAGTAAAGAATCCCCATCCGTTGAATTTAAACCTGTCATTGTCATTATCTTCTGAAAAACAAAGTGTGGCAATAACTGCTATGAATAAAAATAGTTTCTTAAATTGCATGATCAACCTTTCATTATTATCAATTAACTATATGAGCAGTATCTGAATAATTATAGTGAAAGAATAAATTTTGACAGATCCTTTAACTCATCAGCGGACAGTTTATATGCATTAGTTGAATGACGTTTATTTATATTCAGACTGTCCATATCAATTGTACTGCCAATATGATCCCATGGAGCAGTTCTCCAGCATTCATTCAAACTTGGGACTTTTATAGCAGAAGTAGCATCCCAGATATCATCAGCAATAGATGGAGTATTTTTTAAATTTGTAAAAAGCTTTCCCGGATGACACTCTATGCAATCTACTTTGCCCTTATCATAGAAAATGTCTCTTCCACGCTTAGCAGACTCAGATAATTTGCCATTTTCCAAATAAGGACTTGGTACAGGTTTAAGCCTCATTAAGAAATTTTGCAACGGTATTTCAACTGAATCTTTTGGGTCTAAACCTAATTCAAACTTAATGCCCATCCATATAGATTCTTGAGTATTCTCTCTTTTCCCATTCCAGTTGGTTCTGGGTGTCCACCATGAGTAAAGCATTGATTTAGCGTTTTTCTGAGCGCCGTTTGCTCCATTTAGTATCCAGTTCAATGCATCTGGTCTTGTGTGAGGATGGCAGGAATTACACGATTGCCAGGCTCCGACACAGTGATAAATATCACCACAATAATACTGATATTCTCCATTTCTCTCATGAGTCATTGGCGGTTCTGAACCAAGTTCAATCTTTCCCGAAGGGGCAGTTGTTGATAAGCTGATATCGACTTTTTCAATAAAATTACTGAAAAATCCTGCTGTATATGCTGTATTATCAATAATAACCAGTGCTCTTGGAGTTCTGCCTTCAACAGTAACACGTTTTCTAAAAGTTGTCTTATTCAAAGTACCGAATGATTGTGCAAGCCATTTTGTGCCCTTTGCAACATCAAGCAGTTGAGTAAAATCAATAATGGAAACTTCATTACTTCCTGCATGTGCGATACATACGAATTTGCTGTCAGATGTTACATCAATTCCCCAGGGGTTCGCACAGCCTATGGAAGCTGAATAATCAAGAGAAATATCGTTAATGAGTTTTTTATTGGCAATATCAAGAATTGCCACATTATTTGTATGAACCCATCCAGCATCAATTCTTGTTGCTGGCAAAGTATAATATCCAACTAAATGTGTAATTAAAGCATATTTCCCATCAGGGGTAATTGTCAGTCCAAATACCGAGTGACTTCCCTGAGTCAATCCGAAATCGAACGGCTTATTTTCATTCTGTAAATCAATAAGGGTTATTTTGCAATGTGCGCTGGCAGTATCGGTAGCTTTAGCATTTGGTAAAGAATTTACTACAACAAGCATTTTACCATCTGGTGTAACTTTAGCCGCATATGGTTCACGAACCACTTTAATTCTGCTGGTCTCCTTTGCGGCAGAAATACTGACAACTGAGACATCATCATTGAATTGATTGCATACATATAATGTTGCACCGTCAGGACTTAAGACCGGTGAACGGGCACTGTGACCAACCTTGATACCTTTAGAAACCTTACCGGAAGCGACATCAACCGGATATACAAAACCTTCTGGCCAGAGTTCCGATGAACATGTCGCATAAAGAGTTGAGCCGTCATTTGAAACTGCAATACCGGTAACTTCATTAGGAAGTTTTATTGTTTTAATAACTGAATTTGTTTTCAAGTCTACAATTGCAATTTGTTTTGCTGTCTGTTCAGCAACAAATAGCTTTGTTTTGTCTGGCGATGGTACCAAATCCGTAGGAGACAGATAGATCGGTTTTGCTTTTGTAGCTATATCACGATTTAATGCCAATGTCTCGAAAATGAGGTTTGGTGATGCAACAGATTTCAGATTATCCTGAGATACAACTACTGTAGATACAGCTAAAACCGATACAAAAGCTATTATTTTTTTATTGATATGCATAATTTAAAACCCCCCGATTGATCGTTGAACGAGGATTTTTTCCCTCATTACTTTCTTGCCATCAACAGACAAATTCATAAAATAGATACCACTTGCAATGGTTGGAATGCTTTTACTGATATTAATATTTACCTTGCCAGCCCCCGAAGCATATGCCTTATTGAAAAGCTTCCCGACCTGACGTCCGCTGAGAGAAATAAGTTCCCCACTGACAATTGACTGTTTGGCAATATTGAAATTAAACACAAAACGGTTATTACCCAATGTCTGCAGGGAAAGTGGATTTTTTGAGTTTTTCTGGAATCTGGAAACTGCACCGGTTGTAGACGGAACTGCATAATAAAGCAGATTTCCCTGATTGTCATAAATATTGATTTTATTACTTTCGTAGCTTATTTTGTTGATCACTTCCCCATTCTGAGAGAAATTGAATTTGTTTGAAGATTCCTCTTTGTACTTGACATCCCCATCAAACTGATCAACACCGAACTGATCCTTTACACTGAAAACTTTTTCATCACCATTTGCCTTCAAAGATGATGAAAAAAGTGTATCATCATTAAAATTGAAAGATGTCTCAATGCCGTCTGATGAATTAGTGAGATCTGTTTTCTTTACAAAAAAACCATCACTCATATATAACGATCTTGATATGTTCTTCCCATTGTCATCATATTCAAATTCGATGTACATGATGTTATTATCAGACGCATCATAGAAATGTAAAGTTTTCACAGGCTCTGCTTGAGCGATCACAAAAAAAGAAAGCATTGAGGCAAACAGCATTTTCCTTCTTCTGAACATCTCATTAATTAACGACATAATAATTTCCTTCAATAAATTAATAGTTTCTATCACATTTAAATATAATAAATCAGATACCTTATTCAAATACCGGGAAATCACTTTTATCCTGAATAATTCCAACACCCTCTATCTCAACAAGCCACCCAGGTCTGCAGACTGGACCTTCAACAATCATCATGGGCACATTTGACGGAACGCGAGTAGACAAAATCGCTTCAATCAGCGGATAGCATTTTGGATCTCTCATATAAAGTATAAGGTATTGCATGTCTGACAATTCTGCACCCTGAGTCGCAAGAAGTGCCTCAACATTATCAAGTGTACGATGCAACTGATTGCAGACATCTCCTTCGAAAAGAATATTCCCCTCAGGGTCAATGCTTGCTGTACCTGAGATATGCAGATGAGATCTGTCGCCAAAACGAATTCTTGTTCCACGTTCAAATGTAACACCATAAAAATGAGTACTTTTCAAATTTTCAGGTGCCTCAATTCGTACAATCTGTTCTTCACAAATATTACCAATTGACAATGCATCCATGGAGATAAGACAGCCCGGATCTACAGTTTCACCTTCAATACCTGTTGACGCAATATAACGGGTCTCATGAGTAAGTCCGATTTTGTCAAATAGTTCTCTGCGGGCTTTGACCATTCCGGCATAATTATTATCAACATCCCGGCAATAAATCCAGGTACGGATTGTATTATTGCGGATATTCATATTATGCAAACTCAATAATGATTTCGTTTTGTCGAAGATTTCAATGGTCTGGTTCTCAGAATCTTTTGACTTATTACCGACAAGACAGGTGTTCCACAGCATTGAGTAATTCTTCCCTATAGAATGAACTTTCTGACATTTGTAATCTACAAGGTTTTTAAATGTTTTTTGACTGAATGCGCCATCTTTACCTTTAATATGATAGGCAATTATTCCCAGATGTCCACCATTAACCGGCGTCTGCCCGACAAGTGAAATTGCTCCGTTTTTTACAGAATGAAAAAGTTCAGACTCAGCAAGTTTGGGGTAATCATTGGTTATATCGCTTAAATAAAATCTGATTGTCTGTAAAGAAGACTTTTCAAGACAATTATCTGCTAAAGCTGCTGAATACCAGCTCGAAATCTCTTCAATAGCTTCACTGAAAGGGATTCCTTCATGTGATGTTGCAACAATATAATATTCTTCAACCCCTGTATCAGTAGTAAACTTACTGCAAATTAATCTTTGTTCTGTTTCGTAGAATATCTCCATATAGTCCCCCCATATCTATGAGCTGTCATTTTTACTGTCATTCAAGAGATTCAACCAGACTGTCCGTTCAACAGTCTGGTTGAAAAAAACTTAGATAAATAATTGATTTATCTACTTATTACAGAAATCATTCTCTGCGCTATTCCATTTACACCTTCAAATCTGGCAACATAAACACCCCCGGCCAGAGTTGCAGGCAATGAAATTGACAGCGAACTGCCAGTATGCTGCTTTGATAATTTCACACAGGAAATCACTTTTCCCTTCAGATCAACTATCATCAATTTTCCTTCGCCTGCATTATCCAGGACGAGTTCACGTTCTTTTGACAAATACTGCATACCGCTCTGTTCAAAAGATGAATTGGTGATTTTTGAATTCCTGAAATTATCAGGCGAGACAGATACTGCCGCAAGTGCTTTAATATTGACAGCTTCTATCTCTTCCCACTTTATACGCTTACTGAGAAGTTTTGCATAATTTGCAGCATCCGATTCGCCAAGATACTGATCGTAGTAACCTGCATGAGGACAGCACAGATCGATCCAGCAGGCGACAAGATTCTTTTCAACCTGTGTAAGGCTGACAGTCTTATGAGTAGCATTGATAACTTTGGTTATAAGCGCACTTTTTGCTGCACCAAAAGAATATGGCGACTGCTGTTCAGGTGCCGAAAAAATAGTGCAGATATTGACCTTTGCACTCGAACCACCCCCAAAATAGCTGGCAGCACCTTCCATCAAGGAAATATATGATTGTGTCCATGAGCGTTTTGATGCCCCGTACCCTTTATCGGTGATACTTCCGGCAGCAACAAGAGCTCCTGTAAGATCTAATTTTGATGAGTGACCGGCTTTATGACAGCTGATACAGTTTTTATCCCATATCGGCTGAATTATTTTTTTGTAATCAAAATATTGGCCTTCAACTCCAAGAGGTTTTTCAAGATCTGTTGCCTCTGTAGCCATTGGCACAGTCCCTACAGGAGGAGCTTCTATTTTTGATTCATGACATCCTACACACGGGAATTTCTCACCCGGCATAAGCGTTGACCAGCTGCGCATGGTTGCTATGGAATGATTATTGGAATCAAGTACCTGGAAATAAACCGGTTTACGGGCAGGGACCTTGAATGCTGCAGAACCATCAGGGAAAATTGGTGTCTCACCCAGAACTGTTTTAGACTCCCATGATGCACCAAACTTGGAGATCGGGCAGGATACAAAACCGCTTGACTGGTCACCACTCATCGTAGTTACACCAATTGATCCACCCTGAATACGGTAATTTATCTGAATAACTCGAAGTCTTTTAGCTTTTCCTTTTGCGACACCTTTCATACCTTTACCGACATAGACATCCTGCATGGTAAATTCTGCCATGCTGTCGTTATAATTGGCCATTTGTGCCGGCATCGGAGGTGTTTTTCTGGTCTTAATAAAGACTGGCTGACTTACAGACTGATCATCCCAGGCAATCAGTTCTCTATTCCCATCAACATCCATGAAATACAATTTGAAAAGCTTTTCGCTCTCTGATTTACGCCACGATACAAGAAACTCATTTTCATCAAGTGGAAGCGGGTTTTGAAATAAAAACTCAACATCACCCATAGCCATATCACTTTTTGATACATTTGCCTTTGTTGCACGCTTTGGTGCAATCATCTGTATTGACTGCTTTCCATTCTCACCAAGAGTACGGTCAATTATCATGAGTTCACCCTGATATGGACCATGATGTCCACCGGCAACTGCGATAACTTTATCTGAATTTGGTATTGGCCGTGCGTGAATTTTTGTATAGGGCCAGCTTGTCTGGTTTCCGAAAAACTCTGTCTGATGGCAGCCGTCAGGGTTCATAACAAATAATCCCATGCAATTTGTAAGGGATCTGTCATTGTACTCCCAGCGTGTATAAAGAACTGTACCATCATCTTTAAGCACCGGATAAAATGTATGCACCTGATCAAATCCAACCTGACGCATATACTTACCTTCGCCATTCATGATAAACATGTTTGTTGTAGGATTCCAGGCACAATCCACTAATCCGAAACAACGTGTGGAACTGAAAGCTATATCACCGTTTGGCAGATAGCATGGTTCAAAATCAGCTACAACACTGCCAGTTGGATTTTCTGTAAGCTGCTTGATTTTTGTAGGATCGGCAATTTCCATCTCGTAAATTTTGTAGCCGGTTCCTTTTGATGCACCAGACATTGCAAATAAAACTTTCTTGCCATCAAAAGAGATAACCGGATCTCTCACAACCGCATTATCTTTCTTTAAAAGATATTCTTGTTTTGAGTAATAATTTTTCATATTCAAAACACAAACGGCA
>Ga0209373_10003353_pt1 | contig 14923 bp, 11 predicted proteins | sample Higcelweek5metaG_FD_187173 | JGI IMG/M metagenome (GOLD analysis project Ga0209373, IMG submission 187173) | Freshwater pond sediment microbial communities from the University of Edinburgh, under environmental carbon perturbations - High... | ecosystem: Environmental > Aquatic > Freshwater >...
TTTGAACCGCACGAATCACAGCCGGAATCTGCTCTTCATAGGCAGACCCGATGATCATGTCGTTTCCGGCAAGGACAGCGAGTACTGCAGCGTCCTTTTCACCGGTGTATAGAGAGATTGCGTTCATCGAAAGATCATCCGTCATGATTACACCGTCAAACCCCAGTTCTTCGCGAAGTACCCGGTGAACCTCAGGCGATAACGACGCCGGATAATTAGCATCCATACATGAAACCACATTGTGTGAAACCATTATCGACCCGGCGCCTGCGCTAATCCCCGCGATAAAAGGCAGAAAGTCACTTTCCGCAAACGATGCATAAGTCCGGTCATCCAGTGCAATTCCCGTATGGGTATCCACATTATTTCCATACCCCGGAAAATGCTTGAGCGAACATCCTATGTTTTGGAGCGCCATTTCTTTGACAATCGCAGCAACATAATTCGAGGTCTCTTCGGCTCCGCTGCCAAAACTTCTCTCGTAAATAAAATCATCCGAATTAGTACTGACATCGCAGACGGGTGCCAGGTTGACATTGATCCCGAGGCTCAGCAGCAATTGTGCTTTTTCGATCGTATCCGCTTGAATAAGTTCCCATCCGCCCTGCTCAAAAAGCTCCTGTGGCGACAAAAATCGCTCGGCTCTATACTGTTTAAATTTGCTGATGCGGACGACGGGGCCCCCCTCTTCGTCGACGCCGATCAGAAGGGGCAGACTCGTAATCTCCTGATACGAAGCAACAATCTGTGTGACTTCGGACGGAGTCCTGTTTTCAAAATCAGGCGCAAAAAGAATGATGCCGCCGAAGTTCCATTTCTGAATGGCTTCATTCGCGTCGCCCTGAACCCAACTGGCGAAAAACATCTGCCCGACTTTTTCTTCGAGAGACATGGCAGCTAAAATTTCCGCAGCTCGATCTTCCACCGACGAAGTTTCTATCGTTTCGGTTAGTTGGGTGGTCTGAGTGGTTTGAGTTTGAGCCTCGATTGTCTGTGTTGAATCATTTGAAGCAATCGACGTGCCGGACGCGACTATTTCGGATTCACTTGTATCGACGGTCGCGTTCCCGTTCTCCTTATCCGATTGCAAAACAGAACACGCGGGCAATAAGAAAAGGAGCAGTCCCGGTAACAACAAAAATGCTATCCATCTCTTCATCTGGTCAGCCTCATTATCTCAGGCAGATATCAGCCTCGTTCAATTGCACAATTATTATACCATGCAACCGCAGAATCAAGCCGAAATCAAGGCCGCCATGAAGATCGAAAAAGAGCAGGTCAGCGCTCCGATCATAAGTATTTTCTTCTTGCTGATGTGGATTTGTCTTATGTTTTTTTTCACTTTCTTTCTCCAATCCCGAACAAGGTACTCATGCGTTCACAGCACGGCGAGGAAAAACATGAGTGCCGCAGATACAAATAACATAAAAACAGCCGGCATGTTTTCAATTCTTTTCATATGCATTCCTCCATATTTACGGCTACGCATTGTAATGATTATATTCTATTACGATTCGTAGTCGGTGTAAATATGTGTATGCTATTTATTTTGGTTTATTGGTAAACAATTACTCAGAACCCGTTTGATGTAAGGTCTAATACGTTAATCGTGTGTACTGTTTTTTCACCTCAACCACTCAGACAGTTGGAATTCAGCGCTAACTGTTGCATAATGGACTAAATAAAACATTCGCGAAGGTGAGTGACCATTATCAGAAACGCAAATTCCGAAGCCAAGTGGCACCGGCTCGATAATACGGCGAACATGTTTCCGGTTATTTCAAATCGAAATTACAGCAGCGTATATCGAATCAGCACCCGGCTAACCATACAAATTGATCCGATTCTCCTGCAGAAAGCCCTGGATCAGACGCTCCCACGATTTGGCAGCTTCAGGGTTCGTTTACGCCGCGGGTTTTTTTGGTACTATTTCGAGGCAAACGACAAGCAATGTCTCATCGGACCCGAACAGTCAAATCCCTGTTCCTATTTTCTTCCCGCGCAGAACAATCATTTTCTTTTCCGTGTCACATATTTTGAGAACCGGATTAATCTGGAAGTATTTCATGTCGTTACCGACGGTGCGGGTGCAATCGATTTCCTTAAGGAGCTGGTTTGTCGATATATTGATCTGGTGCTTTTCGAGAAAGACGGTACTCCGCTTCAGGAACGCCCCACAGTCGATGTTTTTTCCGATATAGAGGACAGTTACCTTAAGAACTTTGTCGGCTCTAAGCCGGTTGGATATCCAACCGACCAGGCTTTCGGGATTAAAGGCACTAAGCTGCCCATCTACACAAAGGGTGTAATTATCGGAAGAATACCCATCAAGCAGATTCTTACCCTATGTCGAAGCAAAGGCATCACGGTAACCCAGTATCTAACTGCTGTTATGATCTGGAGTATTTATCGTGAATACCTTAATGGTGAGCCTAATAAGGAACCTATTCATGTTTCGGTACCCGTCAACCTGCGGCCTTATTTCGAATCAACAACGACTATGAATTTTTTCTCGATGATTTCCGTCGGCTTGCTGGCGACCCGAAATGATTACACCTTCGATGACATTGTTGCCACTGTGAAGGAACAATTCGGGCAGAAGCTGACTCGCGAATACTTTGCTGCCAAAATTGCATACAACGTCTCCTTCGCGAAAAGCCTCTACGTTCGCTTTCTGCCGCTTTTCATTAAGAATATCGGCCTGAAGATCACCTACCTGCGCACCTCCAAATCCAACACAATTACGCTGTCAAACATCGGTCGCTTTAAGGTTCCGGAGCGTTATATAAGCTTCATCACAGGAATAGAACTGATCATGGGTGCAACCAATTCCGAGCCGATGAAATGCTCAATCTGCTCGTTTGAGCGATCCATGGTTATTACATTTACGTCGAGAATCCAAGACACATACTTACAGAGGGCATTTTTTCGAAAACTGGCAGCAGATGGTATTAACGTAACAATCGAGTCGAATGGAGCATATTATGAGAACTTGCAGTAAGTGTAACGTTAAAGTGAAGGATCCTTCACTGGTTTGTCCGCTGTGTAAGGGGGTTCTGAGCAGTCCCGTCGGAGAAGAAACACCTCTTGCTTTTCCTCCGGTCGGAATTGATATAAAGAAGTTCCACTTACTGAAACGGGTATTTATCTTTCTTTCCATCATCGCTTCTGTCGGGTCGGTCGCTGCCAATTATCTGGTGTACGACGGTTTTCTCTGGTCGATCCTCACTGTCTCGGGCATCATTTACTTATGGATAGTCATCCCCTATACCGTGGCAAATCACATCAACATTGTTTCCAAAATCCTTGTTCAAGCTTTTTGCGGCTCGCTATTTGTAGTCCTTATCGATTTCATCATCGGCTATCGCGGTTGGTCCGTTGATTATGTAATTCCAAGTATTTTTTCAGCATCCGATATTGCCGTTATCGTTGTCATACTCATCAACCGGATGGACTGGAGAAATTATCTTTTATACCAGTTTGTTATCGGGCTCCTCGGGTTTGCACCGCTCGTGTTATATCTGCTGCATATCGCTAAGAACCCTGTCTTTGTCATCATTTCAACATCTGTATCCGCGCTTTGTCTAATCGGCACCGCTGTATTCGGTGATAAAACGGTAAAGAGTGAATTCAAAAGGAGACTTCATTTTTAGGTGTTATCCCATGTTTTTTACTGTCGCGCAGGCTCCTGGGACGGATGCAAGCATGCTAAATTTTATTGTATTTCTCTCTTTCTGCTGATAAAATGAAGGTGGTTAAATATCTGTTAAGAAACAGAAACGAAGATGTCATGAATAGTCTGTTATAATTGTAAAATCTCTTTTCGGGAAGTGTTCAATTGAATAATTTATAGCCAGGAAGGATATGTATGGAATTTACTTCGGACCTCGCAGCGAAGATAATCAGTGCAACGGGACTTCGAAATATTGAGTCCGCATTTTTTGTTGGCAGACACAATGGATACTTTGTGAATGTCGAGGTTCAAACACGTCTATCGCGGACGATGATGTGCATCAGTGTTTCGTCTCTGGCTGAATTTGACCGGCGACTTCTGGAAGAAGCCCTTTCCTCTAAATTCTCAGTTTCCGATTATACTGTTCTGTATGAGGGCAATGAGATTATAGTTCTTATACCTGATAACAGATTGTGGATTGATACGCTTCGCGGGATCATGGACGAAATCACATTTTTTCTTGCCGACCGCCACATCCCCCCGGATCCGGATGCAGAGAAGGATTCTGATATGCCTCTGCCCGTGAGCACCCCTTTTGTTGAATATGAGCTTGCGAAGCCGAACTATATTCTTGGAATATTCGGATCACTTCTCGGATCAATTCCCGGTGCAATCGTCTGGTTTATTTTCTCTATTATCGGCTTTAGCGAGTATATGGTGCATACCCCTGAAGTCTTAAACTCGTTTTCTATGAAATTCCTGTTTTCAATCATTATCACCTGCGGTTCCTACTGGGGTTTTCTGCTTCTTTCCGATGCCTCTCGCAAAGTGTCTGTCCTTGCTTCTGCCCCGATTACTCTTGGAATGATATATGCCGTCAACCGGTTTTCTTATGCGTTTGTCTTTTACTCCGCCCTTTCCGGATTATCCATCGAAGAGGCTTTTTTCAGTACACCTAAACTACTGAGATCAAATAACTTAACCTGGAATTACTCCCTCGCTTTGCTTCTGGGTTGTGGTGTTTCGCTTATTACTTACTTGCTTCTACTTAGATTCCGCGAACGCGGTTGGAAGAAGTGAACTGTACCGGACCCATTTAGGTTCCCTTTTTTTCATTTGCAAAAAGAAACAGACGAAATCCAATGGATCTCGTCTGCTTTTGTGTTTGGTAATCTCTTGAAAATCCCGGAAGTTTATCAGAGTTCCGACATCTTCTTGAACGAATTTTTCAGTTGCGGATAGATTTCTTTGTATAGTTCATAGTATTTACCGTACTCGCTATTAGCGCTCTTTTTGGGTGTGTTCGTGCTCTTGGTCTTAATCACCGCAGAACATGCTTCGCGAACATTCGAATAAACGCCTGTGCCGGCTCCGGCAAGCAGGGCAACGCCAAGCGCCGGTCCCTGACTTGAATCCGTGGTCTCCACATCACATCCATACACATCCGCAAGCATCTGCCGCCAGAAAGGTCCTGATCCGCCACCGCATGCGCGCATGGTGTTGACAGAAATATCCATTCCCTCGATCACTCCCAAACAATCCTTCAGCGAGAATGACACGCCCTCCATAATGGACCGGATCATGTCCTGCTTCTTATGTACTCCGGAAAGCCCGAAGAAAACACCGCGAGCAAAAGGATCCAGATGCGGGGTTCTTTCGCCCATCAGATACGGTAGGAAAAGCAACCGGTTCGATCCGATCGGAATCTTTGCAGCGGCCTCATCCATTAAGTAGTACGGGCTGACGCCCATAATGTCAGCAGTCGCGACAACATCTCCGAGAAAAGTATCACGAAACCATTTAAGTGATAGTCCGGCACCCTGCGTCACGCCCATGACGTGCCATTGTCCGGGAACTGCACAACAGAATGTGTGAACTCTTCCTGCAGGATCAATATGCATCTGCGAAGTGTGTGCATAAACAACACCGGAGCTGCCTATCGTGGTGAAAGACTGTCCGTCTGTAACAACTCCGGTCCCGACGGCTGCTGCCGCGTTATCTCCGGCGCCGCCCACAACCGGTGTTCCTTCTCTGAGGCCTGTTAGAGCTGCTGCCTGCCCGGTTACTCCACCCGTTATCTCAGGTGATTCGAATACCGGTGCAAGCATCGACTTGTCAATCGAAAGTTTTCCGAGCACCTCGTCAGACCAGGCGCGCTTTCCGATATCAAGAAGTTGCATTCCGGATGCGTCAGACGCTTCCGTTGCTCTTTCTCCGGTCAGACGAAGCCTGATGTAATCCTTCGGAAGAAGGATGCTGACGCATTTTGCATAATTCTCGGGCTCATTATTGCGAACCCAGAGAATTTTCGATGCAGTAAAGCCGGTAAGTGCAGGATTGGCTGTGATTTCAATAAGCCTTTTGGCTCCGACAAGTGAAGTAATCTCTGCACACTCGTCGGCGGTTCTCTGATCACACCAAAGAATCGCAGGACGAATTACACGATCCTCCCGATCCAGCATTACCAGTCCGTGCATTTGGCCGGAAAGACCGATTCCACGGATGTCTCCGGAGTCTATGCCGGAAGCACTCAGAACCTTCTGAACGGTTCCGACAACAGCGTTCCACCAGTCAATCGGATCCTGCTCCGCCCAACCGTTATGCGGCTGAGCCATAGGGTACTCAATGGTTGCCTGAGCGATCGTCTTGCCGGACTCATCAAACAAAACGGTCTTTGTGCCCGAAGTGCCGATGTCAATTCCAATCAGAAATGCCATGGTGCGTTCCCTCCATCCGTGAATTTTCTATGGTATCAGTCTCCAAAAAGCACATCGTTAAGAAGGCTCTCAAGATATTCCTGACGTCCACTGTGTGCAATAACTTCGCCCTTACCCAGAGCGTAGGCCTCAAGCTGCTTCAGATCGGCCTTGCCGGATACGACTGTCGCACCGATTCCGGACTGGAAACTGGAGTAACGATCTTTAACAAACTGATCAATACGGCCGTCTTCAATCATTTTATAGGCTTTTCTCAGGCCGAGCGCGAAGCAATCCATACCGGAAATATAGCCATAGAATGTGTCTTCAGGGCCATTGGATGCACGGCGTGATTTTGCGTCGAAATTCAGTCCGCCCTTGGTAAAACCGCCGGCCTTGATGATTTCATACATTGCCATTGTGCTGTCATATACGTCTGTCGGGAATTGATCCGTGTCCCATCCGAGCAGAAGGTCTCCGCGGTTTGCATCAACGGATCCGAAAACGCCGTTAATTGCGGATACGCGCAGTTCGTGCTGGAATGTGTGCATTGCAAGTGTTGCGTGGTTGGCTTCAACGTTCATCTTGAAGTCCTGATCCAAGCCATACTTACGGAGGAAAGAAACAACGGTTGCGACATCAAAGTCATACTGGTGCTTCATCGGCTCTTTCGGCTTAGGCTCAATGTAGAAATCGCCTGTAAATCCAATGCTTCTGCCATAGTCGACAGTCATTCTCATCAGTTTGGCCATGTTATCCTGCTCAAATGCCATATCGGTATTAAGAAGGGTCTCATAACCTTCGCGTCCGCCCCAGAACACATATCCTTCGCCGCCCAAACGAACGGTAATTTCAAGTGCCTTCTTGATCTGTGCTGCTGCAAAAGCAAACACATCAGCATCGCAAGCGGTACCCGCACCATTCATGAAACGACGGTTGCTGAAAAGGTTTGCGGTTCCCCACAGCAGTTTCTTATTGTACTTCTTCATCTGCTCTTCGAGAACGTCGGCAATCGCATCAAGCCGTGCATTTGATTCGGCAAGTGTATTTCCTTCGGGTGCGATGTCTCTGTCGTGGAAGCAGTAGAAGTCGATATCAAGCTTATCCATCAGCTCAAATGAAGCTCTCGCTTTATTCTTTGCGCTTTCCATTTCGTCGTCTGATCCGTACTTCTTATCGATTGTGCCCTTGCCGAACATGTCGGATCCCTCGGCAACCATCGTATGCCAATAAGACATAGCAAAACGAAGATGCTCACGCATTGTTTTGCCGGCAATCACCTCTTCCGGATTATAAAACCGGAAAGACAGCGGATTCTTTGATTTACTTCCTTCGTAGCGGATCTTGGGAATGTTGGGATAAAACTCACTCATTTGATTTCCTTCCTTTCTGTGTGGCAGGTTTTTGGGATTCTTCAGTTAATGACGTGGAGGACTTTTGTTGCTTTGCTTCGTAAGAATCTTTTTAGTGACTTGCATGGCGGTACTTTAGGACAAAATTCTTGCTAAACTTCTTGTAAAAACGCTTTTCTTTCGATTTCATACATCATTTTGACTGTCATTCTATCAATCAGTTTTGTTTCTCTTCTGACCACTAAAAATCGATGTCCGGTGATATGAAATAATGGACTGTTCTTTGTGCTTTTTAGTTGTCGTGCTCGAGCACGACGGCACTCTTACAGATTACAATCCATCTTTCGATCTGTCAAGATCATTTCAAAGAACACAAGTGACTACGCGCAAATATTATGCCGTAACCGTGATTTTTATCGGTTTATTTCCTGTTAGTTCACAGCTTCGCGCATCAGGCCCGGACACGCCGGCATATATTTCCCAATTTCCGTCCGGTCTGATTCTTTTTCCCTGATCGTCAATAACCGAAAACGACTCTGAAGGAATCGCCAGTGACAAAGCAAGCTGACCTCCGGCGGGTATGCTCACTCTTCGGAACATGCACAGAACCGGATTCGGAGGTGAAAAGTCGCTGTCGACAGCCTTGCTATAAACTTGAATGACTTCCGAAATCTCTCTTTTGGAATCATTTTCAAGTAACAGGTCAATTTTGAAATCATCCTCGTCAGTAATCCCTGAATCCGCTTTCTGCAGTTTGATTTTTACCGCTCCGTAAGTAAGTCCATAACCAAACGGATACAATGGCTCCTCGGTCATGTATCGATACGTTCTACCCTTCATGGCATAATCCGTGAAAGCCGGCAGCGTATTTGAACTGCGATAGAAAGTGACCGGTAGCTTGCCGCTTGGATTGATTTTCCCGAAAAGCACGTTCGTGATTGCCTCGCCGCCTCTTGCTCCGGGATACCAGGTCGAAAGTACCGCGCCGCAATTTCTGTCCGCATATTCAACGTCAATGCTACTTCCCGCCATCAGGCACAAGATAACCGGTGTCCCGACTGCCGTAATTTTTTCGAGTAGTTGACGTTGCGCCAGGGGAAGAAGGAGATCCGCTTTATCTCCGGATCCTACATGATTGCCTACGTCCAGTTCTTCGCCTTCAAGGGATTCGTCGAGACCGAGAAACAGGACTACCACATCGCTTAATTCAGCAATGGTCAGCGCCTCCGCAATACGATCATTGGCAAGCGCAAGCCCTTCAGAACGGTCCGCGTTCAGTTCACAACCGACCGAATACATGACACGCACATTATCCCCGGCTATATCGTGGATAGCCTCGAGCGGAGTCACACAGCGAGGTGGAGTGCCATAATAATTGCCCTTAAGTGCCAACTGGCTGTCAGAGTTCGGTCCGATTACACCGATTGTCTTCAGTTTTGAAATATCAAGAGGCAGTATGCCATTGTTTTTTAATAGGACAATGGATTCTTCGGCGGCTTTCAGCGAAAGATCTACATGTTCTTTGCACGCGACCTTGGTATACGGAATCCGGTCAAATTCCGTTTCTTCAAAAAGACCGAGCTTATAGCGGGTTGTGAAAAGCCGAACCGCCGCTTCGGTAATCTGTTCCTCGGACACAAGTTTTTGCATCCAAGCGCTTTTGAGGTGCAGATACATACTTCCGCAGTTTAGATCGCATCCCGCGTCCAAAGCCAGTGCGGCTGATTCTACAGGAGTCTTTGTTACTCTGTGACGCTCGTGAAAATCCTGTATTGCCCAACAATCAGACACGACGTGCCCTATAAATCCCCACTCGCCTCGAAGGATATCTCTCAGCAAGCGATAACTACCACAGCAGACCTCACCGTTAGTTCTGTTATATGCACCCATCACTGACTCAACGTCCGCTTCTTTAACACAGGCTTCAAAAGCGGGTAAGTAAGTCTCGCGAAGATCTTTCTCAGAAACGACGGCGTCAAATTCGTGACGAATATCCTCCGGCCCGCTATGGACCGCAAAATGCTTCGCGCAGGCCGATGTCTTCATGACTTCCGAATCTCCCTGAAGTCCCCGAATGAACGAAACGCCAAGACGGGACGTGAGATACGGGTCTTCACCATAGGTTTCATGCCCTCTTCCCCATCGAGGATCGCGAAAAATGTTGACATTCGGCGTCCAGAAAGTCAGTCCCTTGTACATGTCCCTGTCGCCCTTACGGCTTGAAATATTGTATTTTGCTCTTGCCTCGGTTGCAATTGCGTCGGCTATACTTTTAAGGAGTTCTGTATCAAAGGTAGCTGCCATACCGATTGCCTGCGGAAATACCGTTGCTGTTCCACCGCGAGCAACTCCGTGCAATGCCTCATTCCACCAGTTATATGACGGAACTCCCAGTCGCTCGATTGAAGGAGATTGATACGTCAGTTGCTCTATTTTTTCATCCATGGTCATTTGAGAAACCAGATTTTCCGCTTGCCTGCGGCATTTTTCATGATTATACATACGATGCCTCCTCACGAAATTATGTCTGATGTCATTATGCCACAAATCGAGGTGAATGGTCGTAAAATAGCAATAGCCCCGACCCGATATCCATCGCTGCCGTGGCCATTGTTTTAATCTTTCAGTCAGATTGTCAAATAACTTCCGGTAAATTCTCTACGGCCAATACACCTGGTCAACCTTAGTGATCACGTCGCCGGTCACTGTGACATAGAAGAAAAAATCACCATCTACGACCAACTCCGGATGAGCAGTATACAAAGTAAGAAATTCGCTGTAAGTCAAGGCCACGCTGTCAGGAACTTCAACTATAGTACCGCCTGCGTCGTACATCATTGTGATGGAAACCGCATTCATATCGGCAATTCTCAATTGAGGATTGACATTCTTATACACATATTCACTGTCTGCGTAATCATTCACCTCTGCCTCAGCGTCAGCTTGAGTATACCCCTCATGCTCGACCAACCAGTCAATAGCATCCTGACCCTTTAAAATATCAAAATAGTCAAACTCAGCCCATCCGGTCGCTGGATCGAAGGACATCATATGTGCATAACTTGAGTACATATTTGCAGTATTTGTGAATGTCGGAGCGGGCGGTTCAGTGGTTGTCACCTCAGGGACAGTTTCTGTCGCTTCTACAGACGCCGCTGCGGAAGTTTCTGTTGGTGCAACCGTAGTGGCTTCAACGGTATCCGTGGTCTCCTTCTCGGTTACTTTCACATCTTTGGTCTCATCCTCGTCATCAACACGCTTAAGCCAACAACCGGATAAGCCGAAAACTATTCCGATACAAAGTACTGTAATGATAAAACGGCTCAAAAACAAATTCCGCGATTGTTCAAACACTCTTCTCATATGATCACCTCGCAAAAAACATTCATTAAATACAAATATATTTTATCACAAAATAATCTGATTTGACCAATAATAATGGAGGAGAAGCAAAAAATTGCCATCTCCTCCAATCATAAAACACTATAGTTTTGTCATTTTATAGACAGGGCGGGATTACTTTCGAAATAACTTTTTAAATGCTCCTGCGATGCCTCCTGCCTTGCCTGAGGCCAATTTAGCATTAACCCCACCAAGAAGTGCCTTAACCTGATCATCCGGCAAATCTACACCCAATACAGACTCGATTGCTTTCACAGGATCGCTCTTAAACTTCGCAGCAAACGATTTGTCGTTCTTAACCTTATTAACGATATCGTTAATGCTTTTGGAAATGTCCATATTCTCACGCTCTCTTTCTGCTTGTCTCCGGGAGATATTCTCCCTTTGAAATATAAATTACTATGCTTTTTCGACTGCTGCATCCGGAGCATTCTTCTTTACGCTTTCAATGCCGTTCTCGCATGCGCTCTTAGTCTTATATCCTTCAGAAGCGGCGATAATTGAGCCGTTGCGTGCTTTAAGTCTGAAACGGAATTCTCCGCCCTTGTCGGTATAGATCTCGAACTTGGGGTTGGTAATCGTCTGAATTGTCTTCGCGGTCTGATCCTCTACCATTGCAGATGCATTGGAGCGAACACTTTCTATTCCTTTTTTGCAAGCGTCCTCGGTCGTATAGACCTCAGATGTAACAATCACTTCTCCGTTTCCTGCCTTTAAATCAAACTTGATTCCGGACCCGGTCTTTTTAATAATAAACTTGCCCATCTTCTCGCTCCTTTCAAGATAAATAATAAACTAATTATACTGCTTAGATAAAATAATAGAAATGATAATTGCCGGCTCAACGGTCATAAATCCTTTGTTTTTATAATTTCCTGATTAATCAGTAAGCTGTAATCTGTCCAAACTATAAACTCGTGCCATCCCATTCGATCAGCTTTGTGATTCTTTCTAATGTAGGCGGATTATACGCAATCGGATAACTCTCACAAGCAACGCCGGCTGTCGCGGCCGCGAACCTTACCAACTCGCTATCGCTCATACCCTTGTTCAGTGCATAAACTGCACCGGCCTTAAATGTGTCTCCGGCTCCGAGCGTGCTTTTCACTTCGACCGAAAATGGCTTCATGGAACGTACACTTCGCCCTCTTCGTCCGTACATAATATTCTTCCCGCCAAACGTGAAAATCGTCAGCCCATCCGAGTGGTCGGTATATTCCGTAAACAGTTCTTCGGTCTCATAATCTGGATAATTGCCCCGGATAAATTCGGCGGATACAATATTGACTGCAGATAAACGATGTAAAAGCGAGTCGAATTTGCAGTCGATGGTCACATATGGTTTCCCGAGCTCCTTGCTCAATTTCGCAACCGCTTCCGAAGCCTCGCCGAAAAACGGATCAATCCCGACAGTGGATGCAGCCTGGATATCTTCTCGTTCCGGAGCATTCCACAACTTCGTTTCCCTTGCAAAAAACGCCTCGAATTTACCAAAGGGCGTACGCGTGTCGCGGTCAATGATCACCAGATCCTCGACACCGTCAAATTCCGGATCATTTACCAGTCTGGAAATATCCACCTTTGTTTTCGAAAAATACTCGAGAAGATCAGCGTATGCTTCTCCTCCCTGGTAATTTCCGTCAGCCAGCACTGAAAGCCCTAAACTCGACAGAACCAGAGCGCAGCAGCCCGTTTCTCCCCCGGGGAAGCGATGGGTCTCCGCAATTTCACCATACGAATCCGGTTCGGGATACTTATCACGCAGAAGATAACTACTGGTCATCAAGATCATTCCGTACAGGTATACGTCGAAGGTCGCCATAATTCATGCTCTCCTTAGATTGGATTTACGGCCTGAAACCGCTCTCTTTATATCATAGTCTTTTTCCTACTTCAGACAAGTCGAAAGGATATAAATTCGAACACATTTCATAACGTTCCGGGTAAAACCAGTTGTCCCCGTATTTTCTGATTACGCGCGCCGCTCCTACAAATTTATTTGACTTTTCCGCTTGTAGGATGAGCAATTTTGCAGTATAAATAAATTAGCACGAAGTCTTTGGGCGTTCATCGGTAAGGGGTGATTTTCATGCCGGAAATCTACCGCAAGGATAAACTGCTCAGGAATAAGAAGCACCTGAGCCTCGGGAAAAGCATTGAATTTACGGAAGAAGAAAAGTCGAAAGTAACCAGATGCAAAGGAATCAGAAGCACACATCCGTGCAAGGATCCGGTTTTCCGGTGCAAGATTTGCGGAAACTCCGGATGTTCACAGGTTCTCGTTGATAAATGCTCCGCTCAAGGCTTTAAGAACGCCAAATGTCTTCACTGTGGAGCAATAGACAACAAGATCCCCGTAATGTCGGAATAACAGATTCAGTACGAGCATCAGAAGGCATTCGACAGACAGCGAACAATCAATGGATCGATATCAAAAAACACGGGTGTACGTCGATTTGACAAACACCCGTGTTTTTATGAACGTATATATAAATTCAAATAGCTATTACAAAATTGATCAGGAAACTGCTTCCAACACTTCTGCGGGAATGGTTGGGTTATCGAGTGTATCGTAATCTGAAAAACTGACAGAGGCTTGATATGCTTTTGATACAACCTCAATATCGCCGGAGCTGGATGTCGCAAATGACAGTTTCATAATATCTTCGAGCATTTCAATCATATCATATGAGCAAGTTGCAAGCAGGTTGGTTTCCTTATATATCTGCATAACGATCGGCACGTGGTAATTGTTAAAATTCAATTTTGTTACATCGACCGCGGTTCCGGATGAGGAAACTGCCGAACTGGTTTCAAAAAGCATTTTCAGCGCTTCGCCGGTCAGTTCTCCGGTTATTGTATAGACTGCCTGTCCGTCCAATTGCTCCGTATCCGTCATTACAAGTCCATAGGACCCGGCCGAAATGACTTCAAACATGGCAGACTGAGCTTCGTGTCCGACGATATCATAATAATCCGCAGCCATAGCGGATTGATCTGTCCACACATCTTCGGAAAACATATACATTTTTGTACCGTTGTCTTCAATAATATAGAACTCCATTGGCATTTCGATTTCCATGGTTCCCTGCTTCATCAAAATTTGATAGTCAGCATACACATAATTGGTTGGTGCATAAAAATCGTAATCCATTGATACATCCGCCATCACGTTTTGTGCACCGGTCGCATCTAGTGTGAGATCCGTATCCAGAAGAATAGTCGTCGTTCCGTGGTAGGATTCGACTTTTTCAAATTCCTCGGCCGCAGTTACCATCAACGCTTGGATTTCCAGATTGGGTTCACCGGTCGCAATAGTAGAGGCTTCTGTAGTTACTTCACTTGTTTCTTCGGTGGACTCTTCCGTGGTCTCTTCGATGGACTTCTCTGTTTTTTTGGTTTTCTTGGTATCTTCCGATTCGTCGTCGTCTTCGTCTTCTTCTTGCGCCTCTTTGTCCGGGTCATCAACAACATTTCTCAGCAAAGTACATCCGCTGATTGAAAACAGCATCACGGCACACAGAATTATGCAAATCCACTTCTTCATTATATTCTCCTTCTATGGTTCCTCTGTAACTCAAACAATTTACACCTGTTAACTCAGATGTGTCAACTTACGTCTTCCGGTATCCGGTTCCCGAAAAGCGCGCAACGAGCGTTTTGTCCTCGTCAAAAACATCCACCTGGCAACAGCATATTTTCCTTCCGGACGACACTTCTTTAGCTTCCGCGGTAATAATCTTTCCTTTGGCGGCCTTGAAATAAGATATGTTTGCGTTTACGGCAACGGTCGGAACCCC
>Ga0209373_10003354_pt1 | contig 14918 bp, 11 predicted proteins | sample Higcelweek5metaG_FD_187173 | JGI IMG/M metagenome (GOLD analysis project Ga0209373, IMG submission 187173) | Freshwater pond sediment microbial communities from the University of Edinburgh, under environmental carbon perturbations - High... | ecosystem: Environmental > Aquatic > Freshwater >...
GGCCCGTCTCTATCGTGATGTTGCCGGACAGGCCAACCAGATACTGGCCGCCAGCTGTGACAGCGTCTATGTTGCCATCAGCGGTATTCCGCTGAAACTAAAATAAACCAAGGACTCGCCATGACACTGATTGAAGCAACGCTTGCCCGAATTACCCCCCTTGATACCACCCTTTTACAACAGACCCAGACCCGTCTGGATAACAAGACCAAGCCGCCCGGCTCTCTGGGCAGGCTGGAGGAGTTTGCCCGCAAGATCGTTGCCATCAGCGGCACCCCAACCCCTGATCTCTCAAAAAAGGTGATCTTTACCTTTGCCGGTGACCATGGCGTGGTGGAAGAAGGGGTCTCTGCCTTTCCCAAAGAGGTGACCCCCCAGATGGTCTTCAACTTTCTGCAGGGCGGGGCCGGGGTGAATGTGCTGGCCCGCCATGCCGGGGCAGAGGTACGGATAGTTGACGTGGGGGTAGATTTTGATTTTGAAAACTGCCCCGGCCTGATCCACAAAAAGGTGGCCCGTGGCACCCGCAACCTTGCCAAAGGACCGGCCATGACCCCCACAGAAACATTGCAGGCCCTGGCGGTGGGGATTGAGCTGGCTGATCAGTGCAAGGCAGAAGGGGTCGGTCTGGTGGGGACCGGTGATATGGGGATCGGCAACACCACCCCTTCATCGGCCATTATTGCCGCCATCGGCGGTTTTCTGCCGGAGCAGGTTACCCATCGCGGTACCGGTATCAATGACCAGGCGCTACAGCTCAAGATCAACGCCATTCGGCGGGGGCTGGAGCACAATTATCCCGATGCTGCTGATCCGCTGGATGTCCTGGCCAAGGTGGGCGGTCTGGAGATCGCCGCCATTGCCGGACTGGTGCTGGGCTGTGCCGCCAATCGGATTCCGGTGGTGATTGACGGCTTCATCTCCACTGCCGGGGCGCTGATCGCCTCGGAACTGCACCCTGATCTGCATGAGTATCTGTTTGCTGCCCATGAATCGGTTGAAGTGGGCCACAGCTTTATGCTGGAGCGGATCGGCAGCAGTCCGATACTTGATCTGGAGCTGCGGCTGGGTGAAGGGACCGGCGCTGCCCTGGCCATGCATCTGATTGAGGCAGGGGTCAAGATCCTGCTGGAGATGGCCACCTTTGAGCAGGCCGGAGTATCGGAAAAACAGGAGTAATCCCGGACAATGCCAACGGACCCAACCAGCCCTGCCCCTTTGCTTCGCCATACCCGCACCAGCGGATTACGGCGCTGGCTGCCCTGCCTGTCTGCCTTCAGTCATTACAACCATGCACTGTTCTTTCAGGATCTGGGGGCCGGGCTGGTACTTGCCACCCTGCTGGCACCGGTGGGGATGGGCTACGCCGAGGCTTCCGGCCTGCTGCCGATTTACGGGCTGTACGCCACCATTATACCGCTGATGGCCTACGCCATCTTTGGACCAAGCCGGATTCTGGTATTGGGGCCGGATTCTGCCCTGAGTGCGTTGATTGCGGCAACCGTTCTGCCCCTTGCCGCCGGTGATCCACACCGCGCCGCCGGTCTGGCCGGGATACTGGCGGTGATTACCGGCGTTATCGCCATTCTGGCCGGGCTGTTCAGATTCGGCTTTGTCACCGACCTGCTCTCCAAACCGATCCGCCACGGCTACATGAACGGCATTGCGCTTACCCTGCTGTTCAGCCAACTCCCCAAACTACTTGGCTTCTCCGTGGATGGCAGCAGCCTCTTCAGTGCCGCCCGTGGCCTGTACCACGGCCTTGCTGCAGGCAGGCTCAACAGCGCAGCCTGTATCATCGGGGTGTGCTGCCTGATTGTCATCCTGTCTGCCAAACGCTGGTTTCCGCGCCTGCCCGGGGTGCTGATCGCCGTGGTGGGGGCAACACTGGCGGTGCTGCTGTTTGATCTGGCGGCAACCGCACAACTTGCGGTGGTGGGGGCATTACCCCAGGGGCTGCCGGGCTTCAGGGTTACCTCCCTCTCGCTGGATGAATTTCTGACCCTCTGTTCAGGGGCGACCGCCATAGCCCTGGTCTCCATTGCTGATATGAGCGTCCTCTCCCGGATCTATGCGGCACGGGGTAATTATTATGTTGATGCCAATCAAGAGCTGGTGGCCCTTGGTGCCGCCAACGTGGCCACCGGTTTTTTGCAGGGCTTCCCGGTCAGCAGCAGCTCATCCCGCACCCCGGTGGCAGAATCTGCCGGATCAAAAAGTCAGGTAACCGGTCTGGTGGGGGCCGCCTGCATCGTGCTGCTGCTGCAGTTTGCTCCCCGCCTGCTCTATTATCTGCCGATTGCGGCTTTGGGAGCCGTGGTCATATCGGTCTGCACCTCCATTATTGAGGTAAAAGAGGTTCGCAGGCTGTACCAGCTCAGCCGCATCGAGTTCGTACTCTCCATGGTCTGCTTTCTGGGGGTGGCGGTGCTGGGGGTGGTACAGGGGATCTTCATCTCGGTCGGGCTGGCACTGGCCGGATTTATCTGGCGTGCCTGGCGCCCCTACTCGGCTGTTCTGGGACGGGTTGACGGATTGAAAGGGTATCACGACATCAGCCGCCACCCTGAAGCGCATCGGATCCCCGGTCTGGTACTGTTCCGCTGGGATGCCCCGCTCTTTTTTGCCAATGCCGAGATCTTCCGGGAACGTGTCCTGAAGGCAGCAACCGAGGCACCCACCACAACAAGCTGGCTGGTGGTGGCCGCCGAACCGGTGACTGATATTGATATTACCGCAGCCGATATGCTGGCCGAACTGGAGAACGAACTGCTGCAGGCCGGTATTACCCTCTGTTTTGCCCAGATGAAAGGGCCGGTCAAGGATCGTCTGAAGTGCTATGGCCTGTTCTGCACGCTGGGACAGGAAAACTTCTTTCCCACCATCGGTCAGGCGGTTGATCACTATGTTCAGCAGCATCAGGTGGCCTGGGTTGACTGGGAGGATCGGGTGATATCAGACGCCACCCATGACGCACTTTGAACCTCAAAACGGCAGTTCACTAAACACGGAGCAACAGAGAAATCTTGATGTTACTGTTTGAGCGGCCTACGTCGTTTTACGTCGCTCTATTTGCAGAGTAACTTGATTGAAGCGCGCTTCGACTCCGCTCAGCGCACAAACTGTTCCCTGAGCGGAGTCGAAGGGAACTTACTCAAGAAGTTAACTCGCACTTGACGCAGCAGAGCACTTGACGCACACTGCACCGATCATGCGCCGCTATCTCATCGCCCTCCAATTTCTGACCATTCTGCCGCTCCCTTCACCCAAGCAGTATGAGCCCGACGACCTTGGCCGCTCAACCGCCTGGTTTCCGCTGGTGGGGTTGACCATCGGCGGACTGTTGCTGCTGGCTGATCTGGCGCTGACCCCGCTGTTTCCCCGTCACCTGACCGATGCCCTGCTGGTGGCGCTGCTGGCCATCATCACCGGCGCCCTGCACCTGGACGGGCTGGCTGATGTCTGCGACGGTCTGGCGGCAAGGGGCAGTAAAGAGCGTTTTCTGGCGATCATGAAGGACTCCCGCGTGGGGGCGATCGGCGCAGTTGGGCTGATCCTGCTGCTGCTACTTAAATACGCCGCCCTGCTGGCGCTGCCGATCTACCTCAAGCGACCGGCACTCCTGCTGGTTCCAGCCCTGGCCCGTTTCATTCAGGTGCTGGTCATGACCAATGCAAAAGCAGCCCGTAGCGACGGACTGGGGGCTTGCTTCCTTTCCGGCATCACCAGCGCCCGGTTTTCACTGGCTGCAGCCTGTATCATCCCGCTCTGCTGGCTGCTTGGCCACTCAGCCGGAATCGCTGCCCTCTGCCTGACAGCCCTCTGGGGCGTCGGGGTTAAACATTACTTCACCCGCCGTCTGGGCGGCATCAGCGGCGACGTCGTCGGTTTCAGCAGCGAAATCGCTGAACTGCTGGCCCTGCTGACCCTGACGGCAACCACCACATTACTGACGAGGTACCTATGAACAGCACCACCCGCCTCCACCTGATCCGGCATGGCCAGGTGCAAGGTTTTGAACAGCGCCGTTACAACGGCCATGCCGATGTTGCCCTGACCGACCTTGGTGTTGAGCAGTACCATCTGCTGAAAGACCGGCTGGCTGACAGCCATATCTCTGCCTGCTACTCCAGCGACCTGACCCGCTGCCGGATCGGTGCCGGTATCATCTGCGAACAGTTCGGGATAGAGCCCACCTTTCGTTCCGAGTTACGTGAGGTAAATATCGGGGTATGGGAAAGCCTGACCTGGCAGGAGATCCAGAGCCGTTGGCCGGAAGAATGGCAGGCCCGGCTGAATGATCTGGTTAACTACCGTGTTCCTGAGGGAGAGAACCTGCTGGATGTTGAGGCGCGGCTGATGCCGGTGGTACGGGAGATTCTGGAACGGCACCGGGGGCAGGAGATCCTGCTGGTGGGCCATGGCGGGGTCAACCGGATTATCCTGCTGGCCGCCATCGGTGCGCCGCTGGCCAGCATGTTCAACATTGAGCAGAATTACGGTTGCCTGAATATTATTGACTATTTCGGTGACGGCAGGGCTACGGTCAAACTGCTGAACGGTTGATTTGAAAACGGGTATTGAGCCAATGTCTCAAGATACAGCCATCAAAAAACATCCTTGCCCGGATTGCCGCTTTTGCCAGTGGTGTTCTGATGACCGTTGCAACCTGTGCCTGAGAAAAAACTGCTGCCACAAGCAGCTTTCCCAGACAGAGCAGATTGCACTGTATGAGGCGTTGAACAGGAAACAGCAAGCAGACAGCTAGCTCCTTGAAACATTTTAATTCTGCTTTGTCACATTCAAAATCAAATCCCCCTCAATCCCCCTTTACAAAGGGGGAAGTCTTAAAATCCCCCCTTTAGAAAGGGGGGTAGGGGGATTTGCTATTTGTTGCATCATTACTCTTTTATATCGGCCAGAAAATCAGACATACGCTGTACATCCTCCAGCTCCCGAAACTCCCGGTAGCCGTCAATGCCATCCTGATCAAAGCCACGGTAGTAGAGCGGTCTGGCGCTCTTCAGGCCTGAAAGCGCCTTGCCGGTGGCATAGCTTGCATCGGCCAGCCTGTCTGCCCTGAGCTTCAGGCCCAGTACGATACTGAACCCCAGCTGGAACAGCCGTTTCAGATGTTCGCCAGTAACGATTTCCGCCGCTTTGGCCTGATCCCCTTTGCACAGGAATTCCAGGGCAATGTTCAGATAGCCGTACACCCTTTCAACCACCGCCCGCATATAATCGGTATCCGCGAGATGGGCCTGATCGGCCACCAATGCCGTGTTGATGAGGTAATTCAGCTCCATCCGAAAGAGATTCGAGTCCACAAGCAGAATCACCTGCTCAAGAAAGGTATTACCGATAACAACAGGTCTGGGAAGGCTGGTTGCCTCATCTGTTTGCACCAGCACCTTGTTCTGGCCAGGGACAAACTGGTCAGGATTGATGCGGGAATAGATCTCCAACGCCTCATCATGGGGCGGGAACCCCAGATCAGCCAAACGACCGGATTTCAGATGATAGCACTCCTCTTCCGACTCGATATCCACCTCACCACTGACGCTCTCCATCAGCGCAACGTACAGGGGATGGTCATAACGACAGACCAGCTCCAGAAATGAGCCGATGATCTGGGCATGTTGCGGGTTTCTGAATTTGATCAGAAAAACGTCATCAAAGGTATGATCCCAATCGGTTTGACGTTCTTCATCGGTATTAAGATCACCGATCCCTCCCGCCACAATCAGCTCCCTACCCAGAAAAAGAGAAAGCAGATTAAAATCAAGATGGGGCAGCAGTTCTATAAAATGCTGATCAGAACCTTTCAGGATATAGCCCAGGTACTCAACCGCCTTATCCTCTTCAAAGCTCCACCTCCGCCAAAGTTCCATATCCAGAATAAAGACGCACTGGCGAGGGCTTGCCAGTGCCAGCAGATCCGCAGCCAGAGCAACATCAACCTCTTTAAAGAGCCAGTACAGTTCTTGAGGCAACAGCATCCGCGTCAGTTTTTGGGCCTCACGGTCCCCCAGCAGCAGGGGTATCCGCTCACCGGGAGACAGGCTGTTCAGATAGAGACGTTTATCTTCAAACGGAAGCCGGTAAAAATCATTTTCGTTAAGCTGTACGCTACTGTTTGTCGCAACTGTTGTTATGCTCTGTTCCACGTGCAATTCTCCTTGATCTGCGCAATCTGACAAGCGTTGCCATAGTACCATTAATACACAGCATCCGTCCGCAAGAGTTTGGCTGAGATATTTTTGATGACTTGACATGAGAGAACGGTATTGTAAATTTAAACGATCTCTTGTGTACGGAGCTGCGCTGACGTTCATGGCGTTTGGTAATCAGAAAAACCTGTAAAGAGCATTTGAACCCAGTGTTATCCGGTTTGTTTTTCGCTTTTTTCCCCCTCCTTCCTTTCAAGGAGGAGTTAGGGGTGGTTGCCTTTGATTTTCATCAATCTTAAGGATAAAAACGAAGTCAAAAGCCAAAACCTGACCACCCCCAGCCCCTCCTTAACTACAGGAGGGGGGCTAAAAACATACGTCTCATGGCTTGCTATTTTCTAACCGGACAACTCTGATTTGAACCGTTTTCAGGATAAAACATTGGGGGGTGTATGATGGTCCAGTTTGATCCGTTTGTAGTAGTGCCGGATGTCTATGAAAAGGGAAAACTGTACGAACTGCCGTTAACATCAGTACAACCTGACCCGGAGCAGCCCCGCAAATATTTTGACGAGCAAGCCCTGGCTGAGTTGACCGCCTCCATTGCCAGTCACGGCATATTACAGCCGATTCTGGTCCGTCAGGGGACGGACGGCCTGTTTATTATCGTCTCTGGTGAGCGGCGCTATCAGGCCACTAAAAATACCGGGCGGGCCAGCATCCCGGCCATCATCACCGACGGTAAACCGGCCGAGATCAGCATTATAGAAAACCTGCTACGGGAAAACCTGGCCGCCATTGAAGAGGCCGAGGCCATCGAACGGCTGCGGGCGGTGCATGATTATACCTTGGCAGACCTTGCCAGGGTACTGGGTAAATCAGACTCAACCCTGTCAGAAACCCTCTCGATCAACAAGCTGCCGCAAGAGGTAAAAGATGACTGCCGTAACAACCCCAAAACGTTGAAAAGCATTCTTGCGCTGATTGCCCGACAAAAAACATCGGATAAAATGTCCGCGCTTTACAATAAATACAAGGAAAACGGCCTTACCTATGGTGAAGTCAGGAAAACGACAGCCAAACCGAAACCAGCGGATACAGCGGATGCAGCAGTTGACCTGACCTTTGTGGATCAATTTTACGACAAGCTCTACCTGTTGGAAGCAGCCACGTTAAGCGCTGAACAAAAGACAGCGCTTAGCGCCACCCTTACCAGGCTGCGCAGCATGGTCTACCAGAAGATGAAACAGCTGAAGGGATGAATTATGAATGATGAAGCGCAAGACTTGAGAGTCTGATGAGGACAGGGTGGGAATAAGCTGAGAAAATTTGAGGGCGTTTTGAAGGTGAATCAAATTAAATCAGCAGGTTAAGCCAAAATTCCGGACGCCCGGAATTTCTGATCCAAGCGTTCCTGACAGTGATAAGCCTTTTGTCCAACCGGGGTGGCTGGTAACGTAGACGGGAAAACCACTCTGATTAACGGAGATCTGCTGCGCCATGTAAGATGAAAGGTATATGTGTCCTGTCGCCCGGTGACAGGGTGGTACTTGGAAAAGCATCTAGTATTTGATACAAATAAAGCTGGTGATTAATGAGTTGGTCTAAAAAAAGGAGAAACCATGACAGAACCCTTAACTATTGCAGGTGCTGGGTTAGCAGTCCTCGGCTCGAAGGACATCCTAACGAAGCTGCTTGGACCAACTGCGGATTATATAGGCGGAGAAATTAAAGGATTTGTTGATAAGTGTAATATCAACCTAGATTCTGTCTTTATTCGTGCAAAGCGAAAACTCGGCAGCCGCATTGAAGAGCCTGGAGCTGTTTCACCTAGAGTTTTACGTCATATTTTAGATGATGCACGATTTTGTGAAGACGAGGTTGCAGCAGAGTACTATGGAGGAATGTTAGCAGGTTCGCGAGAAATTACCGGAAAAGACGATCAATGCCTTCCTTATCTTTCAAAAGTTAAACAGATGTCAGTTTACCAAATACGAGTACATTTTGCATTCTACTTCGAAGTGTTGCGACTGCATAAAGAATCTAAACTGAATCTTGGACTCGGCGACGATTGTCACAAGGCAGGTTTGCTACTGCCACATCAGTTTCTAATTCCGCTTTTTCCCCCAGACAAAATTAATAACTATTGGAATTTAATGACACATTGTATCGTTGGTCTATACTCTCATGGTTTAGTAGAAACGTATGCTTATGGAAAGGCTGAACACCTGAAGACCAAGTTCCCAAATGCTGCATTAGATGGCGCCTACATGGCACCAAGTTTCTTTGGCGCAGAACTTTTTATGTGGGCACTTGGACTGGAAGCTCCCAATGGTCATAAGTTTTTTGAAATAAAGTTGGAAGATGTCGAAAGAGTGATACCAGTACCAGCTTTGGCGGTTACCAAAAGTGGAATAGACCCGTAAACAACAGATCAACAAGCGCCAAGACCGGCCTTAAATGCTGGCCGGTCAGGCTTATGGCGATTACACCAAAAACTGAAAACCGAATTTAAACCGAGAACCAAGCGTCCTTGAGGGGCGCAAAACTGAGCCTAAATTGGATACCCACTTGCTATATTTCGTGGTATCTTCCCCAAAGATCAACAAACGGGAGGGATAAAATGCCATATTCAGTTAAAATTAGCCTCGAATCTGGCTGGCAGGCTCTCGATCAGTACATTATGGAACAATTAACTATCTTCGCACCCGACGAAATAAGACGGAAGCAAAAGACAGAAATTTCATTTCCTGCTGTTTCAGCAGGTTTCCAGTTACAATATGAACATCCAAATGGTCGGCTGTTCCAAGGAGATTCCATTAAGTGGCTTGAGTCTCTTCCCGCTTCAAGCGTTGACCTCGTTTTTGCTGACCCCCCCTACAATATTAAAAAAGCCGAATGGGATAATTTCGAAAGCCAAGAAAAATATATTGAGTGGTCAATCAAATGGATCGCTCAAGCCTCCCGTGTTTTAAAGCCTACCGGTTCTTTATATGTGTGCGGTTTTTCAGAAATATTGGCGGACATCAAACATCCTGCATCAAAGTATTTCAAGCATTGTCGCTGGCTTATCTGGCATTACAAAAACAAGGCTAACTTAGGAAACGAGTGGGGCAGGTCGCATGAGAGCGTCATTCATTTCCGCAAAACAGATGCTTGCAAACTGAACATTGACGATGTACGCACTCCTTACGGAGCGCACACCCTCAAATATCCATCTCACCCACAGGCAGAGACAAGCGCATACGGTGGCAACGGAAACAAAAAGCGTGACAACTGGACCCCAAACCCCAAAGGTGCAAAACCAAAAGACGTAATTGACATCCCAACCACCTGCAACGGCATGGGTGAGAAAACCCCTCACCCAACGCAAAAACCAGAAGAACTTTTGAGAAAATTTGTTCTTGCGTCTTCCAACGAAGGTGATCTCGTCATTGATCCTTTTTCCGGTTCTGGAACCACGATAGTTGTTGCGGAGCAACTTAAACGCCGCTGGATGGCGTGTGACATGAATATCGATTACAACAAGTGGGCGATAGAACGGTTAAAAAACGTCAGGCGTATGACTAAAGACGAATGGATCGCTCACGACCGAAAGACCGCAGCACGAAGGGAATCCATACGGTGAATATTACACAACTTGTAAGCAGTGCCGTCAATAAAGACCTGTTCCATACGGTAGAAAACTACATCACATTTTGCGCCCGCTATCTGGAATATGTTGAGACAGGACTGCAAGCCCGTATTGTCTCCAAGAACGAAAACCACTATCAATTTTTCCAATACCGAAAAGATGGACATTTCAACATTACTCGCCCCCTCAATTCTTTGCTCATGTACGATGCTGAAAGTTTCGAAAACGGTGCAAAGCAGTTTTTGGAGACGCTTAAACAGATAAAAAATGGGGAACAACCTCCTGATGAATTAAGAGAAAACATCAATCGCACCATCTATACAATTCAGCAATCAATCGGCGCGACACTTGACGCATTACCAGCCGGGAAATCAAACCAAGCCCGCAAAGTAAACGGAGATTTATTTGAGAGACTTATCCGCTTACTGATTGTTTCTCTTGATGTAGAGTGCGTCTCAGGTGTCATGCAAGTGCCTGTAAAAGATGATGATGGAGCAGAACTTTTTAAATCAGCCTACCAGCATGATTTAATGATAAGCAAAACAGGAGAACTGAAAATCATAGGTTCTGTCAAAACTTCCAGTAAAGACCGCATCGACAAGGTTTTTATGGATAAGTTATTGTACAACAGGCTTACCAATACAGATTTGTCTCATATCGCCATTTTTTTAAATGACGTGCAGCGTAAAAAGACAAAAAATGAGCATGAGTACGGCATTTCAGCAACATTCCTGCCAGGACACTTCAAGGCGTATACGATCAAGCTGAATCCGCTTGACGGTGTTTATTACTGCGACATCCGCCCCAACATGATTACGCATCCGTTACTTTCCCAACACATAAAAACGGTTGACCATTTTTTCTACTCTGACCTCTGGACTCTTCTTACCAGACAAGGACAGAGCCTTGAAGAAATAGCTATCAAACCTGAAAAATAAAGCAACGATCCCAAACACATATAAAGTTTCAAAGTACAGTGAACCGAATTGTGCATAACCAACGGCAGCACCGGTCAGCGGGGAAAAGCCCACGCTAGCCGGTGTGGCCTATCACGTTGACCAAGCACAGAACACTAAAACCATGCTTGGTCACAGAAGCCGATACCCACTGGCTCAATAATCCTTAAAACAGCAGTTACTCACGCGGAGCCGCGAAGCTCGCGGAGAAAATCAAGTAGTTACCTGAAATCAAGGATCAACCCTGCAGGTGAAACAACAACATACCGTAACCACATGATTTTACTCTTCGCGTCTCCGCGACTCCGCGTGCGACTGCTTTTTCTAGGATAATACATCCTGCCTTGTCCACTCAGAGACCGATCCTTTAATAACATGCTTGCCTATTAAAGATAAACGCATTATCCTTTAATAGCGCAGAGCATTAGTAAAGGATTGTGGCCATGAAAACTTCAGATTTGAGCCCCGACCGGCAAAAGCTGCTTGTTCCTCTGAAGGAGTATCCGGGTGCATCTGCACTCGTGCCACCTCCTGCCCCCCGCACACTTGGACTGAAAGAGGTTTTCGGCGATGTAGTCAAAGCGCACGAAGCGCTTGGAGCAATGCAGGCCGCCACTGCCCGTCTTCCCAACCCGAACCTTGCCACAAGGACGCTCGACCGTCGGGAAGCCGTCCGGAGCAGCCAGATCGAGGGAACATCCTCGGACGTTGATCAGGTTCTCGAGTATGAGGCGACCGGCAGCGATGACGGACTTCCACGGGACGTTGTGGTGACACTTAACTACGTCAAGGCATTGCACTACGGCCTGCAACAGGTGGCAACCAGAGGGTCCGCCGCCCTGGACCGCGCACTGATTGAGATGCTCCACCGTTACCTTATGGAGGGGACTGACTACAAGGATACGCCCGGCCAGTTCCGGCAAAGACAGAACTGGATCGGTGGCTATAGAAACATCTACGATGCGAAATTCGTTCCGCCCCCCCATGACTATCTTGGGGTTTGCATTGCAGACCTAGAGGAGTTGCTGCGCTATGCTCCGTCAGAGGAAGACCAGACCGAGATATCCATCGTCATCCGCCTGGCGATAGTCCATGCGCAATTCGAAACGATTCACCCCTTTATAGACGGTAATGGCCGCGTAGGCAGACTCCTTTTACCGCTCATGCTGTTCGCTGAAGGCTATCCGCCGGTTTTTCTGGCCGGGTTCCTCAAAGAAAACCAGCAGGAATATTACGACACTCTGAGTGCGGTTCAGTTGCGTGGAGAATGGGTGCCGTGGGTCCGGTTCCTTGCCGAGGGAGTGCAGGTGGCCGCACGGGAGACAATACAAACAGCAGAACGTCTTACCGCCCTTCTCGACAAGTGGAAAACGCTCATACGCACCAGTAACGTCAGGAGCGACGCCTTGCCCCACCGACTCCCTGAATACCTCATCGCTCACCCGGTGGTAACGGTCCGCTCAATCCAGGAGGCGTTCAACACATCATTCCCGACTGCAAATGCCGCTTTGAACATGATGCGGGAGAAGGGGATTGTCGCGCCGCATACTGACCGCAAAAGGGACCGAATTTTCGTCGCCACGGACGTGATCAACGTTCTGAACCGTCCCCCAGTACCAGGCCAGTAACAAATCAAACCGAGGGTTGCTTTTTGATCACCATACGTATTGCTACTTTGTCACATTCAAAATCAAATCCCCCTCTATCCCCCTTTGCAAAGGGGGAAGCTTTAAAATCACCCCCCTTTTGAAAGGGGGGGCAGGGGGGATTTAGCCGTTTGGCGCTGGAATCTGACAAAGTAGAATTATCCACGCCTTCTTTCAAAAAGAAATACACACCGTATACACCCCGCCCCCTCCATTCATCCTTTAAGGCTTGAACATCCCCCCGGCTTCAGGCAAACTTGAGGGCATTTACTCCAATCCATCCCCATAAGGGTTCCATGAACAAGCCAACCTCACATCTGCAGGGCGATAAGAAACGGCTGATCACCCTGATCTGCCTGCTGCTGTTTGCCGGTTTTATGGCCGTTTCGCTGCTGAATTACTATGTCTCCAAATCCGCCATTCGTGAAGCCCTGATCAGCCGAGAGCTGCCGCTTACCTCGGACAATGTCTATTCTGAAATCCAGAAGGATCTGGTACGGCCGGTTTTTATTTCTTCCATGATGGCCCACGACACCTTTTTGCGTGATTGGGTGTTGGATAATGAACGCGGTGTCGATCAGATCAGCCGCTACCTGCAGGAGATTAAAGACAAGTATGCTGCTGTCAGCAGTTTTTTTGTCTCTGAGCAAAGCCGCAACTATTATTACGGAAACGGTATCCTGAAGCAGGTTAAAAAGGGTGAGCCACGCGATGCATGGTATTTCAGGGTCCGCGATATGCGGGCGCCCTACGAGATCAATGTTGATCCCGACATGGCGAATCACGATACCATGACCATCTTTATCAACTACCAGGTGTATGATTACCAGGGGCGTTTCATCGGCGTTACCGGGGTGGGTCTGACGGTTGATTCAGTGAAGAAGCTGATTGAAAACTACCGCCAACGCTATCAGCGCGATATCTATTTTGTCAACTCGGCGGGCAGGATTACGTTGCACTCGCCAAATCGCACGACGGTTGAAACGGATATCCGCAAGATTGCAGGGGTGTCGGCGCTGGCCGATACCATCCTGAAGCATACCGACGGCTCGTTCCAGTTTTCTGACGGTCATCAGGAACATCTCCTGAACGTCCGATTTATCCCGGAGTTGAACTGGTACATCTTTGTGGAAAAGACCGGGGATCAGGATCTGTCGGAGTTACGCCGGACGCTGTTGCTGAATCTTGCCATCGGGCTGTTTATTACCCTGCTCATGCTGTTTCTCGTCAATATCAGCATTAACTACTACCAGCGTCGCCTGGAGGAGATGGCTACCACCGATTCGCTGACCGGCCTTTTGAACCGTCAGACCGCTGAACTGATGCTGCAGACCCTGCTGTGGGAAAGCAAACGTACCAACAAGCCGTTTTGTCTGCTGATGGCCGATCTTGATCACTTTAAGGAGGTCAACGATACCTGCGGCCACCAGGCCGGTGATCAGGTTTTGCACGAGACGGCACAGCTGTTTGTCAAACGGCTGCGTGCCTCGGATACTATTTGCCGCTGGGGGGGAGAGGAGTTTCTGGCTATCCTGAGGGATTGTACCCTTGCGGATGCCCGCACCATTGCCGAAAACCTGCGGGCAGACCTTGCCGGACAGTCCGGCAATGGTCAGAAGCCTGCACCGTTGGTCACTGTGAGTATCGGACTTGCCGATTACCGGCAGGATGACAGCCTTGAAGCATTGCTGTTCCGTGCCGATAGTGCCTTGTATGAGGCCAAGCGTACCGGTCGCAACAGGGTCTGTCCCGTTATCTGACGGCCTCATTGTGTAATCAGGCCGATCTTTGCGTTCTGCAATTCTACTTTGTCAGATTTCAGAACCAAACAGCAAATCCCCCCTACCCCCCTTTCAAAAGGGGGGGGTTTAAGGCCTCCCCCTTTGCAAAGGGGGATAGAGGGGGATTTCGTTTTACATGTAACAAAGTTGAAGTAACGGCCAACGTTTTTCGGGATGAACGGCAAAGCGGGTGTGACCATCGTGGTCACACCCGCTTTGTATTGGTAACTGAGGAAGAAAAACTACAGCAGCTTGATCCCGGCCAGTTCCTTGGAGCGCTTGACCGCCGCATCCACCGCATCCATCAGCAGGCCGTGCATCCGGCCGTTTTCCAGGGTATGCAGGGCTGCAATGGTGGTGCCGCCGGGGGAGCTGACCCGGTCCCGCAGCACAGCCGGGTGTTCGTTGCTTTGTTGCAGCAGCTGGGCAGAGCCCAGCACGGTCTGGACAGCCAGTCCGGTGGCAATCTCACGCGACAGCCCGTTTTTCACCCCGGCATCGGACAACGCCTCGATGAAGGAGAAGACATAGGCCGGGCCGCTGCCGGAGACACCGGTAACGGCATCCATCTGGCGCTCTCCCACCTGGTAGACCGTACCCACCAGCACAAACAGTTCTTTGGCCAGCTCAAGATCGGCTTCAGTGGCCCGTCTGCCGCCGCAGATGGCGGTTGCACCGGCCTGTACCAGGGCCGGGGTGTTGGGCATGGCCCGGATGACCCGCACACCGAT
>Ga0209373_10003356_pt1 | contig 14908 bp, 15 predicted proteins | sample Higcelweek5metaG_FD_187173 | JGI IMG/M metagenome (GOLD analysis project Ga0209373, IMG submission 187173) | Freshwater pond sediment microbial communities from the University of Edinburgh, under environmental carbon perturbations - High... | ecosystem: Environmental > Aquatic > Freshwater >...
TCTGCGCGCCGCGCGCTTCTTGGCGGAACTGCCCGGCTTCCAACCCCATATGGATCTGATAGCGGACATGCGCGCCGCGTGCGCCTCCGGCAAGCTCGTCACGCCCTATGCTGAGCGCGTTGGACAGGAAGTGCAAAAAGCCCTGGCCGCCGCGCGCCCCGGCGAGTTTCTGCGCGTGCTTGACCAGGCAGGATGCCTGCTGCCCTGGCTGGCGGAACTGGACGGAGCTTCCGGCATCCCCGGAGGCCCGCCAAAGTATCATGATTCGAGCGTGCTGGAGCACACGGCTCGGGTCATGGACCGTCTGGCCGGGGACCCGCTCAGCGTCTGGATGGGCCTGTGCCACGACCTGGGAAAAGTGCTCACGCCGACGGAAATTCTTCCCCGCCATATCGGGCACGACCTGCGCGGCGAGGCGGCGGCCCTGGCGCTGGGAAACCGCCTGCGCTTGCCCATGCGCCTCATCCACGCGGGAGCCGATGCCGCCCGCTGGCATATGGTCGCCGGGAATTATCCGGAACTCAAGACCTCCACCCGCGTGGACCTGCTGACGCGGCTTAAGAGCCGTGGCGTCCTGCGGGAAATGTTCCGCCTTGTGCAGGCGGACAAGGGCCGCGACCATGGCGAACACATGCGCTCGGACCTTGCCGCCATCCTCGCCGTGACATTGCAGCCGGAAGCCCGCGATCTTGGCGAGAAGTCCGGCGAAGCGCTGCGCGCTTTGCGAATCAAGGCCCTCTCTCCACAGCCGGGCAAGGCTGGACACGGCCAAGCCTAACTTTTACCCCATCTCATCCGTCCACCGCGTCCACACGGCGCGTGCAGGTTGGTTCAACGCCATGCCGAAGCCAGTGCTTTGCAACAGTCGGAATCACCGTTCGAGTGTTACGAATATTATTTTCATACCCACATAAACGTCATATTTTTAAATTCATGCTTGATAAGTCGATATCACAAGCGTATCCGTCTTTTTATGTGCACATAGTTGGCGGAAACAGACGGCAATATGCCTCAAGTGCGCGGCCTGGCAAGCGCCGGATCAGCGCCAAACACCAAGGAGTCTCTAGATGAAACGCATAGCACTGTGCCTCGCGCTCATGCTCGTCCTGGCCCAGTCGGCCCAGGCGCACTTCGGATACATCATGCCCTCGCAAAGCGTCGTCGAGGAAAAAGAGCACTCCAACCTGGCGTTCACGCTGGCATTCTTGCACCCCATGGAGCAAAACGGCATGAACCTGGAGAAACCTCTTGAGTTCGGCGTCGTGGCTGATGGCAAGAAGGCCAGCCTGCTCGGCTCCCTCACCGAGACCAAGGTGCTGGGGCACAAGGCCTGGAAAACAGCCTTTACCCCCAAGAAACCCGGAATCTATTCCTTTTACATGGTGCCCGCCCCCTATTGGGAGCCCGCCGAGGACAAATTCATCCAGCACATCACCAAGGTCATTATTCCGGCCTTTGGTGAAGAAGACGGCTGGGACCAGCCCGTTGGCCTCAAGACCGAGATCGTGCCGCTGACCCGTCCCTTTGGCAATTACGCGGGCAACGTGTTCAGCGGCGTGCTGCTGGTCAACGGCAAGCCTGCGCCGGATACGGATATCGAAGTCGAATATGACAACAAGGACAAGAAGTACGCGGCCCCCTACGACTGCATGAACACCCAGGTGGTCAAGACCGATGCCAACGGCGTGTTCACCTATGCGGTTCCCTGGGCTGGCTGGTGGGGCTTTGCCGGTCTCAGCTCGGCCAAGGAGACCATCAAGCATCAGGGCGCGGAGAAGAAGATTGAAATGGGCGCCGTTCTTTGGATGGAATTTGTTGCGCCCAAGGTTGTAAAAAAGTAACACCTTCCGCTGATGCTTTTCCTGGGCGGAGGCTTTCTCCGCCCAGGCCTCAGCAAAACGTATCACATTGGAGCGGCGATGCATATTTCCGAAGGGGTTCTCTCCCCTCCCATCCTTGCTGCTGGGGCGGTTCTCGCCGCCATTGGCACGGCGGTGGGGTTGCGGAAGCTTGACTACGAACATCTCATGACCGTTGCCATCCTTTCGGCAGCCTTTTTCGTCGCATCCCTCATCCATGTGCCCATCGGCCCCACCAGCGTCCATCTCATTTTCAACGGACTGCTCGGAGCCGTCCTCGGCTGGGCCAGCTTCCCGGCCATCCTGATAGGCCTCTTGCTGCAGGCCATCCTGTTCCAGTTCGGCGGGTTCACTGTGCTCGGCGTCAACACCTTCGACATGGCCGCACCGGCTGTCATCTGCGCCCTGCTCTTTCGTCCGCTTCTGCTTCGCGGCGGCAAGTCTCGCACCATCGGGGCCTTCCTGTGCGGCTCGGTCTCCGTGCTGCTGGCCACGCTGTTTACCTCCACAGCCCTCGCCCTCACCGACGAAGGCTTCCTGCACGCGGCGGAAGTGCTTGTTGCCGCCCACGTGCCCGTGATGGTCATTGAGGGCTTCTTCACCGTGCTTGTGGTGGGCTACCTGACCAAAGTCCGACCGGATGTCTTCACAACACAATTCGCAAGCGACTCCCGCCATCATTGTGGCGTCGTCCAGGAGGAACGTTGATGCATACCCTGCGCCCGCTTTCCCTGTTGCTGCTCATGCTGGCGCTGCTCAGCGCTCCCAGCGCCGCGCTGGCCCACAAGGTCAACATCTTCGCCTACGTCGATGGCCACAACATTGTTGCGGACTGCTTCTTTTCCAAAACGTCAAAGGTGATAAACGGCGTGGTGAGCGTCATCGACGTTCAGACAGGCGCGGTGCTCGCCACCGGCACCACGGACGACAAGGGCGCGCTGAGCATTCCCGTGCCACCGCAGGCAATCGCCACTGGTCACGACTTGAAGCTGCTGCTCAAGGCTGGCGAAGGGCATCAGAGCGACACCATCATCAGCGCCTCTGAATTTGCGGGACTGAAGGCGCAGGCACCCGCCAAAACGGCTCCCACCGTTGCGACGAAGCCTACTGAGGTGAACCGCGCCGCCAAGTCAGCGTCCACCAAGGACAAAACGAAACCGCAGCCCGCAGCCACATCTGCGGCGCCGGCAGCATCCGTGCCAGCCGGAACAGTAATGGATGAAGCCACGCTGACGCGCATAGTGACCCAGGCGGTGGACCAGTCCGTTGAAAGCCGCATGGCCCCGGTGAAGCGCATGTTGCTGGAGTCCGCGGAAAAAGGCCCCAGCGCGACTGAGATCATCGGCGGCATAGGCTACATCTTCGGCCTGTTCGGCATTGCGGCTTTTGTCGCCAGCCGTCGCAAAGAGCGCCTCTCAAAGTGATTGAAGAGCCCTTCGCCTCCGGCACGTCCTTTCTGCACAGGGCCGACCCCCGGGCCAAGCTGGCAACAGCGGCGGTCCTCTCGTGCATACTGTCCGTGAGTCCGAGTCCGGCCGCACCCGCGCTGGCGCTTTTTGTCGGCGCGGCGTGCCTGTGCTGGGCAGGCCTGCCCGGCCGGGCCCTGTGGCGCCGTCTGGCCACGGTGAATGCCTTTGTGGCGTTCCTGTGGGTGTTTTTGCCCTTCAGCACGCCGGGCGAGGCAACCGCCATCATCGGCCCTGTCACAGCCACACGGCAGGGCATCGCCCTCGCCGTGCTGATTACCCTTAAAACAAATGCCATCATGTGCTTGTTCCTGGCGCTTATCGCCACCTCGGACGCGGCTTCGCTGGGGCAGGCCATGCACCGCCTGCGCGTGCCGCCCAAGCTTGTGTTTCTTTTCCTCTTCACCTATCGATTCATCCACGTCATCGGCGACGAACAGCGCAGGCTCTTCACGGCGGCCAAGCTGCGCGGCTTCACCCCGCGCACAACCCGGCACACGTACCGCACTCTGGCCTCGCTGCTCGCCATGGTTCTGGTCGGGGCAATGCGCCGGGCGGAAATGACCCGACAAGCCATGCTGCTGCGCTGCTTCCACGGCAGCTTCGGCACGCTGCGGAGCTTTCGTCTGGGCCGTGGAGAATACGCGTTTTTGACGGCGGCTGCGCTTTTCGCCCTTTGCCTGTCCGCCTTGGAGGTCCTTCATGTCTGACATCCCGATCCTTGCCCTGCGCCAAGTACGCTATGCCTATGCGCTGGCGGAGCGGCCGGTGCTCAACGGGATGGACTTCTCCCTCGCGCCCGGCGAGCGGGTTGGGCTGTTCGGCCCCAATGGCTGCGGCAAAACAACCCTGCTTTCCGTGATGATGGGCCTTTTGCCGGTGATTGGCGGCGATGTGCTCTATATGGGCAAGCCCGCGCGCACCGAGGCGGATTTTTTCGAGCTTCGGCGCGGCGTGGGATTCTTGCTCCAAAACGCCGACGACCAGATTCTTTTCCCCACGGTGCTCGACGACGTGGCCTTTGGGCCCCTGAACCTGGGGCTCGCCCCGGCCGAGGCCGCGCGCGAAGCGCGCGAAGCGCTCGCGTTTGTCGGACTGGAAAGCTTTGAGGACAGGCTGACGCACCGCCTTTCCGGAGGGGAAAAGAAACTCGTGACGCTTGCGGGAGTGCTGGCCATGCATCCCAAGGCCCTGCTCCTCGACGAACCCACCGCCAGCCTGGACCCCGACACCCGGCACAGGCTGGTGCACATTCTGGAGCATCTGGACGCCGCAGTGCTCACGGTTTCGCACGACTGGGACTTCCTGAACCTGGTTTCCAGCGACTTTTACACCATCGAAGACGGGCTTCTGGTGAAGGAGGCCGCATCCGAACTGCACTGGCACGCCCACGCCCATCCCCACCCGGAACAACCGCACTGATTTCCCGCCAAGATTGACAGATCCTTTGCCCTCGGCATAATAATCAGCGTAATGCTGTATTTTGTCGCGCTCACATAAAGCAAAAGGATCACCCATGCGCCTTGTGACACGTTCCGACTTCGACGGACTCGCCTGTTCGGTGCTGCTCAAGGAGCTGGGAATCATTGATGATTACCTATTCGCACACCCCAAGGATCTGCAGGACGGGCTCATAACGGTGACGGAGAACGACGTGCTGGCGAACGTTCCCTATGTTCCCGGCTGCGGCATGTGGTTCGACCACCACACAAGCGAACAGTCACGCGTCGGCAAGGATGTTGTTTTCAAGGGCGCGACCAAGCCGCTCAAGAGCTGCGCCCGCGTCATCTGGGAATATTTCGACTGCGGGACAAAGCTCCCCAAGCACCTGCACGCCATGCTCGACGCCGTGGACAAGGTGGACAGCGGCAATCTGACCGCCCAGGAAATCGCCGATCCCAAGGGTTGGATTCTGCTCGGCTTCATCATGGACCCGCGCACGGGCCTCGGCAGGTTCAAGGAATTCCACGTCAGCAACTACCAGCTTATGCTCGACATGATCGACTACTGCCGCACCATGAAGGCCGAGGAAATCCTGAGGCTGCCGGACGTGGATGAGCGCGTGCAGGTCTATTTCGAGCAGTCGCGCCTGTTTGTGGACATGTTGCGCCGCACCTCAAAGGTGCAGGGCAACATCATCGTCACCGATCTGCGCGGCGAGGACATCATATACGCGGGCAACCGCTTCCTGGTGTATACACTGTTTCTCCGGTGCGACATCAGCATGCAGATCATGTGGGGAGTGCGGAAACAGAACGTGGTCATCACCGTTGGCCACAGCATTTTGAAGCGCAACTGCAAGACCAACGTCGGAAAGCTGATGCTGGAGTTTGGCGGAGGCGGCCACGACAAGGTCGGCACGTGCCAGGTTCCCGTGGAGCACGCGGACGAGGTCATCAAGGCGATCAGCGCCCGCCTTTCCGCCGAGTGCTAGCAGAGCCGTCCGCCTAGAACTCCCGCAGGGCCAGCTGCGCTTCCTCTTTGTGGGCAGAGTAGAACGCCTTGGCAAAGGTGGTCAGCTTCGCTTCGCAATCCCGCAGGGCGGGCAGGCTGGGCGCGCGCCAAAGCCCAAGCCCCGCAAAATCCACAGGACTGAACATGAGCCCCTTGTCCAGGCTCTCCGCCCCCAGCAGATTCGTTATGGAGCCCTGCCCCGGCTGCTCCTGCGTGCCGATGTTCCGCGCATACTGCAACACGGAGGACGGCTCCATCTCATCGTTCAGCTTGGCGACGCGCTTGTTCACCGCTCGGCACAGGCTCTCCACCATCTTGTAGTGAGGGCTCATGCGCTTGCGGCCCTTGTGCTCAGGATCATCCACATATTCGCCGGACATATAGACCTCGCAGGCGTGCGCCACCTCCGCATAGGCCAGCAGCAGGGCTTTGACGAAGCGCGAGGACGGCAGCAGCGCAAAAGGCAATTTTTCCGGCCGCCAGAGGCGGACGCCGGATTGGACGCGGACATCCTGAAACTGTGGAGGAAGACCCAGGGCGGCGAACAGGGTCGTCTCGCCCTCCTCGCCCAGCAGCAGCGCGCGCAAGAAAAGCACGCGGGAAAAGACCATCGCGGTGAGGGGACGCAAGGCATCAACCATGAGCATCAGATCATCAGTCTGATCCTCCAGAGCCTTGCGGGCGCCGAAAAAGGTGCCGGCCATCTCGCTGAGCACTTCGGATTCCAAAGCATCCGCCAAGGTTTTGTACTGGTTCACGCAGCGCCTCGCTTGTATGGCAACCCTTTGCCTACGTACGCCATTGATTCGGCCCTTGCAATGCGGACACGGGGCCTCTCCCGGCCGGGATTCCGCGCCTGCCATGCGGCGCTTGCCTGCAGCGTTCCCAGTGGATAGAAAGAAGTCCTGACTGTTTCTCAACCCTTTGCACGCCAAGGACCTTCATGCAGCCGAAAAGCCTCTGCTTCTTCAACTCAAACCGCCCCTGGGGCGGCGGCGAACACTGGCACATGGAGAACGCGCTGCTTGCGCGCGATAAGGGCTATAAGGTCAGCGTGGTGGCGAACCAAGGCAGCGTGCTGGCAAAGCGTCTCGCTGATGAGGAGGGCATCACGCTGTTCACACCCACTCTGGGCGGCCTGTCCTTCCTCAATCCTTTTGCTATTGCCCGGCTGGCGCGCTTCTTCCGGCAAGAGCAGGTGGACGCCGTGCTGCTCTGCCTGCCGCGGGATGTGAAGGTCGGCGGCCTGGCGGCAAAACTTGCAGGCGTGCCGGACATCATCTACCGCCGGGGCATCGCCGTGCCCGTGCGCGACCGCTTGGCCAACCGGCTTTTTTTCGGCCGTGTGCTCACAAAGCTCATCGTCAACTCGCTGGAGACCAAGCGCTGTGTCCTGGCCGAAAATCCCGGCCTCATTGCACAGGAGCGCATCCATCTTGTCTACAACGGATTCGATGTGGCGGACTTTGACGCGCGCCAAAGCCAAGCCCTGGTGCCGCATCGGCCGGGTGAGATCGTCATCGGCAATGCGGGACGCCTGACAAGGCAGAAAGGCCAGCGCCTGCTGCTTGATGCCGCCGCCCTGCTCAAAAGCCAGCCGCTCCCCTTCCGTGTGCTCATTGCGGGCGCAGGCGAGCTTGAGGCTGAGCTCAAGGCGCAAGCGGCCAGCCTGGGGTTGAGCGACAACGTGGAGTTCCTGGGCTTTGTCACGGACATGAAGGCCTTCCATAAGAGCATCGACATCTTCGTCCTGCCCTCCCTGTGGGAAGGCTTCGGGTTTGTCCTGGCCGAGGCCATGTGCATGGGCCTGCCCGTGGCCGCTTTTAACGTAAGCAGCATACCCGAGGTGGTGGAGCATGGCCGCACCGGCCTGCTGTGCCCGCCGGAGGCAGGCCCCCTGGCGGAGACCCTGCTGCGGCTCATGCGCGACGAGCCCCTGCGCCGCACGCTTGGCGCACAAGGGCGCGAGAGGCTGCTTGCGCGCTTCGAAAAGGGAAAAACATTCACGGAATTAGAGGCTTGCCTCAGCACCTGAGGAAACGGGTGCACGGCTTGCGCAGGCAATTTTCAATCATTTGGATTTTTCTTACGCTTTTGGTTGACAAACTCGAGGCAGCAGGGGTAAATGCCCTCCTCGCACGTCGGGATGTAGCGCAGTCTGGTAGCGCACCTGAATGGGGTTCAGGGGGCCGGAGGTTCAACTCCTCTCATCCCGACCACTCGACGGCTCAAGGGCTTACGGAGAAATCCGTAAGCCCTTTTTCGTTGGTTCGATGCCAAACCATCCTAATACATCGGCGCCTTCACGCTCGGGTCCAGCTCCTTCGCCCTTCTGGCGTCGGACTTGGCTTGGCTGACGTTGCCCAACGCTTGGTTGGCAAAGGCGCGGGTGGCATAGGCTGCGGCAAAATCCGGTTCTATCCCGATGGCGCGGTTGCAGTCCTCAATGGCCCGCTGATGCTGGCCCAGGGCTCTGTAGGCAAAGCCCCGGAGGTAATAGCCGTCCGCATCGCCGGGCTTGAGCTTGATGGCCTGGTTGGTGTCCTCAATGGCGCGCTGATGCTGCCCCAGGTGCATGTAGGCGACGGCCCGCTGCTTGAAGGTCGTGGCCTTCTCGTTGCCGTTCAACCGGCCGGTGTCGAGGCAGCGGGTGAACATCTCCACCTGAGCCTGTGGGCTGCGGATCTCAAGCGCTTGCTGGCACTCTTGCGGCAATCCCTGGGCAAAGGCCGGTACGGCAAAAATCACGAACAGCAGACTGAGAAATGTTTTGGCTGTGGTGCGGGTAGGCATGTGGCGTCCTCCTGTGGCGCTTGGGCCAAGGCTAAAGGACCAGAGGCAATAGCGGGCCAAACCAGCGCATTGTGGCTTTTGCTTATCCAACTGATACCAGAACGCCCGTGGCACAGACAAGGGGAACACGCTGGATCTATCAGAAAAACATCAACAGCAGGCACAATCCATCGAATATTTCACTAGACAAAATACGCAGCCACTGAGTATTCACGGTTGGAAAAATATTTCATCGACCCGAATAACGTACAAACATTCAATAATTTAAGGAGTTAAAAACATGCGTAAACTTCTTGTCTTCATGTTCCTCATGCTTCTTTCACTGCAAGGCTGCGCTTCGATGAACGACGTTGTCCAGGCCAAACAGGATGGTTCTGAAGGCACGGCAGCTGTATATGATGTAAATAAAGATCAGGCCTGGGACATCGCCAAGACGGTCTTCCGCTGGGAGGGCAGCGACGCCATTGAAGAGCACAAGGACCAGAATTACATGCTGACCAGTTCCGGCATGAACTTCTTTTCGTGGGGCACGGTCATGGGGGCTTGGATCAATCAGATTGATGCGGACCACACCAAGGTCACCGTGGTGACCAAGCGCCGCGTCACCATCAATGTCGCCACCACCCTGACCGAGGGGACCTTTCAGAAGCGCTTCGCGCAGGCGGTCAAAATCGTCAAGGCCGGTCAGCCGCTGCCGCAGATCGCTCCTGCGCGCGATTAGCCAAGGCACCCGCTTTCCAACTATTTGGCAAGACAAAAGGGACGCTGGAAACAGCGCCCCTTTTTTTGGGCGCCAAGCCGAAGCCGCTACTCGTCTGGAGGAGCAGACCCGGGCTTTGAAGAACATCCACGCTCCGCACGGTCCGCGGCGCGCAGGAGCAGGACAGCCGCTCCGGCAGCCGCAACCGCGATAAGAACCGCAAAGGCCCCGGCGTTCCACAACCCGGCCATCCCTTCGCGAAACTCCGTCATGAACACGGCGGACTTGCCGCCAATGTACTCCAGGCTGCGCAGATACGAGCGAGAATCCTCAGGCCGGACGGAATAGACGCCGCCGCCCTCCGTGATATACCCTACGGCTCCGGCGGGATCATCCGGCGCGGAAAGATACACGGACACCGCGCAGCCAAGCCCAAGCAGCAGCACGCAGACGGCGCAGAGCCGATAGCGAGCGCTTTTGCCGACGCTCACAGCCGCAACAACTTCCGGCCGAACAGGCCGAGCACCAGCACACAGGCTATGCCGCCGGCCGTCACCGTGGCCTTTGCGCCTATCATGTGGGCAAGACTGCCGGAAAGCAGCGCGCCGAAGGGAGCCATGCCCATGAACACCATGGAATACAGGGCCATGACGCGGCCGCGCAGATTGTCCGGGCAGAGGGTTTGCAGCATGGTGTTCGCCGCGGCCATGCTGACGATCATGCTAAACCCCACGGGGACCAGCAACGCGGCCGAGAGCCAAAAGCTCGGCGACTGGGAAAACAGCACCAGGCTGGCGCCAAAGGCGAGCATCCCGAAATAGGCGAAGCGCCCAATGCCCTGACTTACGCGCCGGGCGGCCAAAAGCAGCGCCCCACACAGGCTTCCGCAGCCCGTGGCCGCCATGAGTATTCCCAGGCCACGCGGACCGCTGTGCAGAATTTCCTCGGCGAACACCGGCATGAGCACAACGTAGGACATGCCGATGACGCTTGAAACCGCAAGCAGAAGCAAAATCGTGCGCACTTCCCGGGTGTTCCAGGCGTAGGCGAAGCCCTCGCGCAGGTGCTCGCGCAACGAGGCGTCAGAGCGGAGCGTCGGCCTTGCCGGCACGCCCATGCGCAGCAGGCAGACGATGACCGCGAGAAAACTCAGGGCGTTCAGGCTGAAGCACCAGCCCTCGCCCACCGCGGCCAGGAGGATTCCGGCCACTGAGGGGCCAAGGATGCGTGCGGAGTTGAACATGGAGGAATTGAGGGCGATGGCGTTGTGCAGATCCTCCTTCCCAACCAGCTCCACAATGAAAGACTGCCGGGTAGGAATATCCACGGCATTCACTACGCCCAGAAATGCGGCAAGCACCATGACCTGCCAGACCTGGATGTGCCCGGCAAGGGTAAGCCAAGCCAAAAGCGCGGCCTGAATGAGCGAGGCCGCCTGTGTGCCGACCAGCACGGAGCGCCGGTTCAGCCTGTCGGCCATCACCCCGCCAAATATTGCCAGCAAAAACACGGGGAATTGCCCGGCGAACCCCACCAGGCCTAGGCTCAGGCTCGAACCGGTGAGACGATACACCAGCCAGGATTGAGCGGTTTGCTGCATCCAGGTGCCCACAAGCGAAATAAACTGGCCGCTGAAAAACAGCCGGTAATCGCGGTGCCGAAAGGAACGCGCCAAGCCCTGCAACCTGCTTTGCGGCAAAGCGCCGGGTTGGCTTGAAACGTCGACAGGCATTGGACCTCCAGGGTCGCGCCGTTGGCGCGGACGTGCGCATCTTGTCCGAGGGGCCCTTGGATGTCCACCCCCATCAGGGCAGGCAAAATGCCTTCGCAATCACCCAGAGCCAAAAATCTGCGGAAGGTATTGCTTGTGCTGTGTGCCAAGCGTGGGCTACCCTGCCAGCAGACGCGGAAGACGCCTAGACAGACTAAATCCTCTCGACCCCGAGAATCACATGGAGCAGCACCGATGAGCATCACAGATGGAGATTTTGTCACATGCCCTGCAAAACCGGAGTGGGGACTGGGAAAGGTCCTGTACACAACGGATAACGTAAACGCCCGAGTCTTCTTTGAATTCCACGGCGAGGCCACCATGCGCGTGGACAGGCTGGAACCTGCGGAGGCTCCCGAAAGCCACTTCGTGCTGGATCAGGTCGACCGCACGCACAGCCTCAAGGGCTTCCGTCCCGTGCAGGACATCGAGCAGTCGTTTCTTTTGAAGCGCAAGAACGGTTTTGACGACGCGGACTACATCGCCACGGAGCGCGACTACAAGCTCAAGGCCTGCGAATTCTTCCGCGAGCACCTCGACCGTCCGGCCTTTGAGGCCATGCTCAATGCGAAGCAGTATGACGAGGTGTGCAAGACCGCCCTCAAGGTCATCAGCAAGACCAACTACATCTTCCCGCAAGAGGCTACGACCCTGCGCGAGGGCTTCAAGCGCGGCGACGCGCAGAAGGAACTCTTCGCCCGCGCCCTGTTCAACCAGCTTTACGGCGAGGACCCGCAGAAACAGCGCTTTGACAGCTTCACGCAGATGCTGACCGCGCTGGGTTGCTGCAAGTGGACTTTGGCGACCTACTTCCCCTTCCTGCAGGACCCGCTGCATCAGGTCTTCGTCAAGCCCACCATCACGCTGAAGGCGGCCGAGGCCTTCGCCTACGACCTGTCCTTCAATCCTCGCCCCAACTGGCGCATTTACGAGCGCGTGCGTTCGTTCGTCGCCTTCGTGTCCGAGCAGCTCACCACGCGCCAGGTTCTGGTTCCCCACGACCTCATCGACGTCCAGACCTTCATCTGGACCGCGCACCAGTAGACCGCCCCCGCGCCTGGGCCGTCTCCAACCGGCCTTGGCCGCCTGCAGACTTCCCACGAAAACACGCGGCGGCGCACAACCCGCACGGGAGTGGCAATCCTCGGATTGCTTCCCCCGTGGGGGCTACGGATGCTCCCTAATCAACGCCGATGTCCTCGTTCCACACCTCTGGCCGGGACTTGATGAATGAGCCGAGCAGCTCGCGGCAGGCGTCGCTTTTCAGATCGACGACCTTGACCCCGTTGCGCCGGAGCCAGGCAAGGCCGCCTTTGAAGGTTGCGCTCTCCCCGACGACCACGGTGCCGATGCCGAACTGCCGCACCAGGCCGGAGCAGTACCAGCACGGCGCAAGCGTGGTCACCATGATGGTGTCGCGGTAGCTCTTGCGCCTGCCCGCTGCGCGGAAGGCCGCTGTTTCCGCATGAATGGCCGGATCAGAATCCTGCACCCGCCTGTTGTGCCCCCGGCCCAGCAGGCGCCCGGCGCCATCGAACAGCGCCGCGCCAATGGGCACCCCGCCTTCGGCCAAGCCGGTGCGCGCTTCCTCAAGAGCCACTTCAAGCATCCGCGCATAGTCCTTTTTCGTCATGCCGCCCTCTTTGCCTTGCGAAAGTGCAGCCTCAAACATACCACCTCGCCAGATAACGGGCAAGACGGCCCACTTTTCGGCATCATTGCTTTTGACATCACCATGCCGCCGCATATATGGTTCCGGACTGCTAAATAATCATCTCCGGCCCACATGGGGGAGTAAGGAGCGCGCCATGGAGCAATTTCCCAGAGTACACAGACTGCCGCCGTATGTGTTCGCCCAGGTCAACGAACTTAAAATGAAAATGCGCCACCAGGGCGCGGACATCGTCGACCTCGGCATGGGCAACCCGGATCTGCCCACCCCGCCGCACATCGTCGAGAAGCTCATGGAGGCGTCGCAGAAGCCCGCCAACCATCGCTACAGCGCGTCCAAGGGCATCAAGGGCCTGCGGCTTGCCATCGCCAACTGGTATCTGCGCCGCTTCGGCGTCGAACTGGACCACGACCAGGAAGTCGTCGTGACCCTGGGCGCCAAGGAAGGCTTGGCCCACCTTGCGCTGGTCATGCTCTCCCCCGGCGACGTCGTGTTCGCGCCGGACCCCTCCTACCCCATCCACCCTTACGCAGCCATCATCGCTGGCGCAGACGTGCGCCGCATTCCCATGGGCAAGGGGCGCGACTTTCTGGAGGACCTGCAGATCGCGGTGAAGCAGACCTGGCCGAAGCCCAAGCTGCTCGTCGTCAACTACCCCCACAACCCGACGACCATCTGCGCGGATGTGGACTATTTTCAGAAGATCGTGGACTTCGCCAAAGAAAACGGGATGTACGTCATCAACGACTTTGCGTATGCGGACTTCACCTTCGACGGATATGTGGCGCCGAGCTTTTTGCAGGCCAAGGGCGCCAAGGATGTGGCGGTTGAGTTCTTCTCGCTCACCAAGAGCTACTCCATGGCTGGCTGGCGCGTGGGCTTCTGCGTGGGCAACCGCGACATGGTGCAGGCCCTCACCCGCATCAAGAGCTACCTGGACTACGGCATCTTCCAGCCCATCCAGATTGCCGCCTGCACGGCCTTGAACGGCCCGCAGGAATGCGTGCGCGAGATCATGGACGTGCACCAGGACCGCCGCGACGCCCTCATCGACGGATTGAGCCGCGCTGGCTGGATTGTTGAGCCTCCCAAGGCCACCATGTTCGTCTGGGCGGAAATTCCTGACGAATTCAAGCACCTGGGCAGTGTCGAGTTCTCCAAGCTGCTCCTGCGCGAGGCCGAGGTGGCAGTCTCCCCCGGTCTTGGCTTCGGCAACTACGGCGACGACCATGTGCGCTTCGCCCTGGTGGAAAACCGCCACCGCATCAATCAGGCTACGCGCAACCTTAAGAAGTTCTTCGGGAAATAGGAAATACACATGAATACGCTGCGCCTCGGACTCGCCGGTTTCGGCACGGTCGGCTCAGGGCTCGCCAAGATCCTGCACGAAAACCGCGAGATCATTCTCGCGCGCACGGGGCGAGACATCGCCATCACCACCGTGCTTGTGCGCGATCTGACCAAGAAGCGCGCCGTGGCGACCGGTCCCGAGGTGCGGTTCACCACCAGCCCGGACGATCTGCTCGGCCAGGACGTGGACGTGGTGGTGGAGCTCATGGGCGGGGTGGATGCGGCAAGAAGCCTCATCACCCGCGCCCTTGAGGCGGGCAAACACGTGGTCACGGCCAACAAGCACCTGCTGGCGCTGCACGGGCCCGAGCTTTCCGCCCTGGCCGCAGCCAAGGGGCTGGGGCTCTTTTATGAAGCCAGCGTGGCCGGCGGCATCCCCATCGTGCAGACCCTGCGCGAGAGCCTGGGCGCCAACCGCATCGAGCGGCTCACGGGCATCTTGAACGGCACGGCCAATTATATCCTCTCCGAGATGACCACCAATCACCTCGACTTCGACACGGCCCTGAGCCAGGCCCAGAACCTGGGCTACGCCGAGGCCGACCCGACCCTCGACATCGAGGGCTTCGACACCGCGCACAAGCTGGTGGTGCTCATCCGGCTGGCCTATGGGCGGGACTTCCCCTTAAGTCGTCTGCCCATCCGCGGCGTCACCCAGGTGACGGGCCTCGACATCGAGTTCGCGCGCGAGTTCGGGTACCGCATCAAGCTGCTGGCCCAGGCGCGCGAGGTGAACGGCAGAATTGAGGCCAGCGTGGAGCCGACCCTCGTCAAGCACACGTACCTTTTGGCGCGCGTGGGCGGCAACTACAACGCCGTGCGCGTGGAAGGCAACGCCGTCGG
>Ga0209373_10003358_pt1 | contig 14902 bp, 13 predicted proteins | sample Higcelweek5metaG_FD_187173 | JGI IMG/M metagenome (GOLD analysis project Ga0209373, IMG submission 187173) | Freshwater pond sediment microbial communities from the University of Edinburgh, under environmental carbon perturbations - High... | ecosystem: Environmental > Aquatic > Freshwater >...
AATTCTTCGATCTAAAAGCGAAGGGAACGAACGTCGGAAGGGAGATCGCCGCGGGCTTTACGACCTTCTTCACGATGGCGTACATCGTTTTCGTCAATCCCGGGATGCTTTCGCAAACCGGCATGAGTTGGGGCGGGGTTTTCCTCGCGACCTGCCTCGCGGCCGCCGTCGGAACCCTCATCATGGCGCTCGTCGCCAACGTCCCCTACGCGGTCGCGCCCGGCATGGGCCTCAACGCGATATTCACCTACACGGTCTGCCTTGGCGCCGGCTTTAGCTGGCAAGAAGCGCTCGCGATGGTGTTCATCTGCGGCCTTATCAACGTGATCATCACGGTAACCAAGATACGTAAGTCGATCATTAAGTCGATCCCCAAGGACCTGCAAAACGCGATCGGCGGCGGTATCGGACTCTTTATCACCTACCTCGGGCTCAATAACGCGGGGCTCATCACCTTCGGCGCGACCCCCGCTTTCTCCGCCTTCAACACCCCCGCCATCTGGCTCAGCCTTATCGGCCTTGGCATCATGGTCATCCTGATGGTGATGAAGGTTCGCAGCGCGATCCTCGTCGGTATCGCGGCCGCCACGATCATCGGCATTCCGATGGGCGTCACCAAGATCCCTGAAACCCTGTTCTCGGGCGCTGGCACCGTCACGGGATTCAAGGACGTGTCCTTCGCGTTCTTCGGCGCTCCCGGAATCGGCAGTCTGTTCTCCGACCCCGCGAAACTCCCGTTCGTCATCATCACGATATTCAGCATGAGCCTCGCGGATACCTTTGATTCGATCGGAACATTCATCGGAACCGGCCGCAAGAGCAAGATCTTCGACGAAGAGGACGAAAAGGCCCTCGAGTCCGGGTCGGGCTTCAAGAGCAGGCTCGACAAGGCCCTGTTCGCGGACTCCACTGCGACATCGATCGGAGCCCTCTTCGGAACCTCGAACGCGACTACCTACGTCGAAAGCGCCGCGGGAATCGCGGTGGGCGGAAGGTCCGGCCTCACGAGCCTCGTCGTCGCCGGGCTCTTTATCCTCTGCATGCCCTTCGCCGGTCTCTTCGGAATGGTACCCGCGGCCGCGACGGCTCCCGCGCTCATCATCGTCGGTATCCTGATGGCCGAGCCCTTCGCCGCGATCAAGTGGGGCGACATCGAGTCCGCGATCCCGGCGTTCTTCACCGTCGCGATCATGGCGCTGACCTACGGCATAACGAACGGCATCGCCGCGGGCTTTATCATGTTCTGCCTGGTCAAGATCGGAACCCGTAAGATTCGCGAGATTCACCCGATCATCGCCGGAGCCTCGATCCTATTTATATTGGACTTCGTGATTAAAGCGATGAAGATATAAGGTTTGCATCCGCGCGAGGATTTTTTCTCGCGCGGGTAACCAATCTCCCTCGCGAGGGTACCCCCCGCGAGGGGTTTATGCCGCGCGGGCGCAAGCTCGCGCTTTTTTTTTCGCCCGCGGGGTTAAACTCGCACGCGGAATAAACCTCGCGCGATCAAGCTCGCGCGAACCTGGCCCTACTTCGCCTCGACGTGGATCCGTCGCCAGCCGGCCTTGCCGACAGAGCGAAACCCGCCCTCGAGGAATTCCGAGAGCTTGAATTTCGGGCCAGGCGCGAGCGTCGCCCGGAAGCTTCCATCCGCAAGCCGCTCGACACCGAGCGATTCGATGATTCCTTTCTTAAGCGCGTCCTTGGAAAATTGATACGACGATCGACCTTCCCCATCCTTCGCGTAAGTATGCTTTAATCCATTTCGTATAAGCCATTCAGCGTTTACGTCGAATGGGCTGTCCATCTCGAGCTTACAGATAAGCGCGGGACAAACGCCGGCGGGGCTTGATCCCGCGGAACCGGAGACAGAACCCGCGACCGAAATCGACTCGCCCGCGAGCGCGTCGCTGATCGACTGCCAGAAAGCCGCCTTGCGCGACGAAAGGTATGCCGATCCTTGACCGGAAAACGAGAGCGTCAGGACGTCTTTACCGAATAGAGGGGCTTCGCCGTGCGAGCCATTCTCCCAAAACGACGAGACGTACCCGCGATACAGGGGCACGAGCGCGCCCTCGGCGGCCATCAGCGCGCGCGCGACGAGAAGGGCCGGGTATTCGCGCGGGACGCCAAGCCAACGATCTCCGAGCGTAATCGCGAGCGATACGGGACGGGCGTCCTTGCGGGCCTCGGCGATACGGTATTTAAGCGCCTCGATCGCCTGCCGGTCGGGACGCGGACGTCCCTTGCCGCAGAGGAGCGACGGGTCGGGCGATGCCTCTTTCCAGGAGGAGTTCATCGCGTACTGATGCTCCAGATATTTCCTCGATATCCCGAGGTCAAGCCTGGCCCAAGGCGCGACGGCGTTGTTCTCCGGCGAATAGGCCGCCCGCAACGCCTCGGGATCGACTCCCGCGGAGGAAAGCTTTCGCATGAAAAGCCGATACGCGGATTCGGGAACCTCGCGGTCGTAAACGAATTGGGACTCGAGAATGGAATCGCGGAACGCGGCGTACACGGCCGGCGACGGGGCGCGGACGAGCATGTCGCAAAAGAGCGACTCTTCCGCGCTCGCGGCGGCGCGGCACTCGAAGCCTGCGGCCTTCGTCGCGTTCACGATCTGCGCTACCGCCTCGCGCGCGCGATCAAGGCTCGGCGCGGGCTCGAACTCGAGCGGGGTGTGCGGGAACCGCACGAGCGGCGTGACGGAAAACACGAAGCGAACCTGCTTGCCGAGCGGGGTGCGAAGCCCGCCGATCCAGGAAAGAAGCCGCGTCCATTCGTCAAGGTCCTCGCGCCCCTCGCGGGCCGTGGCGATGAGGAACACCTTGATCTCGCGAACGGAGGCGGCGACGAGGGTCTCTATCGACTTGCGCACCTGCGCGTCGGAAAGGTTCTTGTTGAGAAAGCGACGAAGCCTATCGGAGATTCCCTCAAGCCCGCACGTGAACACGCTCTTGCCAAGGGCCTTCTCCACCTCGATGAGCGCGGGGTCCTCGGCGATGCTGTCAAAGCGCTGGCTCTTAAGCCCGATCTCGGGGAACAGGGGGACGAGCCCCTCGATGAGCCGATAGAAATCGCGGTGCATGTTAAAGTTGAAACTGAAAAGGTCGATCTTGTCCGCGCCCGTCTCGGCCTTGAGCCTACGGGCCTCGGCGAGCGCGCTCTCCGACGGGTTTTCCCGGTAGGGCTTGCGCGCGAAGGATTCCGCGCAGAAGGAACAGAACCCGGCGCAGCCCTCCGATATCGCGAGCGTCGCCTTGCCCGCGTTGCCCTCGCCTCGGTTGACGGGCATCCGAGCGTATAGGTCAGACGGAACGAAGGTTCGCGCGTTTAGCTTCTTCACGGGGCGCGGCGAGTTCGGCTCGAAGAAACCCGGCAGCTCGCAGAGCCGCGCAAGGGTTTCGCGCTTACTTATTCCAGCGAGCTTACACTCGCGAACCGCGCCAAATAGCCGCGCGATCTCGTCCAGATCCTCGCCGACGAAAATCCCGTCGATCGGCGGCTCCGGGCTCATGAACGCGCTCGCGCTCCCCGCGTTGGCGCCGCCCATGATGACGAGCGGAATATCGGGATCGTCCATGCGGAGGGACTTCTCGATCGGGATGCCGGAGTTCCTCAAAAACCACAGAACGTTCCCCATCTCCTGGGATATCGAATTAGAAAAGGCGATCAGGTCGAAATCGCGCGCGTCTCGCCATGACTGTACGCCGAAAAGCCAGGGTAGCCCCAGCCGAGCGAAAGTTTCGCGATCGGCGGGCGGCGGAAGGAACGACCAGTCAGGAAACCAGCCGCGTTCGGCGCAGAGCGCGTAAAGAATATCGTGGGTAAAGGAAAGGCTCGTGTCTTCGTAACTGGAAAGCCGCGTGATAAGGACGCGGAAATCGCGCGCGCCGAATTCGGCCTTTGGGATCGTCCCCACCTCGCCGCCGCGCGCCCACAGGCCGCCGCGCGCCAGCTCCGGGAGGGCGCGCGACAGGATATCGCTCAAGTCTGCCATGGCCCAATCATAGCGGTCATGGCGAAAAAAGTCTTGTCCCCGGCTTAGGCCAAGGCCTAGACCTACGCCTTAGCTTTCCCAGCGAAGCGCGCGAATCGTTCGGTGATCGCGCCGGAGAAGTTAGCGTCGGAAAGACGCGCCTTCATCACCTCTTCGCTCGATACGCCCTCGGGCAGGATCAATCCGATAGGGAAGGCCTCGGCTGCGATAAGCTTACCGGGCATCAGCCCTTCAAGCATCGTGAAGATGGCCCCGTAGCCAAACTGCGAGTCCTTCTGCGCGTCGTCGCCGCCGCAGCACGTGGCAAAGCAGAGGCTGGGGATTTTCTCGCCGTGCTTCTTGATGAACGCAAGGGCGGGATACGCGAGATGTCCCATCCAGAGCGGGCCGCAAAGCACGACGCGGTTATATCCCGCGGGATCGCGCGAAAGGCGGCCGATACCGAAGCCCTTCTTGAACGCCGTGAACAGCAGCTGAAAGAACATGCCGCCGAACCTCGGGACGATTCGCTCGCAGTCGCATCCCAGCTCCGACGCAAGCCGCCGCGCAAGATACTCGTTATTGCCGCTCTTGCTGTAGTACGCCACCAATGTTTTCATTCTGCCGCTCCTTGGGTTTATTATGCCCGTTTCCCTAATTTAGCAGTCATTGCCATCTTGCGCTAGTCGCGAATCTGTGCTTTGTTACTGTTACGAGAAACATATGACAGTAAAACCGATAAGCAACATGAACGTGACCGTCACGGCGCCGCCCGCTAAGGCGCATACCCTCCGCGCGATCCTTTTAGGCGCCCTCGCCGAGGGCCAAACCATCGTCGAGAACCCGCTCCTCGGGGACGACCAGCTTCACCTGATCGAATGCCTCCGCACGCTCGGGGTATCGATCGAGCGCGAGAGCGGACGGCTTATCATCCAAGGCACCGCCGGCAAATTCCGCCCCGTCGCGGACACGATAGACGTCGGGGAATCCGGGGTCGCCATGAACACCCTCCTTTCGGCCGCGTGCCTCGTCGACCGCGACATCACGATCACCGGGTCGAACGGGCTCATCGCGCGTCCCGTCGCGGACCTCGTCGCGGGACTTCGCCAACTCGGCTGCGAGATCGAGTACGTCGGCGCCGAGGGCTATCCCCCGGTCATCGCCAAGAGCCGAGAGATCCCGGGCGGAACGACTCGCCTCTCCGGCAAAAAAACCTCGCAGTATTTTTCGTCGATGGCGCTTTCCTCCCCTCTCGCGAAAAGCGACGTTACGCTCGTCTGCGTCGACGACATGTCGGAGAAACCCTATTTCGACATTACGGCGGAGATGATGGAAAAATTCGGGGTAAAGATAGAGAACCGCGGTTACAAAGAGATTCGCGTGCACGCGGGCCAGTCATACCGGGGGACGGAGGTGCGCGTCGAGGGCGACTATTCGAGCGCGTCGTTCTTCATGCTCGCGGCCGCCGTCTGCAAGTCGCGCGTGCGCATCCTTGGCCTCAACGGAAGCTCGAAACAGGGCGATATCAGGTTCATCGACTACATGCGCGCGATGGGCTGCGCGGTCAATTGGGAAGGGGACGACCTTATCGTCGAGGGCAAGGCGCTCAAGCCGATCACGGTGAGCATGTTCGACACGCCGGACCTCGTGCCGCCGCTCGCGATCGCCGCGGCCTTCGCCGAGGGCACGAGCGAGTTCGCGAACGTAGGCCACCTTCGCTACAAGGAATGTAACCGCCTGGAGGCGATTCGGTGCGAGCTCGCGAAGATGGGCATTACGGCGCGTTACGACGAGAATCTCGTCATCGAGGGAAACCCGGCGGCCATCCACGGGGCGGAAATCGATTGCTGGAACGACCACCGCATCGCGATGAGTTTCGCGATCGCGGGGCTCGCGCTCGCCAATCAGGACATCACCGACCCCGCGTGCGTCGCGAAGTCGTTCCCGGATTTCTGGGAACGGCTCGAGGCGTTCTACCGGGCGTAGTCCGCCCGGCGTCGCGCCCTTAGGCGAAATCCTTGCCGCGCAGTTCGCTCACGTATTTCTTGTCCTCGACGAGGATATGGTGCTTAACCCAGTCGACGAGGAATTGCATCACGTCGATGCTCAAGGCAATTTCCGAGTTCTTGAACCGCTTCGTCAGGTCCTGGACCTTAGCGACGAAATCGCGGTGATACTTCAGGTGGTCGTCTTTTTTTGAGTATCCATAGCGCTCGAAGGCGCGTTCTTCCATGGAAAAGTGATATACGGTGTAGTCAGTCAGATCCTGCAGGATTTTCTCCAGGATCTCCTTGGCCTTACGCGCCATCATGGCGTCGTTCAGCTCGTTAACCAGGTCAATCAGTTTCTTATGCTGGGTATCGATCACGTCGATACCCGTGGCGATCTCGTCGCTCCACGTAAAAATCGGCATACATCCCTCCTACGGGTTAAGTATACTGATTTTTTATCGCGCGGGCGACGAGGAAAAGAGGGTTAGGGAATAATCCACCCTGAAAAGGTTACCTTATGATTAAAAGTATCAGGATCCACGGAGACAGTCTTTGGTGTGTAATCATAGTCCAGAACACTGGATGTCATTTCTACAATCTGTTTTCCACTAAGGGCCTTTAGCGTAAAACTCGACGGAGTTCCACCTCGAACATAAGTTACGGTGACATCCACTGTCGAATTATTAACAAAGGTATAATCCGAGATGCCCAGATTAATCACGCAACCAGAGAGCAAAACCGCCAGGGCGGCTAAAATAATCAATCCGGTAAATTTCTTCATTTGTCGGTACTCCTTAGGGTCAATGTCTGACCACGCTCTATTTAACAGCTGAGTAACGCAAAACGGTCACTATTTCATTATAAGATAAATCGAAGCGAAGTGCATGACGCTGCCGGCGATGACGAAAAGGTGCCATATGGAATGCATCCATTTAATCTTTTTCATCGCGTAGAAGGCAGTGCCCGCGATATAGAATACGCCGCCGAGCAGCAGGAAATACCAACTGGCATTGCCACCGCTTGCGGCGTGGAGGCTCGACTTGACGGCCGGAGAGACCACGACGATCATCAAGCCCATCGGTATGTATGAGATCGCGGATAGTTTACGCATCCTTGAGCCGAAGATCGAGTAAAACGTGATGCCGGTTATGGCAAGCGCCCAGATGATTGCGAGAATTGTCCAGCCGAGCGCGCCATGGAGCGCGGTAAGGCAATAGGCGGAATAGGTACCCGCGATCAGGAGATAGATCGACGAGTGGTCGAACACGCCGAAGACGCGCTTTGCCGTCGGGTTCGAAAGCGCGTGGTACAGGGTGGACGCGAGATACAGAATGATCAGCGATCCCCCGAAGATCGCGATCCCGATAATATAGGAAGATTTTTGCTCGGCGGGCGCGCATTGGACGGCGCGGAGAAGGAGCAGCACGAGGGCGACGATGGAAAGCTGCGCGCCGATCCCGTGAGTGACGGCATTCGCTATCTCCTCGCCGATGGAGTAGCGCTTTTTGGTTGATACGTCTGACATAATCTTTTAGACCCTGCCCGTTAAAAAGGGTTGCGCGGTTTTATCGGATTTTTGCCATATCGGCTTTCGTCGTATCGGATTCCGCCTCGAGGGAACGCGGGTTAAAGACGAGAAACACGAAGCATGCCTGCGCTCCATAGTAAAGGATCGCGTTCGCGACCCGGAACGCGGGACGATGGCCGAACGCCATCTGAAAGTACACCACGTAATCGGAAACGTAGAAGAGCGTGATCGCCGCACGGAGCGCCGCGGGGGCGCGATACCCGTACGAGATCGCCGCGGTAAGGGAAAGAATGAACATATAAATAATGAATACGCCGTCCGTTCCGACGATGAACGAACCGCCGGTCAACCGAAGCGCTACCGCCTGCACGGCGAAGAACGCGGCGGTCAGCGCGATCGCCGGCAAAGCGACCCTACCCGCGTTGATCGCGGAGGCGCGCCCGGATTCCCGATACTGCAGGAAGCTGAGCGAATAGCACACCATGCCGATTATCGAGAAGGTGCCGCCGAGGACGAAATTGAACTCGATCAGGAAATCGCACAGGGCCTCGCTTGCGATGGCGAGGATCAGGAAAGTCGCGGCCCATGGCTTGAGCGACGTGCGGGAAAGGCTTAAAAAGGCGTAGAGGGCGATCGCGACGGTCGCGAGGAACTTGAAGAACCCGATAAGGGAGCGATGCGCGACGGTCGGTTCCGCGAACGCGATGCTTGCCATTACGGCGACGACGACGAGCGCGATGCACAGCGCGAGATACGCGTATTTCTTTTTAATCATAGTGGGTAAATTGTACGACATTCGTCCCGGATAACTCAATACCCATCCGTTTCCGCCTTTATCTTCCAGGCGATGTACGATAGGATGGCGACATGACGTACGACCTTATCGTCGCGGGCGCCGGGCCCGCGGGACTCTTTTGCGCGATCCAGGCCGCCGCCGGGGGGCTCAGCGTATGCGTTTTGGAAAAGAACGCGAGCGCGGGAAAGAAGCTGCTCATCTCCGGCTCGGGCCGATGCAACCTCACCAACATGGCGCCGATCGGGGATTTTCCCGCGCGCTATGGGCCCGCGTCTCGCTTCGTCGCGCCGGCGCTCCGAAACTTCACCAACCTGGACCTTATCGAGTACTTCGCCGGCCGGGGCGTACCGCTTGTCGAGATGAACGACGGCAAGGTATTCCCCAAATCGCAAAAAGCGCGGGACATTCTGGACGCCTTGCTCGCGGACGCAAAACGGCTTGGCGTCGACTTTTTCTACGGTTGCCTAATCGACGTCGTCGACGTCGGCCGCGGGATCTTCCGCGCGAGCGTCGACATGCCGCCGTCCGGCGATGGGTCGCCCACTCGCGAATTCCTCGCGAGGAACCTACTGCTCGCGACCGGGGGAAAATCGTACCCCGTAACCGGGTCGGCCGGCTGCGGGCATCGTATAGCGAAGCCCCACGGGCACACCATTATAGAGACGGCGCCCGCGCTCGCGCCGATCGTCGTCGATGGATATCGCTTCGCCGAATGCGCGGGTATTTCCGTTTCGGCCGCGACCATCCGGATAATACGCGAGGGTAAGACCGTTCACGCCGCGCGCGGGGACGTGCTGTTCACCCACAAGGGGCTCTCGGGCCCCGGGATCCTCGACGCAAGCAGGTATATCAGAAAAGGCGACGAGGTCCGTATTGGCCTAATCCCGGAAACCTCGCCGGAAGAGCTCGACCAGCGAATCCTCATGGCCGCTGAGAGCTCGGGCGCGCGATCGATAAAGTCATTTCTAACCTCGTTGGGGATTCCGGAACGGCTTGCGCTCGCGACTTTTGCCTTTTGCGGCATCGACGGAAACTCCTCGCTCGCGAGGCTCGGGCGCGACGCGCGAAAAAAGATCTGCTCTACGGTCGGCTCGCTCCCGTTCGCGGTCGCCGATCTTGGGGGATTTCACGAGGCGATGGCCACGCGGGGCGGCGTCGCGCTTTCCGAAGTGAACCCGAAGACCATGGAATCGAGAATCGTCCCAGGCCTTTACTTCGCGGGCGAAGTCCTCGACGTGGACGGCGATACCGGCGGATTCAACATACAGTTCGCGTTTTCGTCGGGGAAGCTCGCCGCGGACGCGATGGCAAAAAAAAGATAGCGCAACCTTTCTCCCGTTCCGAGGTCAAACCTTTCGTAACTCAAAAAGAAGAGGTAAAACCATGGGACTCGACGAATTCAGCTGGGAATCCGCTCACGCGGAATTATTATCCGCGTACGACTCGCGCAAAGAGCTTATCCCGCCGCGCGTCGCCGGTTCCACGGAAGGTTTCACGACCCTTTCGACGCCGGACCGCCTTGTCGCGGAAAACCGAAAGATACGTTGCCTTATCACCCGCCCTCAGGGCGCGAGCGATGGCGCTAAGCTTGATCGCGCGTGCGTGCTCCTGCACGGTCTCAACGAACGCGGGTGGGACAAGTACGCGCCCTGGGCGCAGGCGATCGCCGATCGAACCGGCTGCGCGGTCATCCGCTTCCCCATCGCGTTTCACATGGATCGCTCCCCGGCCCCGTGGGCCAACTTCGGCGTGATGCGAGGCGTCTCGAAGGACCGCATCGCGCGGTATCCGGGCATCAAGCAGTCATCGATGGCGAACGCGGCGATCTCCGAACGGCTCGACGAATCGCCGGACCGGCTGTACCTTTCGGGGCTTATGTCCGCGCTCGATCTTGAGGACCTCATCGGTTTCCTCCGCGCCGGAAAGATCGACGGCATCGCGCCGGACGCGAAGCTCGGGTTTTTCGGCTACTCTATCGGCGTGTATCTCCTGCAGTGCGTCGCCCTCGCGGACCCGCCGTTCGCGCGCGACGCCAAGAGATTCCTTTTTTGCGGAGGTCCGTATCTTTCGACGATGACCCCCGTGTCAAAGTTCATCATGGACTCGCGCGCGCACGAGAGGCTCATAGATTTTTGGGTCAAAAACCTCGAGGCCGAGACGGCGAGCGACCCAAGGCTCGCCGAGCTCATCGAGACGCCCCTTGGCAAGGGATTCCGCGCGATGGTAGACCGGAAATACCCGCAGCTTAACCGCCTCAACGCGTTCACCCCGGAGACCACGCGCGTGGCGTCGCTCGCGGGCGACGAGGTAATGCCCCGCCCCGCAATCGAATCCTTTTTCTCCGATACCGGGATCGTCCCCGAGTTTCTTGACCTGCCGCCCGCATGCACGCATATCGCGCCGTTCAATCCCGCCGCAGGCGACGCCTCTCGCGACGCGTTCGATCGAATGTTCGACGGCGTCGCGGCTCACCTGTTCGGCTAAAAAAAAATGGCCCGCGAATCAATCGCTGGCCATGACGTACTTGCGGGTCGCGACGGCGTCGCGGCGCGTAGTCGCGCTTATTTCTCGAAGATGCCCCGTATCTCGCGCTCGTATAGTTTATTAACGTCGTTGCGCTTCAGTTCCTGCTTGGCGGACAGCTCCCTCGGAACCTCGAACACTTTCGACAGTAGCGTGAAGTCATAGATATGCTCGAATGACTTGAAGCCCTTCTGTCGGTTTATCTCGTCGTCGATTTCGCGCCGATAGAGCTTTCGCACCTCGGCGTTCGAAAGCAGCGTCTCGGTATCGGAGTATACGATGCCGTTCTCGGCGGCGTATTCCTTCAGGTTATTGAAGTCCGGGACGATAAGCGCGCCAAGGTGCTTCTGGTCCTGACCGACGACGACGGCCGTGTCGATGTAAGGCGAATAGGCCAAGTGCTTCTCGATCGGAACGGGCTCGATATTCTCGCCGTCGAGGAGCACGATCGTATCCTTGATGCGACCGACGATCGCGAGCGCGCCGTCGTGCGTCATGACGCCGAGGTCGCCGGTATTGAGCCAGCCGTCGGCCCCGAGCACCTTCGCGGTCGCCTCGGGATCGCCGTAATAACCCTTCATGATCTGCGGGCCGCGAGCGTGAATTACGCCCATCTTGCCGGGCGGGCACTCGTTTCCCTCTTCATCGACGAGCTTGATCTCCATTTCCGGGAACGCGGTGCCGACGGTACCGGCCTCCAGCGTGGAAAGGTTGCGGACCGCGACGACGGGACCGGCCTCGGTAAGGCCATAGCCTTCCATCAGGCAAATTCCCGCGGCGGCGAAAAAGAGATCGATTTTTTTCTGAAGGCTGCCACCGCCCGAAACAGCCGCCTTGAGCCTCGTGCCGAACAGTTGGCGTATCGGCTTGAGTATCACGTTCCTTCCGAGCGCGTTCAGCGGCATCAGCGCGAGCCGGGGCAGCGCGCTCGCGATCTTATCGAGGGCGCGATTACGTTTCCTGAAGCTCGGGGTAAGGCCCTTATACAGATTGTCGAGCGTCGCGTACTTCCCGCCGACCGACACGAAAAATCCGAAGAGCCCGCGCTTGATCGGGCTTGCCGATTCCATCTTCTTCTGGATGTTGTTGTAGACCGATTCCCAAATACGGGGAACGGCGGTGGTGTAATGCGGGTTGATGTCGGCGAAGTCCTTCATCATCACGGAGCCGATCGGCTTCGAATAGGCAAGCGCCACGCCGTTACCGAGCGCGATGTACTGAACGATACGCTCGAAGGAATGCCACACGGGCAGCATGGTAAGCCAGACGTTTCCCGGCACGGTGTTCATTCTCGCGCGTCCGCCCGAGACGTGCAGCAGGTAGTTTTCCTGAGTAAGAGGCACGCCCTTAGGCTTTCCGGTCGTGCCCGAGGTAAAGATGATCGTCGCGATGTCTTCCTTAGACCCGCTATCGATTAATGACTCAATCTCTCCGGGATGCGCCGCGCGGTACTTCTTGCCGAGCTCGATCACCTCGTAAAAACCCAATGCGGTAAAACCGGACGCAGGATCCGCCGCGAACCCGTTTTCCATGACAATGACCGTAGTAAGCTCAGGCAGCGAGGCTTTCTGCGCCGCGAGCCGCCGCATCTCGTTTTCGCGCTCGGCGACGACGAAGCGGCATTTCGTTACTCCGTAAATAATGGCGATCTCGCCGTCCGTTACGTCCCTGCCGCGCGGCACGTCGGGACACCCACATGATTGGATGCCGATGTCGGCGACGGTCCACTCGCGTCGGTTATCGGACAGAAGCCCGATTGGCTCGCCCTTCCTGACGCCCAGGCTCAGTAGCCCGGCCCCGAAATCGAGCGAATCCTGGTAAAAATCGGCATATGTGCGCGGGACGAAAGGCCCGCCCTTTTCTTCCCGATAAAATTGCGCCGTATAAGACGGGTATCGCCCCTGAACGTCGCGCATAACCTGCGGAATGGTATTCATTTGCGTGCTCCTTGTGCACGGAAATGATACCACCGGTTCTGGGATTTGTCGCCACTAAAAACACTAGATTATGTACTTCGCGTTCGCGCGCTTGCGTCCTACGGGTCGCTCGTAAATCCAGATGCCCGTATATTCCGGGATGACGCTCTTGCCCGACTTTAGGACTATTCGGTTCATATCCTCGCCGAAAAAACCGCCGAGAACTCTCGCGGCTTCCTCGCATGATTCGAATTTATAGTCGGTCTTGACGATCGTGCGCTTGTAATCCCGTTCCTTCAAAAACTGATACATCGTATCGAGCGCCTTGTTCTTCACTTCCGGCATGTTGACGTTCGTGCCCATCGTCTCGATAAGTATCACCTTTTCCTTGGCGAGTCGCTTGCAGTTATCGTCCAGGTATTTTAGACAGCCATAGATATCGTCGCTTCGTCCCGCGACGACGTGGCCAAAGCTCCAACCCTCTATCACGATATCCGCCTCGGCAGTCAGCGTATGGATCTCGGCATTGTCGAGCTTCGCGATCGTCACGTTCGGGCTCGATATCTTCCGCCGCGCGGTCTCTATCATGCTTTCCGAATTATCAAAGACGGACGCGCGACGGACGAAATCGGCGTAGTATTGCGTAAGCCGCCCCGTACCCACGCCGAATTCATACACGGTCTTTCCCTTCCAATCGACGCAGGAGTCCAGGAACCTCCGAAGGTTTCCCTCATGGTCCTCATGGTTTATAAGCTCGTCGTATCGATCGGGAAAGCCGTCGTAGGTCTCTTGCATTTTATCCATGATAAGCCGTTAGTCCCTCCGCGCCGGAATCAAGATTGAAATAGGATTTCATGATGTCCTCCATCGAGTAAAATCCGTTTGGGAGATTCTTAACGCTCTCCGCGGCGAACAGCGCGCCGTTTCCGAATGCCTCGCGGGATATGGACTCGTGCGTCAGTCGCACGGTCTGATACGGAAAGCCAAAGAGAATCTCGTGCCTTCCGATAATGCCGCCCGCGCGGATCGTCTTTATATTTCCCTCGTCCAGGGCGAGATGCCTCGCTATTACCTTCGCCGTTCCGGAAACCTCTGGCTTTGACTTAAAGTGCTCCTCGACGATCTCGATATCCGCGTAGGGCGCTATCCGCTGCAGAACCTTGGCGGCGACGATCAAAAAGTTAATGCCGATGGTTATATTAGGCGACCATAGGACGCGGGTATGCATACCCAACTCTCGAAGATAATCGATCTCGGCCTGACCGTATTTAGAGATCGCGGTGACTACGATTATCCCGTTCCGGCGCGCGTAGTCGCCATACTCGTACACGCTCTCCGCGGAGGAGAAGTCGACGATCGCGTCGACCTTCAGGGCGTCGTTCTTCATGACTTCGACGAAGTCGTCCTTTGAATATATAAGCCCGGGTTCGCTGGACTCGATTCCCAAAAACTCCGGAGCGGATCTCCGGTCCATCTTTTTCGTCTTTCTGACGACCCATTCCAAAACGTGATCCCCGTGATTGAGGATCGCCGCCGCAACGGCACGTCCCGTCTGTCCGAATCCAAAGAGCCCAATCTTCAATATAGAACCTCCGTTATTTCGCCGTTACCTTTACGTCCTTGATCATCGCGTTCTCCGCCTCGTTATCGCCGATCACTTTCCGCTCGACGGTTATCTTACCGTCTTTACCAATGCGCGCGAAATAATCGATCTTGTTTTTCCAGCGGGTTGTCGCCTCGATCCTCAGAACGTAGTTCCCCGCGGGAAGCTTCTTTCCGCTAGCGTCGGTAAAGTCCCACGAATGCTTCACGATTCCTTGCTTCGGCGTCGCTCCCGCGATGGCGTCAACGGCCTTTGCGTCCAGCGCCGAGACTCCCGAGACTCGCACCCATTCGGGCAGGGAGTCCGGCCTCGTCTTCCATCCGGTACGCCCGGTAAACTTAGTGACGAAGATCGTTTTAACGTACGCGCCCGTTTCGGTCTCGACCCATATCGCGTATTGATTTGTCGCGTACCCGCTCTGCCTCGTATAGGTCAGCTCGATATCGATCCCCTTCATTTCCTTGCCCGCCGTTTGCGCAAAACCGGCGACCATCGAGAACGAAAGCAATATCGCGAAAATGGCTTTCTTCATGTTGGTTCTCCTTCGTTTTGTAGGATACCACATA
>Ga0209373_10003359_pt1 | contig 14894 bp, 11 predicted proteins | sample Higcelweek5metaG_FD_187173 | JGI IMG/M metagenome (GOLD analysis project Ga0209373, IMG submission 187173) | Freshwater pond sediment microbial communities from the University of Edinburgh, under environmental carbon perturbations - High... | ecosystem: Environmental > Aquatic > Freshwater >...
TTCAGTATTTCTCTTATTTTATTTATATTTTGTTTTTCAATATTATAAAATTTGATTAGACCTTCATCAATAAATTTTTCATAAAAAATACCTTTTACAGTAAGTTTTGAACATATATTATTAAATATTTTTTCAGAAGATAAGAAAATAATTTTTTTGCCTTCAATAATATAATTTTTCAAAACTAATGTTATTTGTAATAAAAACTGTTCAAAATTATCAATTATTGTAATTATTTCTTTTTTTTGTTCATTTCCTTTTAAGGTTTCTAATGAGCACTTATATCCAATATTTCTTATTGATTTTATATTTAGGTTACATCTTTTATAATTTTTTAATTTTTTTCTAAGTCTTGATATATTCACATCAACAATTCTATTCTCACCAATAAAGTCAACTCCCCAAACATAATCAAGTATTTTTTCTCTTGTTACAATTTTATTTAAGTTTTGAGCCAAAAATGCAAGAATTTCAAACTCTCTATATCTAAGTTTTATTTCTTCTTCAGCAAGAATAATTTTATGTTCATTTCTATTTATGTATAAATCCCCAATTCTTATAATAGGTAAATTATCTTGGGGAAAATTTATTATTTGTCTAAGCTGTTTGATGCAAAATTTTATTCTATGAAATATTTCAAAATTTGTACAACTTTCCGTAAAATATTCGTTTACACCAATACTAAAGCCAATAATTTTTTCCGATTCGGTTATTCCTTCATTTATTATTATTATGTGACTATTTGAAATTTTTCTTATCTCAGTACAAAATTCATAATGTGATAGTTTATTACCTGATAAGAATTTTATTAATATAATATCTGGTTTTTCTTGAGCAATAAGTTCAATTCCATAATCAATTTCAGATGTTGAAAAGACATAAGAACCTTCTGTTGATAAGTTTATAATCAAGTAGTCTTTTAGAATATCATCATCTGAAATAATGACTATCTTAGACACAAACATATCACCACCTAAAGGGAACTAAATTTATAAACACCACGTTAATTAATGAAATGATAAGATAATGAGATACAAAAAAGAATAGAGCATAAGTAATAATTTAACTAGGACTTTAGTCCTATGTAAAACTAGGACTTTAGTCCTATATATCTTTAACTATGAATACACTTGAATAAACTACTATAAAAAGCTTTGGAGCATTCTAAAATAATTTTAAATTTAAATTTTTTATATACAGATACTTCAAAATTTCATTTATAAAAAAAAGTAAATCTTTTTCTAAAATTTCACTTAAATTAATTGGAAATAATTTTATATTTGTATATAATCAAAAATATTGTTAAACTTTTCTAATAAATTCAAATTAAAGAGTGGAAATTTATGGAAATAGAACTTGATTTTAAAAAGTTTATTGAAGAACAAAAAAAACTAGGCTCTATAAATATTGAAGGAGATATTCCAGATTATTCTTTTTCTGGTGAACACACTGCAAAAAAAGTTTTATCAAAATTTGGAGCTGTTATGACAGCATTAGAACCAATGATTAGAGTCCAAAGAGATTCTATGAAAGTAAAATATCTTGGTGGTGGAGTAAAAGTGACACCAAATCAATTTCCCAAAATATATAATATCTTAGTTCACTGTTCAAAAGAACTTGGAATATCTATACCAGAAGCATTTGTATATCAAGAAGAAAAAATGAACGCTATGACACTAGGAACAAATGACGATTCTATAATCGTTATTAATAGTGGCATGGTTGATAATATGGATGAAAAAGAACTTCAATTTGTCATTGGTCATGAATGTGGTCATATTCAAAACAGACATGTAACATATATATTTCTATCCATTTTATTAGCAAGTATTGCTTCCGTTTTTTTGTCAGCAATAATAAGACCTTTCCTTTTTGCTTTAGACCATTGGAAAAGACAAGCTGAAATTACTTGTGATAGAGCAGGTTTATTATGTTGCAAAGATATAGAAGTGGCAAAAAAAGTAATGCTAAAAATAGCTGCTGGGTCAGGCAAACTTTACAATGAAATAAATGAAAAAGAATACATGAAACAAATTGATGAGATAAAACCAAATATTGGCAGGTTGCAAGAGTTTTTTCTTTCTCATCCATATTTACCCAAAAGAGTTTCTGCACTAGAATTATATTCACAATCACAAAATTATCTTTACAAAACGACAGGTGTTGATAATATTGGTATTTCTAAAGAAGATTTAGATAAAAAAGTATCAGAGGTTTTAAAAATAATATAAATGAATTTAATTTTTTCATCTATAAAAGAACAACTTTTGGAAAATCTTAAAGAATTAAAAGATTTTCAAATTAAAAATAAATTTACAAGTTCAGAAGAACAAATAAACTATCTTATCAAAAAATTAAAAAAGTATAGTTTTGTTATTACTGTTCTTGGTGAATTTAACAGAGGCAAAACATCATTTATAAATAGTTTTTTAGGTGTTTCTTTTTTACCCGTTGGAGTAAAACCAACAACTAATACTATAAATATTATTAGTTATAGTGAAACTCCATCTGCTGTAATAAAATATAATAATGGAGATATAGAAACACTCACAGAATTATCAGAAAATTCTTTTTCAACATTAAACACAGAAGATATAAAAGAAATAAATATTGGCTATCCTTTGGAAATTTTGAAAAATTTTAATATTGTTGACACTCCCGGTGTAAATGATATTAATCAACAAAGATTAGAAATAACTTATGAATTTATACCAAAATCTGACGTTGTCATATTTTTACTTGATGCAGAACAATTACTTAGCAAAACAGAAGCATTATTTTTAGAAAAAAAACTTTTGAATAATGATATTAATAAAATAATCTTTGTTATTAATAAATCTGACCTAATTTCAGAAGATGATTTGAAAATTTTAATGGAACATGCCCAAAAAAAACTTAGCTTGTTTATATCAGACCCTATAATAATTCCATATTCATCAAAACTTGCATTACAAGGTATTTTAGAAAATGATGAAAAGAAAATAGAAAAAAGTAATTATTATAATCTTATAGATAAACTTACAAAAACTATCATAGCAAAACATGAACTAATCTTATTTAATAATTTAATTACAAATGTTGAAACTATTATCAATAAAAATATAAATGAAATAGAAGTAAACAAAATAAATTTATCAAAAAATACAGAAGACTTGGAAGCTAGTATTAGTCTATTAAAAGATAAAGAACATGATATACAATTCAAATTAAAAAGTATTTTAAATGAAACAGAATACAATATAGAAGAATTAAAGAAAAAAGAAATAAAAGAGCTAAGAGAATTTGGTTTACACTTTTCAAGTGTTATTCCAAAACAGATAGAAGAAGCAGACTATGATAGCATAAAAAAATATTTTCCTCTATTTGTCCAAGCAAAATTTAAAGAATTTCTCGAATCAAGACAAAGCAATATCAACTTAGAGCTTTCTGATATTACTCAAAAAGCATTAGAAAAAGTAGAAAACACTTTGCAAAATCTAAAAAAAGATACAAAAACAGAAATAGACTATTCAAATATCAATTACAAAATGCCTTCAAAAACCTATGGAATTGATATAGCCTCTGTAGCTATGGTTTTTGTTGGATTTTTATTTATGAGTTTTTCTTTACTTTGGGGAGGACTCTTAGTTTTGGCTGGTGGAAGTTTGGGTATTCTTTTTAAAGATAAAAGAGAAGCAGAATTTAAAGAAGATTTCAAAAAACTTGCAGAAAGAGGTATTGTGGAAACAATTGACAAAATTGAACCCAAAATATCAGAAATAGTTTCAGAATTTTCACAAAATCTAAATAAAGAAATTAAAAATTTATTCAACAACGAAATAGAAAGCATAAAAAAATCTTTGAATGATGCATTACAATCAAAAAAAGAAAATGAAGAAAATTTTAATAATACAGATAAAAATTTAGAAACTAATATAAATTATCTTCAAGAAACTAATAAAAAGTTTAATCAAATAAAACAAAGTTTCAAATTATAATAATAAACAAAACATAGAATTATATATAGTCAATTAGGAGCAATTATTTGTTATGGAAAAACAAAATAGCAAAAGAGAACTAGGAGTTACAGCCCAAAGTGAAGATTATTCAAAATGGTATAATGATGTAGTACACAAAGCAGACCTTGCTGAGCATTCACCAGTAAGAGGTTCTATGGTAATAAAACCTTATGGTTATGCAATATGGGAAAATGTACAAAAAATATTAGACCAAAAATTTAAAGAAACAGGTCATGAAAATGCATACTTTCCTCTTTTTATACCAATGTCATATTTACAAAAAGAAGCTGAACATGTAGAAGGTTTTTCTCCAGAGTTAGCTGTTGTAACTCATGCTGGTGGTAAAGAATTGGAAGAACCATTAGTTGTAAGACCAACTTCAGAAACTATTATTAATGCAATGTATTCAAAATGGATTAAGTCTTATAGAGATTTACCAGTCCTAATAAATCAATGGGCAAATGTTGTTAGATGGGAAATGAGACCAAGATTATTTTTGAGAACTACAGAATTTTTATGGCAAGAAGGTCATACAGTTCACGCTACACACGAAGAAGCTATTGAAGAAACAATGAAAATGCTTAATGTATATCGTGATTTTGCTGATAATTATGCAGCACTTGCTCCTGTAGTTGGAGAAAAATCTGACCTAGAAAGATTTGCAGGTGCATTAAATACTTATTCTATCGAAGCTATGATGAAAGATAAAAAAGCATTACAATCTGCAACTAGTCATTATTTTGGTCAACATTTTGCAAAAGCATTTAATATTCAATTCCAAAATAAAAATAACCAATTAGAGTATGGTTGGCAAACATCTTGGGGAATTTCTACTAGAATTATTGGTGCAATCATTATGTCACATGGTGATGATAAAGGTTTAGTTTTACCTCCAAAAGTTGCACCATATCAAGTTGTTATAGTTCCAATTGGAACAAAAAAGATTGATGATAAAGCAAAAGTTATGGAAGCAGTAAACAAAATCAAACAAGAATTAATAGCCCTTGGAGTGAGAGTCAAGCTTGATGATAGAGATAATGTTACACCTGGTTTCAAATTTAATGAATGGGAAATGAAAGGTGTTCCTCTTAGATTGGATATGGGACCAAAAGATATAGACAACAATCAAGCTGTTCTTGCAAGAAGAGATATTAGTGAAAAAAATATTGTTTCAAGAGATGGTCTTGCTGAAAATATTGTAAAACTTCTTGATGAAATTCAAAGCAATATGTTTAAAATTGCAAAAGACTTTAGAGAAAGCAATACAAAAGAAGTTAAAACACTTGAAGAACTAAAAGAATATTTTTCAGATGAAAAAAATGCAGGTTTTGCATTATGTTCATGGGATGGTTGCAATGAAGTTGAACAACAATTAAAAGATGAATTTAGAGTTTCACATCGTTGCTATCCAATGAATTTGGAACCTCAAGAAGGTATTTGTATTGCCACAGGCAAAACTACAATGAAAAAAGCTATTTTTGCTAAGTCTTATTAATTAAAAAATTATTATTAAAATTTTTAGGAGCAATATTAATCTATGTTCATAAAGTGGGAAGCAGTAAAGAAAAAACATCTTGCTAGACTTTTATATGACCTTTTCATGATTACGATTGCTCTAATAAATATTATTTTGATTGCCTTTGACTACACATACTTTAACTTTAGAGATTTTTATTTTCACAATGTACCAATAATAGTAAAAATATATGACCCAGTAAAAGGTGTTGAAGCTCATAGATTTACAGATACCTATGTAAAAAGGGCTGATAGATTTTTTGAAACATTTGATTTAGATAAAAAAGAACATACTCTCTTAAAAAATGAATTGATAACTCTTTCAGAAAAAATGATAGATGATGACCCTTTCAAAATAGCTTATAAAAGTGGTGATTTGGTAAAAATAAAAATATATGTAATGAAATTTATTCATGATAGTAGTGCAAAAGAGGCTTTTATAAAATATTGGGATATAAATGATAGAAACTATTATCAAAGAAAAGAATTTTTTGAGAAAAATTTAAAACCACTGTTAGAAACCAATTATTTCCGTCAAATAGATACTTCTGGAAAATATATTGATAATTTTTATTATGTAGATTTAGCTTTTATCGTTTTATTTCTTACAGAATTTTTTATTATGTGGATATTAAGTGTAAAGAAAGATGGTAGTGACCAAAAAATTCTTTTCCCTTTATATCATTGGTATGATATTGTAAGTTGTCTCCCAATAAAAGAGTTACGTTTTTTACGTCTTTTTAGATTTGTTTCTGTATATATAAGATTAAAAAATAGTGAAATACTTACATTTGGAGATGGTCCAATTAGTAAAATGATAGCAAGATATCAAAACATCATAGTAGAAGAAATATCAGATAAAGTTTCCATAAAAATTCTTTCTGATGTTCAAGATAAAATTCGTCTTGGTGTTAGTCGTAAAATAGTAGAAGAAATGCTTCTTTTAAATAAAGATAAAATAAGAGAAATAATTATTAAAAATATAAAAAATGTAGAAATACCAGCACTTACAACTCAACAAGATGAATTTGTTGGCTTTGTTTCAAAAATAATTGAAGAAGAAATCAAATCAACAAAAGAATATAAAGATATTAATAAAATACCTTATGCAAATAATGCATTGAATAGCATTATAAATAAAAATAATATTAATAAAGTCGTAAAAAAATATTCGTCAAATATTCCTACAACAGTTATAAATGTTTTATCTAGTGACATTGGTGAAAAATTTCTCAATGCAATATTAGAAGATGTTATTGAAACAACTATAGTTATTTTCAGAGATCAAACAATTCAAGATTTAGTTCAAGATATGAATATTCAACTAATCGAAGAACTTAAAAAAAGTAGTTATGTAAAAAAATGGAAATCTCTTAAATAGAAAGATAATTCATGAATAAAAATATAAAAATAGAGCTTTTTGTAGATATTTTGGAAGAATTTCCTCAAAAAGCTGATTTTATAATAAATAAAGCCGAAGAAATTTGCAAAAAAAATTCTAATTTTTCCAAGTTTACCGAAGAAGAAAAAACAGACTTTGTATTAAATACAATATTTGAAAATGATGACTTAATTGATGATGAATTACATCTTTTATTAGATGTAAAAAACTTTTTAAAATTTAGTAAAAAAGATTTTCTCACTGGTGAAATTTTGGAAAAAATAGGCTCTGTAAACCTAAATCAATTTTTTGCAATATCAAATTTCATTCAAGAAACCAAAGTTTCAGATTATAAACAACTAACTAAAGTTTTTGAAGACAAATTAGATTTTTATAACAATAAAGATAAATTAGAATTTTTATCAAATTTGATATTTCAAACCATAGAAATTATTGAAAACTTAATTATAGAAGTATCAGAAGTTATTAATGAAAATATTTATTTATTAAAAAAATTATTTAATCTCAATTCGAATGAAATCAATAAAATAAAATTTGAATTAAAAAAAAATTATACAAAACTAATTGATAATATAGATAGATTGGCAGAAATATCAAAAGAATTACATCAAAAAGTAAAAACAGTAGAAAAAAGACTAATAGAAGTCAATTATAATCAAATTCAAAATAATTTTAATGAAAATATAAATTTTGCAAACAAAGAAATTCAAAAAATAATTTTTAAATTGGATGAATTGACAAAGATTACAAGTCAAATTGATTTGAGTATAGATAAGACAAATCTTTTAGTTTTATTAGATTATATAAAAAAATATTCTGAATATTTTGAAAATTATTTAATAATAACATCTCTAATTTCAGCTAATGATATTTATAAATTTGATAATGAAAATATAAAATTACTAGATAAATATGAAAAAAAGTTTTTAAGTAGTAAAGATTTATTTTTTAATATAATAAAAAACATAATAAATAAACAAATTAACTCTAATATTAGCAATAAAAAAAATGAATTTTATAAAAACTTTGTTGAGCCAATAAAAAATAATTTAGATGAAAATAGTTTTAAAACATTAGATAATTTATTAAAAATAATTTTTTAGAAATGGAAAAAGCATTAATAACAAGTAAATTGTTAGAAATAGAAAATTTGATAAGTAGAAAGCAATTTACTACTTTGGAAAAAAAAATTTTTGACCTATCAAAAAATATTGACTTTGCAAAAGATGATGAATATGAGCTTTATATAAAAGCAATACTTTTATATATTGAATCTTTTCTAAAAAGAGTACAGACTCTAAAAGCTCTCGAAGAAATAGAAAAATATCATAAACAACTTCCCTATGAAGAAAAATTTTTAGAAAAAATGTATGAAATTTCCACAAAACTAAAAAGATTATCAAAAATAGAATATTCCCTAAAAGCTCTAATAAACCTTTTTCCCAATAATATTCACTATAGATTAAACTTAGTTGACCTACATATAAAAAATAAAAATTATTCAGATGTTGTAAATGAATTAGCCCAAATAGTAAACATTGAACCCAATAATATAACATTAAATAAAATATATCTTTATTGGCTTTCAAAAGAAGGCTCTATTTCTGAACAGCTTAGAACTATCATAAAACTTCAAGAACTATTACCAGATGATACTTCATTGATAACTGATGAAATTAAAATTTTATTAGCATTGGGAAAATTTGAAAATGCATTTGAAATGATAAATAATTATCTAAAATATAAACTAGAAAATAATATCATTGACTTTGAGCTTTTAGAAAGTTTTATTTATTTTTCAGATGTATATTTATTCCTTTCATGCAAAAATCTTTTTTTGGAAGTTTTTATAAAAATATTATTAAATTTTTCTCAATTTGATAGTAAGTCAAAAACAAAACTAAAAGAATTTTCAAAACAAAAAAAATTAGAATTTATATTTAATTTTTTCACAAAAAATAAAATAAATGAAAGTGATTTTGATGAAAAAAATTTAATAGAAAATATCTTATGGATTACTCAAAATAAAGGTAATTTTGATGAAAAAGAATTTTCAATTGAAAAAATTTTATTTCAAATGGATAAAATAAAAAAATATATACCAATTATAGTAAAATAAGAATTTTAAAATTTTTAAAGATAAGAGCTATTTATATATTATTGGGAAAAAAATAATATCTTTATAAAACAAGGGGTTGCAATAGTTTCTTTACAAACAATATAATGCTTATCTAAACTAAACTATAAATATTAGGATTATTTTAAATGAAAAAATTAATAATTGCATCTACTATTTTATTTTTGACAGCTTTCCCAACAAAAAGTTATGCTTTTAATAATGACTTTAATGAACAAGATTATTCATTTTTAGATTCCACAAGTCTAAATGGGAACTTATCATTAGGCTATGATTATAGTTACAGTCTTTCTGATATACAAAATGGAAAAGTAAATAAACTAAACAATGGGTTTATAGGTTTGGATAATAGATTTAATAGCTCCATTTATATAAATAATGCAGATATTTCTTTGAGTTCAACATTTTTAAAATTATTTTCTGTCAATTTTTCCACATCATTAGTTTCAAGAGAATTTATTGATGAGCCTTTGATAAATTATCAATCTTATCAAGATTATAAAACTTTTCTAAATAACAGAAGAAAAAATATTGCAACAGTATGGCAAAGATATGGCATTATCAAAGATTTAAATATTATTGTAAAAGACCAAAGTGTTGATGGAAGTTTTATCATTGGTCAACAATTAATTCCTTTTGGATATACTGATAATAATACTCTCAATATGCCTGTAACTAGTAACCCAATAATTACACCAATGACAGAATATATAAACTATAATCTTTTGTCAGATACTGATACACCTTACCAAAATAGTTCATTAACCAATGTTAGAGATATTGGTATGACCCTAACAGGAAATTATTCATTCCTAAGGTTTATGACAGGTATTTATAATGGTTCTGGCTCAAATACTTTTGATAATAATAATCAAAAAGATATTTTTGGTAGGTTTGATTTGATGGCTCAAGAGATGGGAGAAATTGGTGTAAGTCATTGGAGAGGAAGACGTGTAACATATAGAAGTATCTATTCTAATAACTCAGAAAGAAATGAATTTGAAATGTCAAAAACAGGTATTCATTCAAAGCTAGGCAATAAAGATTTATATTTGATGGGTGAATGTATTTTTTCCAATGATAAATGGTTAGATGAAACTCTAATAAACCAATTTTCTTGGTATGTTGCTGGTGTGGGAAATTTATGGAATATTCTCAATTTAACATTGAGATATGAAAGTTTTTATGACAACAATGTTTTGAAAGTAAAAAGTGATTTGACAAATTATAATATAAAAAGAGCTGTTATTAGTTTTCAAGAGTCTTTATCAACAAATATAAAACTAAGACAAGAATATACACATACTTGGGAAGATATTTCATCAAAAACCATTGATAAAGTACAATCTAATTATGGAATTTTTTCAGCAAACTTGATATTTAGTTTTTGATAGGTTTAATAATATGCAAATTATAGAGTCAAAAGGGGCAACAATTAAAGCTTGGACTAATGTTGATAATATAGAATCAGAAGCTTTAAGACAATTATATAGAGTTGCAGATTTACCTTTTATATACAAACATATTGCAGTAATGCCAGATGTTCATGCTGGAATAGGAGCAACAATAGGTTCAGTCATTGCTACACAGTCGGCTCTTATACCTTCAGCAGTAGGTGTTGATATTGGTTGTGGTATGCTTGCAGTAAAAACAAGTTTAAACTTTAAAGATTTACCCAAAGACCTGACAACATTAAGACTTGATATAGAAAAGGCTGTACCTCTTGGTTTTAATGGTCATGATTCAACAAAATATGGCGAAGATTTAGAGTTTGAAAAATTAAGTGTTTACAAATCACTAGGCAAAGATTCTATATACAAAGCACTTACACAAGTTGGCTCTCTTGGAGGAGGTAATCATTTTATAGAATTAACTCTTGATGATGAAAAAAATGTGTGGATTATGCTTCACTCTGGTTCCAGAAATATTGGTAATACAGTTGCTTCAATCTATACAAAAGAAGCAAAACAACAAGTATTAAAAAAAGCTATAAAATTAGAAGATGCAAATCTTTCATATTTTACAAATGATACAGCAGAATTTTTTAACTATATGAATGATGCTATGTGGTGTCAAGAATATGCATTGAAAAATAGGCAAACAATGCTTCAAATAATAATGAAAGTTTTAAAAAAGCATTTTAAAAATATAAGATTGGTAGAAGATGTTATCTCATGTCATCATAATTATGTTGCAATGGAAAATCATTTTGGTGATGATATCTATGTTACAAGAAAAGGTGCAATAAGAGCAAAAGAAGATGATTTTGGAATAATACCAGGTTCTATGGGTGCAAAAAGTTATATAGTTAAGGGTAAAGGTAATATAGAATCATTTACATCTTGTTCTCATGGTGCTGGAAGAAAAATGTCTAGGAGTGAGGCAAAAAAACGTTTTACAGTTGATGATTTGGAAAGAGAAACAAAAGGAATTGAATGTAAAAAAACAGGTCACGTACTTGATGAAATTCCAAGTGCATATAAAAATATAGATTTGGTAATGGAAGAACAAAAAGACCTTGTAGAAATTGTAACAACACTAAAACAAATTATTTGTATAAAAGGATAAAAAAATGGATATAGCAGGATTAGATTTATATCATACAATAAGACCATTTTTTCAACCAGCTATAGGTGCTTTTCATGGTTGGTTTGCAACAAGAATGGTTGTTGTAATGCTTTTTAAACCACATAAAACATATTATTTCCCTTTCACAAAAAAAAGAATACCTTTTACACCAGGTATATTTCCAAGTCGTAAAAGTGCATTGGCTCAAAATATTGCAAAAACAGTAACAGAGACACTTTTGACACCCAAAGATATAGAAGCAAAAACAGAAAAATTTATCACAGAAGATAATATTTTCCTTATTATTGATGTTACAGCTGATACTATGGTTGATGGTTTTAAATATACAGATAAAATTCAAAAACTTGCAAACCAATTTAAAGAAGGTGTTCCAGATTTAATAAATACGACAGTAAATACACTTATAGATAAACTAATAAACAATCAAGGAAAACAATTAACAAGATTAATAGATTATTTGGTACACGATATTTTATTAGGGATAAAAATTAATAAAAAAACTGCAACAGAACTTGTAAATTATACTTTTGAACATTTCTTTTCTCCAAAAAATATAAGGATAACTTTAATTTCTTCCCTAACACCAGAAAGAGCTTCAAATTTACACAGTCTAATTATTGATAAAACAACAGGACCATTAAAATTTGTACTTTCTTTTGTAAATTTGGAAAGTGTTTTTAATAATTTTAAAGATTATCTAAAAAATGAACCAGAAAAATCAGAAGCTCTTATTTTAGAATTCACAAAACAATTAAAAATAAAAGAAGATTTGGTAGAAAAAATTTCATCTGTTGACTTTAGAAAACTTTCCTATGAGCATATATCAGCAATAAAAGAAAATCTAAACGTTGGAATAACAGAATATCTTTCTAATAATAGAGATAACATTCATGAATTTCTTTCTCCAATACAAAGCAGTATATCTGAAATTATTAATCAGAAAATTTTAGAGTTTAGCCCATCAAACGTTAAACCAGAAATTATTTTAATGATAAAAAAAGAAATAACAAGATTCTTATACAACTATCTAAAAGCAGACTTAACTGGTCTAATTGACAAAGGTATTAAAGCAATTAAACCAAGAGAAATGATTTCTTCAAAAATAGAAGCATATAGCTCTCAAGATGTAGAAGAATTAATTTTGGGAATAATGAGACGTGAACTAGCAAATCTTGAATACCTTGGATTACTAATTGGTGTCTTTTTAGGAATGAGTGCTTTGGCTATAGAATATTTCTTACCTTACAAATAAAAAGAGCTAAAAAAATAAAATAATTTTATTAAATGGGCAATTCATTAATTGCCCAACGTTTAAACATTTTTAGCTATTTTTAATTTATTCGTACTGTTGCAATTCACTCATCATTTTGGCTTGAAGAATTAAAACTTCTGCGAGTTCATCTGGTGTGATGTAATTTAGCTGAATTAAGATTTCACCAAGAAGAATATTTTGTTTATGCTGTTGAACTAATGCATATTCAAGTTGTTTTTCATCTACATAACCTTTTGTAAGTAATAAAGAACCTAGACGAGTATCTCTCTTTTGCTCTTTTAGAGCTTTCAAAAGGTCTTCTATACTACAATAATTTCGTCTAACTAAAATACTTCCAAGCAATTCACCTGTTCTTTTTTGTTCAGCAAGGCATCTATCCACTTGTCTTTTTGATATACATTCACTTCTAATCAAGATTTGACCAAGACGTGTTTCATTTCTTTGAATTTTTAGTGCTTTTTTTATATCATTTTCATTGCAAAAACCTTCTTCCAAAAGGATTTGACCTAATAGTTTTTCAGGTTTTTCATTTTTTATTTCAAGTGCTTTTTGCAATTGCTCATCTGTAATTGCACTTATTTGAATTAAAATTTGCCCAATTCTAAAATCAGTTAGAGATTTATTATCTTTAGTTTCATCTCTATCAAAAAGCTTAAATAGAATTTGAAGAATACTCATTTTATTTTCATATTTTTTGATTCAAAAATTTAATACTTAAAATAATTATTAGCATATTTTGTTAATTATTACTAGTTAATTAACATAATTTTTAAATAAATTAAAAAATTATTTTTTACGAAACGTCTTTTTACAATACGGACACTTTTGCATTCTACGTCTATGATAATGTTTTTTCCCAACTTTATCATCACTTTTTCTCATATGTTCCACAAGACCAGCACTAATTATACCAGCTGGCAGAGCAAATAAACCTATACCCAAAAAAGCAACAATGGCTCCTATTACTTTTCCAAAAGTTGTAATAGGATATGTATCTCCATAACCAATTGTTGTAAGTGTTATAACACTCCACCACATAGAAGCTGGAATACTAGAAAAAACTTTTGGCTGTGCATTATTTTCTGCAAAAAATATCAAACTTGATGACATTATCAAAACAATTATTGCAAGCAAAAGAGTCATACCCAATTCTTCTTTTTTATCAACAATTGCATTTACAAGTATTTTCAAACTTCTATGATGCCTTACCATTTTTAATAAAATAAATATTTTGAAAATTCTTATAATTCTCAAAAAACCTAAATCTATATTAAAAATAGTTATATAAAAAGATAGAATAACTAATAAATCTACAATAGGTAAAGGAGATGTGATAAATTTTATTCTACCTTTAGTTGGATGTTCATATTTTTTATTAGAAGTACAAAAAATTAGACGAAGTATATATTCCAAAACAAATACAAACATACAAAAACTTTTGAAATCATCAAAAAATTTTTTATATTCAGAAAGACTTGGCAAAGTATCAATAAGCAAAAAAACTACATTAATAATAATTAATGTAGCAATAAATAGTTCAGCAATTTGAACTATTTGTTTTTTTGTTTCTTTGCTTAATTCAAAGATGGTAAATAAACTCCTATTTGACTATTTATTCATCTTTAAGAACTTTGATACCTGGCAATTCAATTCCTTCCAAAAATTCTAAAGATGCACCACCACCTGTTGAAATATGTGTAAATGAATCTTTTAGACCAAGTTTTTCAACTGCTGCAACAGAATCACCACCACCAACAACACTAATAGCACCTTCTTTTGTTGCTTGAGCAATAAATCCAGCAACCATTTCTGTACCTTTTGCAAATGGTTCTTTTTCAAAAACACCCATTGGACCATTCCAAACAACTGTTTTTGCACCTTTGATAACTGCTTGTATTTTTTCCAAAGTTTTTGGACCAACATCCAATCCACACATATTTTCTGGAACTTCATCTACAATTTGACCTGATGGTGAATCTA
>Ga0209373_10003360_pt1 | contig 14893 bp, 11 predicted proteins | sample Higcelweek5metaG_FD_187173 | JGI IMG/M metagenome (GOLD analysis project Ga0209373, IMG submission 187173) | Freshwater pond sediment microbial communities from the University of Edinburgh, under environmental carbon perturbations - High... | ecosystem: Environmental > Aquatic > Freshwater >...
AAAATGGCGAGGTAGCTCAGATGGTTAGAGCGCATGATTCATAATCATGAGGTCGCCGGATCATTCCCGGCTCTCGCTACTTGAAAAACAAAGCCTTACAAGGATTAAAACTTGTAAGGCTTTTCTATTTGCATACAAAATGCATACAAAATTCAAAAAAAGGTATTCGATAGTGCGCGCGAATTGTATTAAAAGAATGAAGTTTACCGAAATGCGATTATTGGAGGAAGCTCTACTTTTTAGTCTGTCCCGATTGAAAAATAAGGAAGGTTGTTACGCACTGGAGTGATATTAACTGTTCCAACAACAAAGGGCTGCAACTATTTGCAACCCTTTGTTATTATTTATTCTTGCAACACATTTGCCTCATTATCCATGCGTTGAGACTTCTGCAGAGTGACGACTCAAAATATTTACTTCCTTTTGCCAAAGCGGGTTATTATTTGTCTCATTTTCGTCGTTTGCCCCTGAAGCTTTTTTCTTTAGGGCTCTTATCTCTCGATTTTCCCTCTTTGGAAGATCTTCCTCTATTTTTCTCGCCTCGTCCCGATGAATATTCCGACGATTCGCTTTTTACGGTTGGAATGATATTCCCATTTTCGTCAAATTCAACAAGCTTGAAGTCGAGCTGCTTCTTTTCGAGGTTGGCACGAGCTATTTCAACTTTCACATCGCCCCCAAGTTGGTAGGTTTTGTTGGTGTGCATCCCCGATATGCAGTAATTCTTCTCATCGAAGAAATAAAAGTCGCCGCTTAGGTCTTTTATCGAGATCATGCCTTCGCATTTGTTGTCGTTAAGTTCAACATAGATACCCCATTCGGTAACGCCCGAGATCGTTCCGTCGAAAATTTGACCAACTTTATCCTGCATAAACTCAACTTGCTTGTATTTAATCGACGAGCGTTCGGCATTAACAGCACGTTGCTCCATTGCCGATGTGTGGCGGCATTTCTCTTCGTATTGATCGGCATCTACCGAGCGGCCACCGTCGAGGTAACGTTCAAGCAAGCGGTGAACCATTAAATCGGGGTACCTTCTGATTGGAGAGGTGAAGTGCGAATAGAAATCGAACGACAAACCGTAGTGGCCAATGTTGCGGGTTGAATAGACCGCTTTTGCCATTGCTCGTACTGCCAATGTCGAAATTACGTTCTCTTCGTGTTTGCCTTTAACCTCAGTTAGTAAAGTATTTATCGACCTCGATATATTCATTGGCGAATCAATTTTGATGCCGTACCCAAATTTGCCGATAAAGTTGCTGAACGATTCAAGTTTTTCGGGGTCGGGCCTATCGTGAATACGGTAAACAAAAGTCCGCGGCTTCGATTTATCTTTTGGTTTGCCAACAAATTCGGCTACTGTTCGGTTTGCCAGGAGCATGAACTCCTCAATAAGTTGGTTCGATTCTTTGGCAATTTTAAAGTAGACCCCGGTAGGTTTTCCATTTTCGTCGAGGTAGAATTTTACCTCTTCGCGGTCGAAGGCAATTGCTCCGGTTGTAAAACGTTTTGCCCTGATTTTCTTAGCTAGTTCGTTAAGTTTAAGTATTTCATCTTTAAGATCGCCCTCGCCTGTTTCAATAATTAACTGTGCTTCTTCGTAAGCAAACCTTCGGTCGGAGTTGATGATTGTTCGGCCAATCCAGTGATTGATAAGATTGGCGTTATCGTCGATTTCGAAAACCACGGCAAAGCAAAGTTTATCTTCCTTTGGGCCAAGCGAACATACACCGTTCGAAAGCCGTTCGGGTAGCATTGGCACTACTCTGTCGACTAAGTACACCGACGTGGCGCGGTCGAAAGCTTCGTTATCGATAATTGAATCGGGTTTAATGTAATGGCTAACATCTGCAATGTGTACACCAACTTCCCAGTTGCCATTTTCAAGTTTTTTGATCGAAAGGGCATCGTCGAAATCTTTGGCATCGCCCGGATCGATTGTAAATGTTGTGGTATTCCTGAAATCGCGGCGACGAGAAATTTCCTCTTTTGAAATTTCAGCTGGAATTTTCTCAGCTTCGCGGTCAACATTTTCGGGAAACTTGTAAGGAAGGTCGAATTCGGCCAAAATGGCGTGCATTTCGGTGTTGTTGTCGCCCGGTTCTCCCAGTACGTCAATTATTTCGCCAAAAGGGTTTTTTGCATGGGGAGGCCATTCGGTAATCTTCGCAACCGCTTTCTGTCCTTGCTTTGCCCCATTTAATTTATCGGAAGGAATGAAAATATCGAAATTGCTTTTGTTGCCCGTTGGTACAAGAAAAGCAAAATTCTTCGATAGGGATATGATTCCCACAAAGCTTGTTTTTGCCCTTTCGAGAATTTCAACAACTTCGCCTTCAGGTTGTTTGCGTTTGCGAATCGCATTTAGATAAACCCGTACTTTGTCGCCGTTGAGCGCACGGTTGAGGTTTGGCCCGGCAATAAAAACATCTTCCTCAATTTCGTCCGAAATCACAAAGGCATAACCTTTTTGAGTCATGTCGACTTTGCCAACAATGTAGCCGGTTTTGGCCTTCATCGAGAATTTGCCGCGCTCCTTTTGTTGTAGGTATCCATCGTCGGTGAGCTCTTCTAACACTGCGTTAACGAGTTGTATTGTTGACTGATCGCTAATGTTTAGTACGGAGGCAATTAGTTTGTAAGTGAGGATTTTCTCCGGATCTTGATAAAAAATTTCAAGTATCTGTTTTTTTAAATCTTTCTTGTTGAAGCCCTGATGTGTTTTGAAGGGTCTTTTTTGTTTTTTTTCCATTATGTGTATAATTAGTTAAAGGTCGAAGTTTATAAGATTGACTATAAATCTATTCTGTAATATAACGCCATCGACATCAAATTGTTGAATTGTCTCTCGGAGTAAGCATACAAGAAGAAGGGGCTGAATTTTCCATACGTTGAGAGGGCTGAATATTGGAATCTCATATCGAACACAAAATTTTGTGCCCAGTTGCGTTCTACAATTTTGTCGAAGTTGACTTTAATTCCGGCCAGCATACCCAGTTCCCAATTGTGCAGATTAGTGTCTGATATTGAGGGACTAGGGTCGCCATTAAACTCTTCGTATTTGTGAACAAGAACGCCAAACGATAATCCGCCGAAAAAAGAAACTGCATCGTTGTATCTGTACCCAGCAATAACCGGTAGATCGATATAGTTTAACCTGTATATGAATTCGTTGTAATCATCTTTCTTTGGATTCTGATTTTTTCGGCTTCCCTTTTCGTTATACTTAAGTTCGAGTCCCCAGTAATGTTTCGCATCAATGTCGGTTTGAGCCCACACACCGCCAACTAAGCCAAGTTTGTTGTACCCACTGTACAAGTCGCCTTCTACCTGGCTGCCATTAAATCCGGCCATTGCACCGCCATAAAATCGTTGAGAAAACGAACTTACAGAGAGAAGAATAAAAGCTGAAAACAGCAATGCTTGTTTCATTCGAATGTCTTGTTTTATTGACGTTGAAATTACAATAATTTTATTCAATGATATGTTTTTTTGAAAGGATTGTGTTTTGCTTGGTCCGATGTATCGAAAACCGTTTGGCGATATTTTTTAAAGACGTAGAAGCGTGTTGAAAGCTGAATTGTCTCAAATGAGGCCAATTCTATTTATGGGTATTGATGTTAAGTGGCAGAATGTCAGTCCTGTCTAAATCGTGTTTTTCGAATGTTAATTATCCAACTCATTGAAATAAATGCTATGCGGATTAACCTTTGAACTATTATTTTTGCTTCGAAGAATTCTACATTTTTTATCCTATCTGTAATTCAAAATTGGCGTTCAAGAACCGTTCAACCTCCTCGATGTACATTCATTAACGAAGGGCAAAGTCTTCAAACTTTTAATGGGATAAGTTATAAATATTGCAAATTTGAATCGTTAATCGGCTTGTTTTTTTCGTAAATCGATTTTCCAACTCGGTTAACATGATCTCTAAATTCTGGATTTGAAACTTGTTCAAAAATTGAAATGTCGAACGAATATGGAAGCATTAGGTCATCAATTTTATCTATGAGTTGAAATAAAATGGATTGATTCAGATTGTTGCCGATCAAGGTCAAATCAACATCCGAACCATTTTTAAACGAGCCTTTTGCCCTCGATCCATACAAAATGGCTTGATCGATCTCGGGGAATACACTCAAAACGGATCGGATTAATCCTATTGTTTTATCGTTCAACCCAAATTCCATTGTTATTCTTAAAGTGATTCAAATCGTACTTTAATTTTCTCGAATTCAGCAAAGTACCTATTCTTGATGTCGGCAACAATACTTTGTGCCGTATCCTCGTTGTATGTGTGCGAGGTAAGGTTCCGGCTTTTGATCATGTCCATCCAAACTTCACCGTTTTCAATAATCCCGAGTTTAAAAGCTAACCGCGTGGTGTCTTTTGATCCAAACAATTCACTGTTGCCTTTTTCTTCCAAAAAATCCTTTGTCATTTTCCACGCCAACTCATGAGTATATTCAAAAGCTTGTATCATTCCCTGTTCTTCAAGTGCAGTCAAGTTTCTCTCGTTCGAAAGAATTACAGCACCTTCAAGTTGCGAAAAAGCTTTAAGGAAACTATTGAACCGTTGCCTCCAACGTATATCCGTGTTTTCCATTTCAACTTGGTTGTTTATTGATATTTGCTTTCAAAGTTACAAAAACTACTTGTAATTCAAATCTGCATTTAAGAACCGTTCAACCTCTTCAACAGGCATTGCTTTGCGCTTTGCATAGTCTTCAACCTGATCTCTACTGATTTTATCAACGCCAAAGTAGTGCGAATCGGGATGTGCAAAGTATTGCCCACTAACCGATGCGGTTGGGTACATGGCGAAATTCTCGGTGAGGCTGATGCCTGTGCGCTCGGTGGCCATTAGCAGGCGGAAAAGTTCTTGCTTTTCGCTGTGTTCAGGGCAAGCAGGATAACCTAATGCAGGACGAATCCCTTGGTATTTAACCTTTATAATCTCCTCTTTGCTAAGGCTTTCATTGGCGGCGTATCCCCATAATTCGGTGCGGACTTTGGTGTGCAACACTTCGGCAAAAGCTTCGGCAAGTCGGTCGCTTAACGTTTGCAACATGATGGCGCGATAATCGTTGCCCTCTTCTTTAGCTTCGGCTACCCATTTTTCCATGCCAATTCCGGTAGTTACAGCAAACCCGCCAACGTAATCGGCAATGCCCGATTCTTTGGGTGCAATAAAATCGCTGAGGCAAAGGTTTGTATTACTCTCTTTTTGCTTTAATTGCTGGCGCAAATGGTGGAATTTTCCGATCACTTTTGTGCGGCTTTCATCTTCATAAATCTCGATATCGTCGCCTACCGAATTGGCTGGCCACAAACCAACCACGCCATTTGCTCGGAACATTTTCCTCTCAACAATTTCATCGAGCAGGGTGTTTGCTTCCATGAATAGTTTTCGGGCTTCGGTACCCTGAGTTTCATCGGTAAGTATTTTTGGGAAAGTTCCCTTCATTTCCCAAGCCATGAAGAAGAAAGTCCAGTCTATATATTCGCGAATCTCTTCTAATGAGAAGCTTGAGAAGTTTTTCAGACCAAGAAATTTTGGTTTTGAAATTGAAACATTCTTCCAGTCGCACTGTAATTTATTGGCTCTGGCTTCATCCAACGATATGTATTCTTTATGTTTACGCCCGGAGTGAATTTCTCGTAAATGGGCATATTCTTTCTTGATAGATTCAAAGAATTCGACATTTTTATTGGCCAAATGTGTAGCAACACCAGCACTTAGCGATGCATCTTTTACATGAATTATTGGCAAATCGTATTCTGTAGCAACTTTAACGGCGGTGTGTACTTTAGATGTAGTGGCTCCACCAATCATTACGGGAATTGATATGCCTTTCTCTTTCAGTGTTTTCGCAAAATTGACCATTTCTTCAAGCGAAGGGGTTATTAACCCACTGAGGCCAATTACGTCAACTTTTTCGTTCAACGCAGTTTCGATAATTTTTTCAGTTGGAACCATTACTCCAAGGTCTATCACTTCGAAGTTGTTGCATGCAAGTACTACACCAACAATGTTTTTTCCAATGTCGTGTACGTCGCCTTTAACGGTGGCCATCAGTACTTTTTTGAGTTGGGTAGGAGCTGCATTTATATCTTTTTCGGCCTCGATGAAAGGCAATAAATAAGCCACTGCTTTCTTCATAACGCGGGCCGATTTTATTACCTGTGGAAGGAACATTTTCCCTTCACCAAACAGTTCGCCTACAACATTCATTCCGGCCATTAACGGACCTTCAATAATGGTTAGTTTTGGCGAATAATTAGGCATTATTTCGTCGAGGTCGATTTCAATATAATCGGTAATTCCTTTTACAAGAGCATGTTCAATGCGTTTTTCGGCTGAGAGTGAACGCCACTCGTCAACCTTCAGAGCGGCTGTTCCTTGACTCTTCACTGTTTCGGCAAAATCGACCAACTGTTCGGTAGCATCTGGTCGGCGGTTCATTACCACATCTTCGGTCAATTCCAATAAATCTTTTGGGATTTCATCGTAAATCTGCAACATTCCGGGGTTTACAATCCCCATGTCGAGACCAGCCTTTATTGCGTGATAAAGAAATACAGAGTGCATTGCTTCGCGAACCACATCGTTCCCCCTGAAAGCAAATGATACGTTGCTGATTCCACCGCTAACTTTTGCATAAGGCAGATTTTGCTTGATCCATTTTGTAGCCGCAATAAAATCGACGGCGTAATTGTTGTGCTCATCGATACCTGTGCCAATTGTGAGAACATTAGGGTCGAAAATAATATCTTCGGGAGGGAAACCAACCTCTTGGGTAAGAATATCGTAAGCGCGTTTGCAAATTTCCTGACGGCGTAAAAGTGAGTCGGCTTGACCTTTTTCGTCAAAAGCCATAACCACAACAGCGGCTCCATAATGTAATATTTTATGAGCTTGTTCTTTGAACTTTTCTTCACCTTCTTTCAAACTAATTGAATTTACAATTGATTTACCCTGAAGGCATTGCAACCCGGCTTCTATTACTTCGAATTTAGAAGAGTCGATCATGATTGGAAGCTTCGAAATGTCGGGCTCGCTCATAATGAGGTTCAGAAATGTTACCATCTCTTTTTTAGCATCGAGCATTGCGTCGTCCATATTTACGTCAACAACTTGTGCTCCACCTTCAACCTGATTACGGGCAATTGAGAGTGCCTCATCGTATTTTCCTTCGCCAATTAAACGGGCAAATTTGCGCGATCCGGCAACATTGCACCGTTCGCCAATATTTATAAAGTTCGAAGCTTTCGAAATTACCAAAGGTTCTAATCCGCTCAGATGCGTTTCGTGTTTTTCGTGCTGGCAAGTGTGAGGTGTGGCAGCTTTGGCCATTTTCGCAAAGGCACGAATATGCTCAGGAGTTGTTCCGCAGCAACCACCAATAATATTTACCGATTTGTGATCGAAGAACTCTTTCACCTGAAGTGCCATTATTTCAGGCGTTTCGTCGTATTCGCCAAACTGGTTTGGGAGTCCGGCATTTGGGTGGGCGCTGATATAAAATGGTGCTTTTGCAGCTAGAGTTTCAATGTACGGGCGCATATCTTTTGCTCCAAGCGAGCAGTTTAGCCCTATCGAAAGCGGTTTTACGTGCGAAAGTGAATTCAAAAAAGCTTCAACAGTTTGTCCCGAGAGGGTACGGCCACTGGCATCGGTAATTGTGCCCGAAATCATTACAGGCATCTCTATGCCACGGAATTCGCAAACTTCCTCTATAGCCATAAGAGCGGCTTTTGCGTTAAGGGTGTCGAAAATTGTTTCAACCATCAACAAATCAACTCCTCCATCTATCAATCCATCAACCTGATCTTTGTACGAATCTTTTAGTTGAACAAATGAAACGGCACGGAAACCAGGATCGTTAACATCGGGGCTCATAGAGCAAGTTTTGTTTGTTGGACCTATTGAGCCAGCAACAAAACGGGGTTGCTCGGGAGTCGAAAACTGATCGGCTACCTCTTTTGCAATTCGGGCAGCGGCAAGGTTAATATCGTAGACATTCTCTTCCATGCCATAGTCGGCCATCGATATGCTAGTTGCATTGAAGGTGTTTGTTTCAACGATATCGGCTCCAGCTTCAAAATACTGAGCATGAATTGCCTTTATAACATCGGGACGGGTAATTGAGAGTAGGTCGTTGTTGCCTTTCTGATCTTTTAACGCATCTTTAAATTCCTCTCCACGGTAGTCGGCCTCGGTGAGTTTATAGGTTTGAATGAGCGAACCCATTGCTCCATCAAGTACAAGCACGCGTTTTTCGAGTTCTTTGCGAATATCTTTTGTCATTGTTTTATCTTATAGATGAGGCTAAACACGAAGGGCACAGAGGTTGTTCACAAAGGCCATCAAGGTTAATTGCCTCAATAGGTTAAAAATGGAGTGCAAAGATAATGCAAGAATGCAATAAATTGAAAGTTGCAAAAAAGAGAATTGAACGTCGCAACTTGCTGTAAATAACAGAAAAGAAGATTTTAGATATTTTTTGTCAGTTCTTTCTTCAAAATTTGAACTCCCATGCAGGCTTTTTCCTGAATGAAGTTGACTTTTATTGAAGTGTGTACAGGTTTTGGGTCGATAAGATAAATTGGAACTCCATGTTGTACATAGTTTATGAGTCCAGCGGCAGGGTAAACATTCAACGAGGTGCCTATAACAGCAAAAATGTCGGCGCTTTCAACAATAGGAATAGCCTCGGCAATTGCAGGAACAGCCTCGCCAAACCAAACAATGTATGGTCTGAGCTGACTTCCTTTTGCGCATTTCTGTCCCATCTTAAGTTCCCAACCGTCGATGTTGTAAATTAGTGATGGGTCAACACTGCTACGTGCTTTTTTTAGTTCGCCGTGAAGGTGAATTACCTTTGAGCTTCCGGCCCGTTCGTGCAGGTCGTCGATGTTTTGGGTTATTATGTTTACATCGAAATATTTCTCAAGTTCGGCAATGCCAATATGGCCAGCATTAGGTTCGCAATTAAGCAGCTGTTTGCGGCGTTCGTTGTAAAACCGCTGTACCAATTCAGGGTTCTTTTTCCATGCTTCGGGTGTTGCAACCTCTTCAATTGAATATTCTTCCCACAGCCCATCGCTGTCGCGGAAAGTGCGGATGCCACTCTCTTGGCTCATTCCGGCTCCGGTGAGGATAACTAATTTCTGCATTTCTATTTTCTTTTCGACGTTCAAAATTAGCGATTATGTCGAGAATTTAATCTTTTAGCACATTTAACGTTAGCTAAATTAATGTACAGAATTTCTTGTTTTTTTAGCTCCTATGTATTTTTATTGACATCGGAATATTTATATTTGCAAATAATTCAAAAACCTAAAAAAGAAACATTTAAACACTTTCGATATGAAAAAAGCCCTTTTCAAAGCAATACTCTTTGCTTTTGCAACAATTGCTACTTTTTCGGCTAATGCTTACGACATTGCGCCTATTGTCAATCTTCCGTATACGTTCGATGCAACAAAAACTGGGGGATGTATTGATGTTGACCGTAATGGTTTTGCTGATTTTGAAGTAAGATTTACCAATGGTAGTCCCAAAAGATGCAGAATTACAGGCATTGGAGATGCTTCTCCTTCACCTTCGGGATCATTGAGCGTTACCTATTCAAACAACAAGATATTGTCTGAATTTCTTGGAGAAGAAGAATCAGTAGGAGCATTAGAAACTCCACTATCACCTTTGGGTTTCTACACATCGATGCTTAGCAAAGGTTATTCAATAAATGGAACAACAACTGGAGGTCTTAGCTGGGAATCTCGATCCAATTTTTTTGGCGTTGCTTTTACTAGCCCCAGTTTGTCGGGTACTTATTACACCGGAACACAATCTGGTTATGTTGGTATTCAGTTTCTCATTGGAGGTCAGCCTCATTATGGTTGGTTAAATGTTCAGATTGATCCTAGTGGACAATTTGTTACAATTAACTCTGCCGGATATCAAGCTTCTGCGGGGTTGCCAGCTGTTGCAGGGTTAAACGATCCATTTGCTGTGCCTGTGCCAATTGTTGCCTCTCTTCTTGGCCTTGCTGCAATTAGTGGTGGTATCTTCTTCAGAAGAAGAAAGAAAAGCGTTTGCTAAGTTGTACCTTTTGGGGATTAATGCTGTGGCATCCTTTTATTTTGTACATAAAGATCAATTAAAATATATTTAAACATTACCAATATGAAAAAAATCCTTTTCAAATCAATGCTCTTTGCTTTTGCAACAGTTACCGGTTTGTCGGCTAATGCAAATGGTTACCCAATTGTAACGCTTCCTTATACATTTAATGCTACAAATAGTGTAGGCGATATTGATATCGATCGCGATGGTCATGCCGATTTCTATGTTGAGTTTCATTCAGGTTCAAACAACTATTGTACTATTAATGCTATTGGGATAACTTCAACTCAAGATGGATCTTTGGGTATGGTTTCGGGGAGTAAGGTCTTATCACAATTTATTGGAGAATATAGCTCTAATGGCGGATTGCAAAGTTCACTTCCTGAGCCTTTCGGATATTATACATCAATGCTCAGCAGTGGTTTTTCTATAAGCAGTATCCGCCCTGTTGGTTTGAGCTGGGCTAGTAGTTCCCGCTTTTTTGGTGTTAGCGAGCTTAAATCCTCTTTGTCGGGTACATATTATTCCGGCGCACAATCGGGTTATGTTGGGGTTCAGTTTTTAATTGATGGCGATCAGCATTATGGCTGGTTAAATGTTGTAATTGACCCTAACGGACAATTTGTTACAATTAATTCTGCTGGATACCAAGCGTCTGCTGGTTTGCCAGCTGTTGCTGGTCTGAACGATCCATTTGCTGTGCCTGTTCCAATCATTGCCTCTTTACTTGGCCTTGCTGCAATTGGTGGTGGCATCTTCTTAAAAAGAAGAAAGAAAAACGTTTGCTGATTTGACAATGCATAAATTGGTTCGTTTGCCAATTGAAAAAATATGATTTAAAGCCTTCGGAATTCTTCGGAGGCTTTTTTATTGAACAAAGAAATCTTGTTATTTTTGGTCCCTTGTTCCTAATCAATTACATCAAAATACTCATGGACAACAAGCTAAAGTCTTTTCTAAAAAGAGCAACAGAAACTCGTTATGTTATTACGATTTTAGTTTTTGTTTCTTTAGCCTTTTTCGGACAAACCCTTTCGTTCGATTTTCTAACATTCGACGACAATACGTTTATAACGAAGAACGACGTTGTGGCGAGTGATGATTTTACGTTTGCCGATTGCTTCAGGTACAAGTTTATGGAGCACGACTATTTCCCGCTTACGTTTCTGATTTTCCGTTTCCTACGAGTTGTTTTTGGTTTTAATCCGATTGTTTTTCATGCCCTAAACCTTATTCTTCACACGCTTAACGTTGTACTGGTCTTCCTTTTCTGTTCAAAAATACTGAAGCGGTTTGTTCCCGAAACTTCTCTGACGATATGGGCTGGTGCTGTTGCGTTGGTTTTTGCTATTCATCCTATGCGTGTTGAATCGGTTGCTTGGGTAATGGATTTGAAAGATATTCTATTTACTCTCTTCTATTTGGCTGGTGTACTAACCTATATGAAGTGGCTCGAAACACGAAACAAGGCAAGTTATATCCTAACAATTGTTTTTGCCCTAATAAGCCTTTTATCGAAATCGACAGCCATAACCTTTATTGCCATTTTGTTTTTAACGGATTGGTTGCAAGGCGAAAAGATCAATAAAAAAACACTGATTACGAAAATACCTTTTCTTGCTGTTACGTTGTTTGGCTTTTATATTTTTGGTCTGTTTTCGAATCCTGGCGATACAATTGTTGGATTAACAGGCCATAATAGTCCTGATTTTATACCGTATTTTCCCGAAACGGTGAGTAATCTGCCCGTTCTTTTTCAACGTGTAATTGTTGCTTCGTTCAGGCTTTTGTTTTGGATTTTCCACCCGTTATTCCCTTTCGTCCTGAATTTATTTTACACTAGGGCAACGTTACTGAATCAATATGCGTCACTACTGCCTGCTATGCCATTTATTCTTATGTCGATATTTGCAACGATCTGGGTTTTCCGCAAAAAGAATCCTCTTTTGCTTTTTGGATTCCTGTTTTTTGTTGTAACAATCTCTCCGGCACTTGCTAAGGCCGATATTGGATATTCAATCTTTGTTCCCGACAGGTACACCTATTTGCCTCTGCTTGGTCTGTTATTTATGCTGGCGGCAATTTTAGCGAATCAAAAAAAGAGTGTTGTCCTTCTTGTTAGTTTGCCATTTGCATTGTTTTGGGGATTTAAAACATTGACCTACTTGCCCGTTTGGAAGAATTCATTCACCCTTTACGACCATGTTTTGAAGCTCGACCCAACCAATCAGGCTGTTCTTTTAAACCGATCAACCCTATATCTTAGCAATGGAGAAGACGATAAAGCGCTTGCCGACTTAAACACATTTATTCAAAAATATTCTGTAGAGCACGATGTTAATGCTTATAATAACCGAGGTGCTATTTTCAAGAAAAAAGGAGAGTATGATCTTGCTCTGAGCGATTTCAATACTGTGCTCAACTTCGATTCAACCAATTTCACAGCTCTGTTTAACCGGGGGCATTTGTTTTTGTTGCAGGACAGGCTTGAGCAATCACGAACCGATTTTTCGAAAGCCTACGATCTCGACTCTACCAACTACAATCTGAATAAGTACATTTCCAGTTTGTACAATAAATCGGGTAACCATTCGGTGGCACTCTCATTTGCCGAAAAATGTTTGGTGCAGAACAACAACGATATCGATTTGCTTAAAGTCAAAGGTATTTCATTGTTCTTTTTGGGGCGGAACAAGGAAGCTATTGAGGCATTGACATCGGTGATAGAAAAAGAAAAAGAGTTGGGCGAGATTGTTTACGTCCGTTCGTTAGCCCGGTTTGCAGAGAAAGACTATAATGGGGCAAAGGCTGATTTAGACGATGCAAAGAGATTAGGTGCAAAAACCGATGCAACCTATGAGAAAGAACTTGTCGATTCAGTAAAACACACTTCGGTTTTCTAAAGGTGTATTTTACAATTTTACATTGTCACAATGGTTGCAATTATTGATATTTTTGTTGACAAAGTAAGTCTTATTGAATACAACATCAATTCATTATAAATCATTTTTTTTGTTTATTCCTTTATTGTTTATTGAATAGAAACTTTTATTTTTAAGCCGAATAAAAACACTAAAAATAATATGACTAAAAATTTCATTAAAACATTGTTGCTTTTAGTTGCAATAACAACAGGTTTTGCTGCAAAAGCCAGCTTGCCAGCTTTAACTGAATCCATTACTAAGGTTTCACTTCCATATACTTTTAGCTTGGCTAAGACTAATGGTGCATTTGATATTAACGGAGACAATATTGACGATTTCCTTGTGGAGTTTTTCTCGAATTCGGGTGAAACAGGGTGTATTATAATGGGTCATAGCTATGCATCTTCACAGACGAATAGGGTTCTTTCAGAATACCTAAAGAAAAAGCCCATGCCAGAAGGTGCGTTAACGTCAGGTAGTTTTTCTTATGTGTCTCTTTTGCCTTCCGGTAGTTTAATTGGAGAAGACAGTGAAGATTGGGATGCTGTAGCATCAATAATGGGTGAAAATGGTTTTACTTCGCCATTACAGGGAAGTTTTCCTGATGTAAATTCTGGGTATGCCGGTGTTCAGTTTTATATTGGAGGTCAGATTCACTATGGTTGGTTAAATGTTCAGATTGACCCTAGTGAACAATTTGTTACAATTAATTCTGCTGGATACCAAGCGTCTGCTGGTTTGCCAGCTGTTGCTGGGTTAAACGATCCTTTTGCTGTGCCTGTCCCAATCATTGCCTCTTTACTTGGCCTTGCTGCCATTGGTGGTGGCATCTTCTTAAAAAGAAGAAAGAAAAAAGTTTGCTAAGTTAACATTGCATTAGTTGGTCAATTTGCCAATTAACTATAAAATACTATTCAAAGCCTTCGGAGTCCTCCGGAGGCTTTTTTTTGTCTGTTCAGCACCTGATTCAGAATATTCCGTTGCCCGGAAATATTTCGGGAATCGATTAGGTTGATGAACTATTTTATCAGTTTTAGATAAACTTTAAACCGATGTGCTCAAATAGTTTTTAGGTACGGTGGCAATAAAATCCTTCAGATAGTACGGTTCAAAGTAGGCAACATCGGCAAAGTCGTTTTTCTCGAACTTTAGCCACGACAGCTTTGCCATTTGCTTTGCCGAGGTGGTAATGCCATCAACATAAATTGCGTTCGGGCTTGTTAAAACCGGGCGACATTTAGCTGCTCCATTGCCAAAATAGAAAACCCGCGAGTTGGCAAGCTGTTCGGGAAAAGACTGTTCGTCTACAACAAGTGCTTCAACTGGGTTCTGCTTTTGGTAATTGGCATCGAAAAGCCCAGTATAGACTTCCATTCGGCGAGCATCAATCATTGGTGCAAAAACATCAGTCGGAAGTTTTGTTATCCCATACCTTTCTGGTTCCGAAACAACAGCATAAGCCATAGCTTGCAAGGGGCAAACAGCAATCAGAGGAATAGATGCGGCATAACAAATACCCTTAGCCGCCGAAACCCCAATGCGCAAACCGGTGTACGAACCCGGGCCTTCGCTAACGGCAACAGCACTCAGGTCGGTTGCTTTCAGGTGGTTTGCCTCAAGCAGCTCGTTAATGTAGAGAGTTAAAAGTTTGGAGTGGTTGCGGCCATCAAGATCCTCACGAAAATCGACCAGCACACCATTCTCGGCTAGCGCCACCGAACACACCTCGGTTGAGGTTTCAATACACAATATTTTGCCCATAAAATTATTTTTGAATAGGCAAAGATAGGGAAAAGGAGGAAAAAGAAATTGAGGGGAAAAGATTGATGAGAAATGT
>Ga0209373_10003363_pt1 | contig 14885 bp, 11 predicted proteins | sample Higcelweek5metaG_FD_187173 | JGI IMG/M metagenome (GOLD analysis project Ga0209373, IMG submission 187173) | Freshwater pond sediment microbial communities from the University of Edinburgh, under environmental carbon perturbations - High... | ecosystem: Environmental > Aquatic > Freshwater >...
AAAAACACGAGAACACTTTCTAAACCTTTATAAAAAAAGGTCATTTACCAGATATCTTTTATCAACACTGGGATATTCACTTTATGCCGGAGCATGCATCGGCTTTGTATGCATGCTGCCACTGTTAATTATTCCGGCTATTATTTCAAAGAGATTGAAACACCTTCTATTTATCTCAACACTTAACCATTTTGTCTATTTTCTCACCCGTATATACCTTCCTCTTGTCAGAACATACAAAATTATTGAAGAAAAATATCCACCGGCACCATCTGATAATTCACCGGTTATATACATCGCAAATCACAGAAGCCAGCTGGATGGTCCAATTATAATGGCCCGTCTGAAAAACACCGGCGTTGTCATGAAATCAACATATACAAACACACCGTTATTTGCATCATTTGTCAAAAACGCCGATTTCATCAGCGTCAACCCGTCATCGCTGGAATCACTTAATATCGCAATACGGCGTTCAAAGGAACTTCTTGCGAAAGGTAAAAACCTGCTGATTTTTCCAGAGGGAAGCCGATCCCGCTCTTCAAAATTACTGCCGTTCAAGGACCTTGCATTTCGGTTGTCAATTGACACAGACACACCTGTCGTACCGTTAGTTATTCATACCGATTATCCGATAATGGCAAAAAAGATCAGACACAGCTTTTTCCCGCCTGAGATTTTACAGCTCACAATCCGATCATATCCTGCTGTCAAGGCTGATCCCGGAGAACGGGCATCAGAGTTTGCCGATCGTATTCGTCAATTTATGTCAAAAGAAATTAAGCTCCTTGACAAAAACACATACTGGGAATACCTTTAAGGAATTTTTTATGACAACATCAACCTATAAGTTCAGTATAGAAGATATTCTTGGAATACTTCCGCACAGGCCGCCATTCCTGTTTGTTGACAGAGTGTTAAAACTGGTAACTGACAAGTCGATTGTCACCGAGCGTGATTTACTTCCGGATGAACCGCACTTTGCCGGACATTTCCCGGGTAAGCCTATCATGCCAGGAGTGCTTGTAACAGATGCATTGGCACAGACAAGCGGACTTCTGTGGGGATTTACCCAGAAGGTCAAATTATCCGGTGATATCGGTTCCAATTCAAAAACTCCGGAAATATTTTTCCTTGCAGCCGCAAATATGAAATACACTTATCCTGCTGAACCAGGATGCACTTTACGAATGACCTCAACAAAAGATGTCTCTTTCGGGGCATTTCATTCATTTATTGTCGAAGCAACTTCAGGCAGAAATCTTATTGCAAAAGGTACTTTAACTCTGGCAATGCGTGATTCAATATGACAAAGTTATTATTGTTACGGGGAAACCCCAGGAAAGACGGCTTTTCCCGTCAGATGACTGATTTATTTGTCAAAGGAGCAATGGAATGCGCAGAGGTAACTGATATTTTTCTTACAGAAGAGAATCTTCATCCATGTAAAGGCTGTTTCTCCTGCTGGACATATACACCGGGCAAATGTGTTCAGAATGATGGAATGAGCAGACTTTTTGAACTGTTTCTATCAACTGACATTCTTGTTTTATCTTCTCCGCTCTACGCATTTTCAGTCAGCAGTTACATGAAAATGTTTATGGAACGCATGCTTCCGCTGCTTGCTCCCGGAGTTGTCAGGAATCCGGGTCATCTGGAACGCAACTTCCTTCGCTTCCCTGATCGCGGCCCTAAAAAAATGGCTGGTATTATTGTCGGAGGGTTAAAATCCCCAGAGCATGCAAAAGGTGCATCAGAAACACTCAGATCATTTTCTGAAGGTTTTGGAATTGATTATGCCGGAACACTTGTCAGAACAGAATCCTACATTCTGCAATTTGTTGATACAAAACCAAAAACAATGAAAACAATTGATCAGGCGTTTTTTCAGGCCGGACATGATCTTGCATTTGCGGGCTCCATTCCTGAAGAACTGTTCAGCAAAGCATCTATGCAGCTTGCCCATGATCTTGAGCACTTTGCAATATATTCAAATATTTACTGGAATCACGCCGGTGATGTATGTAACCGCGGAGGCAACCTTGACGAAGCAAGAGTACTCACCAATAGAGACAGCCGACTTCTTATTCACGAGATGGCACAGGGAATTGATTCTGTTGCAGCCAAAGGTATCAAAGCAATATTTCAGTTTGAATTCTCAGATGTTCAGAAGGTCTATAATATCAAAGTAAATAAAGGCACCGCAGTACTCAGTGAAGAGGCGGCAAAGGATCCGGATCTTGTTATCCGCTGTGACGGAACTACATGGGCACGTATTATTCTCCGGGAACTTGACCCGATGAAAGCGCTTTACAGTAAAGAACTCGTACTTGAGGGCGACAAGAGTCTCTTTCGTAAACTGCACCTGTATTTCCCGCCGCCCAGAACCTGATTTACCTGCTGCATATCAATAATTAATCATCCAGCTGCAGCAGGTTAAAAAAATTCAGCTTATCATTAATAATAATGATAAGCTGAAAAAACCAATTCAATCGATCCTACTGTGGACACAACCGGTTTTGGTAACATAAGTAAATACCAATACAGTTGTTGTGATCTGGTTCAAAGAGCAAAAGTATCCTCATTAATACTATTAATAATATCGTAAATCAGATCAAAAGTCTCTTTTACTTCCTCATCATTTATTATCAGTGCAGGAAACAACCTGATTATCCGGCCATGTTTCAGATTAAGCAGGAGACCCTTTTCAACTGCTTTTTTATAAAGCATACCCGCATACTCGTTTTTTGTAAATTCAATTGCCCATAAAAGACCTTTCCCTCTTATATCAGAGATCAGTCTGGGAAAATCTTTTTTAACTTTCGCAAGTTTTTTCTCAATAATTATTCCATGCCGGCTCACTTCAGTTCCGATTTTTTTATCAATCATATACTTTATTACAGCAGCGGCAATCGCACAGCCAAGCGGGTTTCCGTTATATGTACCACCGTGATCCCCCTGCTCAATTTCAGATGCAATTTTTTCTGTCACAGCAACAGCACCCAGAGGGAAACCGCCTGCAATTCCCTTTGCCATTGTAAGAAAATCTGCCTCAACCCCAAACTCTTCAGATAAGAATGCCGGTCCGGTTCTGAAAAAGCCGGTCTGTATTTCATCAATTATAAGCAGAGTTCCATTCTCCCTGCAGCACTGCCTGACATAACATAAGAAGTCGCTGTTTACAATATTAATTCCGCCTTCACCCTGAATGGGTTCAATTATGACTGCCGCTGTATCGCTGTCAAGTTTATTTCTAAATCCTGCGCTGTCATTAATAGTAAAGAATTCATGATAAGGCACAAGTACATTATATCTGTCCTGTTGCACTGCCTGTGCAGTTGCAGAAGTTGCTGCAAGTGTCCGTCCGTGAAAACTCATTGACGCAGAGAGTGTTTTTTTTCTCTTTGTTATTTTCCGCGCAAGCTTCATTGCTGCATCATTAGCCTCGGCCCCACTGTTTGTAAAGAATACCCTGCCAAGATTAGCCGGGAGTATTTTCATCATCTCAAGAAGCAATTGTGCCCGCGCCGGAGAGTATGTAAGGGAAGCATTTGGCCCCTGCATCATCTTTGTGCCCTGTTTTATAACTGCTTCCACAATTGCCGGATGTCCATACCCGAGACTTGTTACAGCCCAGCCGGATGTAAAGTCTGTATACTGGGCACCTGACTCATCCCAGACTTTTATCCCTGATCCTTTATCAAATGACAATGGCATTTTTTCTGCGAAATCTACAAGATACTCATTTTCAATATCAATTGTATTCATTTGTTAACCTTTTTCTGAAAAAGCAATAATTACTCCTGTGATCATTACGTCAACAAGATTCATAGTCTTCCAATGAACAATCCTGACATTTGCTGCGGGCTGCCAGGACGCATGGCATTGGTGCGTCCTTACTAATTCCTTTAAAAATCATCGTATTTCCTTTGAAAAAATTCCAAAAAAAAAGGACCCGTTCTTTTCAGAGCGGATCCTTTTTAAAATTTCTATTTGAGTTTTAAATCAGGATCCGCTCACATGATAAATACGGCGTGCGGCTGCAGGGCGTTTTGCGCATTTATTGGCTGATTGCTGATTTGAATGATTGACTTTAATAATTGTTCTCATACTATTAAAATACTACAGTCTGGAATAAATGTAAATATTTTTTTTAATTATTTTTAAAACTGCTAAATGAACAGGTTATAAGATGCCGCATCTGCTTTTTCCAGATAGCTTGCAACGCCGCCGATCTCAACACCGTCAATGAGTTCTTCCTTCTTTATGCCCATAAGATCCATTGACATGGAACATGCAACGAATCTTACTTTACTATTCATAGCACTATCCATAAGTTCTTTTAGGCTCATTACATTTTTCTTTTTCATTATCTGCTTTATCATCATTGTACCCATTCCCCCCATCTTCATTTTTGACAGACTTAATTTTGTAACACCTCTGGGCATCATGATTCCGAACATTTTTTCAACAATATTTTTCCTGACCTTGACAGACCTGTCTTTACGCAGAAGATTCAATCCCCAGAATGTAAAGAACATGGTTATTTCGCTTCCATTGGATATTGCCCCGTTGGCAATAATGAATGCAGCCATCATTTTATCAAAATCATTGGAAAAAATCACCATGGTTTTTTTATCACCGCTGTCGTCGGGCACCCTGCATACATCAAGTGGCTTTTCTTTTTTCACAACCGCAGTATAATACCCGCCTTCCGCATTAAGTGATACAAGTGTATTACCGGTACGGGTGCACCACGCAGGAATATCAGCCGCAAACCCCATATCTGTTGATTTTATTTCAACTGTTTCTCCATGATCTGAACTGTCAATCGCTGCTTTGAGTTTCATGATCGGGCCCGGGCACTGCAGCCCGCATGCATCAATTATTTTTTTTTTTACATTGTCGACCTGCCCTGACGATGATGAACAGACTGGCTGCGATGTTGACTTAAGATATTCTGTCTCACTGCCGGTTTTTTGCACTGTTGTAAATGTTTTATATCCGCCGCTCAGATTCATTGCATTGAAACCATTCTGCAGAAGTATTCTCGCGGCGACATGTCCCCGCAATCCAACCTGACAATAGACAAGCACAGGTTTACTTTTATCAATTTCACCAAGCCGTCCCCTGAGTTCATCAACAGGTATAAGCTGGGCATTTTCAATATGTCCGTTTTCATATTCTGATTGAGTCCGGATATCAAGAATCACAGCGCCGTTTTTTTTCTTCTCAAACTCTTCTGCATACCAGACCGGCATTAATTTTTTAAGTATATTATCAGCTGTAAACCCTGCGATATTTACAGGATCTTTTGCGCTGCCGTAGGGGGGCGCGTATGATAATTCGAGCTCGGACAGATCCGTAACTGTCAACCCATGACGCAGAGCTGTCGCAGCGACATCAATTCTTTTGTCAACTCCATCACGTCCTATGATCTGTGCTCCGAGAAGTTTTCCGCTATCAGGTGAGAAAAGTATTTTAATTGACATTGGAAATGATCCCGGATAATAACCCGCATGGCTGCCTGAATGTGTATATGACTTTAAATACGGAATACCAAGTGAAACCGCTGTTTTTTCATTCAGGCCGGTAACGGCTGCTGTAAGATCAAAAATTTTGCAGATTGCGGTACCCTGTGTATTCTTGTAAACTGTGTCAAACCCTGCGATATTATCTGCGGCAATTCGCGCCTGACGATTAGCCGGACCTGCAAGCGGAACCATCACCTTTCTTCCGGATACAAAGTCAGTCACTTCAACAGCATCACCGACAGCGTAAATCTGCGGGACACAAGTCATCATATGCTCATCTACAACTATTGCCCCCCGTTCATTTACAGTGATGCCTGCATCCTTAACAAATCGGGTATCAGGCTTTACACCAATCGCAAGTATTACAATATCAACATCCAGTGACTTGCCGCTTTTAAGCTGTATCTGTATGCTTCCGTCATCATTTTCCCTGAACGCAGCTGCCCCGTCATTAAGTATCAGACGAACACTGTTTAATTCAAGATGCTGATGAAGTATCTGCGCCATCTCCTGATCCGCAGGCATGAATACCTGACTCATCATTTCAATCTGTGTAACATCTATATCCCTGTGCCTGAGGGCTTCTGCCATCTCAAGCCCTATGAATCCGCCGCCCACCACTGCAGCTCGCTTTACTTTTTGCGAATCTACAATTGACTTTATCCTGTCCATATCAGGAATTGTACGCAAAGTGAATATCTTCTGTGAATCTATTCCCGGAATCGGAGGACGTATTGGTTCTGCACCGGGCGCCAGTAGAAGATAATCGTAGGATTCATCATAGGTAGATGAACCATTCCTGACAGTCACAGTTTTTTTGACGGTATTTATTGCAATCACCTCGGAGCGTGTCCTTATGTCAATATTGAATCTGGCCTTAAAGCTCTTTGGTGATTGAATGATAAGATTATCCCTGTCCTTGATGGTTTCGCCGATATGATATGGCAGTCCACAATTGGCAAATGAGATATATTCTCCCTTTTCAAACATGATAATTTCCGCAGATTCATCAAGGCGCCGCATTCTTGCAGAAAAACTTGCACCTCCCGCAACACCGCCTACAACCAGTATTTTTTTCATCATATTACTCCATAGTCAATGTTAATTTATTTTGCAAGAGCATTAAGATAAACCTGCTCGGGCTGCACCCCTACAAACTCCTGCTGTACTTTACCGTTTTTAAATATTATCACAGTCGGAATTCCTGTTATACCGAATTGGCTTGACGTAACGGTATTCTCATCGACATTGATCTTATATACTTTTACCTTACCCGCAGTTTTTTCGCTTACACGTTCAATAATCGGACCAACCATTCTGCACGGCCCGCACCATGGTGCCCAGAAATCGACCAGTACCGGTTCCGTTGAGTCAAGAACATCTTTTTTGAAAGTTGCATCAGTTGTTACATTTGACATATAATACTCCTTTAATAATCAGATTTTTTATATCACTATTATTACTATGCAACTTTTATGCCGCTGATATAATTTTAAGGGGTATAATAATTATAATTACATATAACTTACTAATGCATTGATTTTTAATGAAAATGTCTTTCATGAAAAAGTATTCTTTGCTGCTGTCTTCTGTTTAAGGCTGCAACATTGCAATTGCAGATTATTAATAGTATATTGCATTTGCAACACTGCAACAATAACTGTTGCACATTAAAACCGGAGAATAACCATGCAATGTTTTGTAAATAATCACCTTACAGTTCAATGTCTTGAGTCTATACTCGAAACAATAGCAGAGGGCCTGATACTTATTGATCAGGAAGGTACGATCAAATACTGCAATGAAGCACTTCGCATTATGACAGGTAAGAATCACTCCGAGCTTATCGGTCATAAATGCTGTACCATCATGAACAGTATCTGCAACCCGCCTCCATCGTGCACGCTGTTTCAGGACGGTTCTATTACAAACAGGGAATGCACGGTCATACATACATCAGGTAAAGAGCTGCCGGTTCTGAAAAATGCAAGAGTACTGAAAGATCCTGATGGAACAGTTATCGGTGCAATTGAAACATTTACAGATATATCAGCACTGCGGCTGACTGAAGATCGTCTTGAGATTCTTGAACAGCACATCAGAAAAAAAGACCGGTTTGGAAAAATAGTAGGCAGGAGCCATTCGATGCAGGAACTTTACAATTTAATAGATCTTGCTGCGGCATCCAATGCAACTGTTCTTATCACCGGCGAAACTGGCACAGGCAAGGAGCTTGCGGCATACGCGATTCATGAAAACAGTTCACGTAAAAACAGACAATTAATAAAACTTAACTGTTCGGCCCTTCCGGAATCACTTCTTGAAAGTGAACTATTCGGCCATGCAAAAGGATCTTTCACTGGGGCGGTAAAAGATAAAATCGGCAGATTCGAGAACGCGGACGGCAGCACTATTTTTCTTGACGAAATAGGAGAACTGTCACCGCTCATACAGGTCAAGCTGCTCAGATTCCTTCAGGAAAAGGAGTTTGAGCGCGTTGGTGAAAATACTACGCGAAAATCTGATGTCCGCATTATTGCCGCGACTCACAGGGACCTCAGAAAGCTTATCAGTGACGGATCATTCAGGGAAGACCTGTTCTACAGGCTTAAAGTATTTCCACTGCATATACCGCCTCTTCGCGAACGTAAAGAAGATATCGGAGCTCTTGTCGACCATTTTATTTCAAAATTCAATATTGAAACCACAAAAAGCATTAAAGGTCTGACACATAATGCAGCCTTGACAATGATGGACTACTGCTGGCCTGGAAATATACGGGAGCTTGAAAATGCGATAGAACATGCATTTGTCACCTGCAAAGAAGAACTCATTGACATTTTTGATCTCCCGCTCGAAATAAGAAAAGTTGAACTCCGTAAAGGAATATGTCCGGCTGAAACCAGAACTGCAGAGCTTTTAAAAGCATCACTTCCCTACCCTGTCAGCCGCCGCATGAGTGATGATGAATTTAAAAGTTTCATGCAGGACTGCAGAGGAAACCAGACCGAAGCAGGGCGCCGGCTTGGAGTTGACAGAACAACCATCTGGAGACGGATGAAAAAACTCGGACAATTATAAAGTGCGGCGGCTTCCCTGAATACAATTACGTGCATCCATGATGCTGTGAATGACTGAAAGTGACTTTGATTTCTCAGTGCTCCAGAGCGGCGCAATCAGACCATGCCAGGTTTTGGAGTCTGCCATTATACGGTGAATCTGCTGATCAGGCCTTAAAAATTCAAGAAAATCACATAGTAACTCCGCATATGAAACAAGCTCCATCGGAACAATTTCGTTTTTATTATACATCTTTTCAAATGCAGTATCCCTTATGATCATAACCTGATGAATCTTGACTCCACGCAATGGCTGAATTGCACAGAAACGGGCAGTCTCAAGCATCATTTCCCTTGTCTCGCCTGGCAGCCCGAGCATTACATGCGCAACTGTCTCAATTCCGTTTGAGTCAAGCTTTTCAATTGTTTTTATAAAGTCATGAGCTGTATGGCCGCGGTTTACTCTTTCAAGAGTGACATCATGTGAGCTCTGTAAACCTATTTCAACAACAAGATATGTGCGGCGGTTTAGATCTGCAAGATATTCATGTATTTCATCGGTAAAGCAATCCGGTCTGGTGCCGATCGCCATTCCTATCACACCGTCAACTGACAGCAGCGGTTCATACACCTGCCTGAGTTTTTCAACAGAGCCATAAGTATTGGAAAACGGCTGAAGATAGGGAATAAATTTTGTGTAACGCCCACATGTTTTTTTAATAATCGTGAGCAGCTGCTGCAATGGATCTTCAAGACGAAGGGCTGCAGGACTGAACGAGCGGTTATCACAGAACAGGCACCCGTCTTTACTTTTAGTTCCATCACGGTTCGGACATGAAAATCCTGCGCTTAATGGAATCTTTAAAACAGGTGTGCCGGTTTTTTCTCTTAAATATTGACGGTATGAGTTATAATGCTGCACTGAATTCTTTTTTTGTAAATGTATGCATGCTGAATATTTCAGCATGCATACAAAATAATACTATTTCTCAGCAGCACGCTTCTTTGCTTCACTGCGCAAGTCAAGAGCTGCAGGAGCATTGCTGTCATCATTCAAACCTTCAAGATCACCCATCACGTTGACAGGTTTTGCATCAATGCGTTTTGTCTCTTCTCCGGATTTATCTTTATGCAATTCTTTTCTGAGATCAGAAATCTGATCTTTTGCTTCAATCTTTTCAGATGCAATACCGCTTGATGACTGCCCGGAAGAATTTCCGGTTTCAAGTCTGTTGATCTGTGTCCTGATTCTATCTTTACGAATAGGATCATCGGTATAGATAACAGACTTTTTCAACAGTTCAATTGCTTCCGCCTTATTGCCTTTTTCCAGCAGAGCCGCAACATAATTATCATAAAATGAGATATTTTCAGGATTCAAAGTCAATGCGAGTTTATACTCTGACAATGCCTTATCAATATTTTTCTGAATTTTCCAGTGTATGTTTGCCATCTCATGATGAACCTCGCCATTATTGGGATAAGCTTCAGCTGTTTTATTCAGATATTTTATTCCATCATCATACTGTTTCTCACTGATGAGGCATTTTGACATATTGACAAGAGCCTCTTCATGAGTCGGATCAATTTCAAGAACCTTCTGATACTGTTCCATTGCCGCCTTTGATTTACCGGCATTGGCATACATGGCTGCAAGATTCATTCTTGCAGTGACGTTTGAAGGATCGTAAGTCACGGCCTGGCTTAACGAATAAAGAGCCTCCTCTTTTTTATCAATATTGCCGTAAGCGATTGCAAGATTCGACCAAACCTGAGAATTCTTGGGCTGCCATTGCAGACACTTCTTGTACTCTTCAATCGCATTATTAGTGCGCCCCCACTGAAGATACGCAAACGCGAGATTGAACTGAGATTCAAAATTGTCAGGCTCACGTGCAACAACCTGCCGGAAGGCAGTTACAGCCTGACTGTATGCCCCACGCTCCAAAAGATTCTGGCCGGATGCCATCAGACTCTCCACTGATTCTGCTGATACAGCAGAAACTACAAGTGCAAAAGCAACAAGCACTTTTTCAACCATTTTTACATTCATTTTCTACCCCTTTCATCTATGCTGATGAACTATTTAAGTAGTTCCCCTTATTCAATATAACAAACTACAGCACCCTTTACACAAGTTTTTGTAAAAAATACTTTGCATACTCAGATTACATTGTTATAAAGTATATTAAATCAATATTTATATTGAAGATGTTAAAGTTTATTTAAGGAAAAAATGATGAGCCGCGATTCAATGAACGAATATCTGAACCCTTTACTTGAACGATATGCATCAAAAGAGATGTCATATATTTTCTCTCCCCGGAATAAATTCTCCACATGGAGAAAACTCTGGATCGCCCTTGCCAGGTGTGAAAAGGAGCTTGGCCTTCCGATCTCCGATGAACAGATTGATGAATTGCAGGCACACGTCGATGATATAGATTTTGATCTTGCAAAAAAATATGAAGCAAAGGTTCGCCATGATGTTATGGCCCACGTTCATACTTACGGCGACAGCTGTCCTAAAGCCCGGCCGATTATTCATCTGGGTGCAACAAGCGCCTATGTCGGTGACAATACAGATCTGATTCAGACCCGTGACGGATTCAAACTGATACTTGGCCGCATTGCAGGCCTTATTGATCTGCTGCGCTCTTTCGCAGTAAAACACGCAGATACAGCAACCCTTGGATTTACACATTTTCAGCCGGCTCAATTGACAACTGTCGGCAAACGCGCCTGCCTGTGGATGTATGATCTGGTTATGGACTATAATGACATTAAACATTATCTTGACAACCTGCCATTTCTTGGTGTCAAGGGAACAACTGGAACGCAGGCAAGCTTTCTCACACTCTTTGATGGTAACCATGAGCTTGTAAAACAGCTCGATATGAATGTCACCAGGAGTATGGGTTTCAAGGGGTCGCTCCCGGTCACAGGGCAGACATATACAAGAAAAGTCGATTATCAGGCAGCATCACTATTATCGGGGCTTGCACAGTCTCTTCACAAAATGGCAAACGACATCCGTCTTCTTCAGCATCTCAAGGAAGTTGAGGAGCCATTCGAAAAAAGCCAGATCGGTTCATCCGCAATGGCTTACAAGCGCAATCCGATGCGCTCTGAACGAATGACTTCCCTTTGCAGATACATCATATCTCTTTGTCAATCACCTGCAATGACCGCCGCGGAACAGTGGTTTGAACGTACCCTGGACGATTCCGCAAACAAGCGTCTTTCAATTCCCGAGATGTTTCTCAGTGCTGATGCATGCTTACTGATTGCAGTAAATATCGCAGACGGACTCGTTGTGTATCCAAAAGTCATTGCACGTCACATTGATGACGAACTGCCTTTTATGGCAACTGAAAATATTATTATGGCGTGTGTGAAAAAAGGCGCTGACCGTCAGGATCTTCATGAAAAAATCCGTGTTCACTCAATGGCCGCTGCAAATCAGGTCAAGATGGAAGGCAGGAAGAATGACCTTATAGAAAGAATTGCCGCTGATGTGTCGTTTGGCCTGTCAGAAAATGAACTCAAAGATTTACTTGACGTAAGTACATTTACCGGACGTGCTCCGCAGCAGGTGCATGAATTCATCGGGGACTGGATTGATCCGCTTATTGTAAAAGCGGAAAAAGACGGTAAATTTAAAAATTCTGAGTTGACAGTTTAAGGAAAAAGCTGTGATCGTTGACTATCATGTTCACTCCCCGTATTGCGGACATGCACACGGGCAGATAATCCAGTATATCCAGACTGCAGTGCAGAAAGGATTTCAGGAGATTGCATTCACAGACCACCTCGGACGTTATTACCTGTCAAAGATACAGAAGAAACGTTACTGGGACTGGGGCATGAGTGAACGTGATCTTGCCCGATACTACACTGAGTTATCTGACCTGCGTGAAGTTTTTGAAAATCAGATAAAAATCAAAATCGGTCTTGAAATTGATTATATCGAAGGTGCGGAAGAACTGCTGCAGAAAATAACTGATAATTATCTGCTTGATTTCAATATCGGTTCAATTCACTGCCTCCCCCGTTTCAGCTGGAAACACCTTGCTGATATTGACAGCGAAAATACTGACGCTATTTACTCCGAATACTTTCGTCTCGTCAACACAGCAATAAAAAGCGGCCTTTTCCAGTCTATCGCACATATTGATTTTATCTGGCGCCATATACCTCTGCCCCGCAAAAATCCTGATATTATTTTTTCATATCTTGACGAATCAGTAAAAACCGCGTCGGCACATAAAATGTGCATTGAAGTAAATGCAAATGGTCTTATGTGGGCACAGGCGCACATGATTGACAATAACGACCTGTTTTTTTATCTTCTCAACAGAATCAGGGAATACAATCTTCCAATAACCATAGGCTCTGATGCTCATGAACCGTTTTTTGTAGGTAAAGCGTTTCCACAGATCATTTCAGCATTGAGGGAGAGGGGAATTACAACTGTCAGCACTTTCACTGAAGGAATCGCAACAACTGTGCCCCTTGGCTGATAAAATGCAGGAAACCTATCGTTCTTGTCAATCAACCGGCAACTGAGTATGTTGCAAAAACAAATCAGTTCTCAACAACAGTACATCATGATGAAGTTATTCAGCTCCGCGAATACTGCAGATCCCGGTATATTCTGCAACTAAAGATCTGTAATACTCCAATATTTCCGCAGGGACATTCTGGACTAAAAGAGATTCACTGCACAGTAATTGATTTTTAACAACAAGTTTCTGCAGAAAAACTTTTGAAACACCTTTTATTGCCTCTGCGATAGCATTAATATTTTCATTATTGACAAAAGGGTTTACAACAGTAATTCTGACTTCACCGCTATTGCCCATACCTTTTACAATTGCAATTGATTCCGAAAGCCTCTGCGCGGCGTCGCTTAAAGCGCAGCCTAATGCCGCGTATCCATCCGGCACAGTCTTGATATCGAGAGCGCAATAATCAGGCATACATTTCTTGATCATTTCAGGATTCAGGCCGTTTGTGTCAAGTTTGATTAAAAAACCTTTTAAACGTATTTTTTCAACAATTTTCGGAAGATCTGCATGGAGCGTAGGTTCTCCCCCGCTTAAAACTACACCTGTAATAACTTTTTTTCTTTTTTCAAGAAATGCATCAATTTCACTGAAAGGTATATATGGCAGGCGGTTCAGCACAATGTCGGGATTATGACAGTAAGGACATCTTAGATTACATCCACGAAAAAAAAGAACGGTTGAAACCGTTCCTGGAAAATCAATAAATGAATTTTTCTGCCAGCCTATAACGCCGATGTCTTCAACTGACATCGTACTCTCCTCCCCCGGTTTCAAATACGGCTGCAGTAGTCTCATTCAATTTTTCTGCACTGAGAACTTCACCAATCAAACCAGTCTCAATATTTTCAAAAAATCCGGCGTCGCTTTTATTATCCACACTGCCCTCTTTTTCCAGACGATAAACGGTTCTTTCCGCATACTCTGATTTTTTACCCGGATTCCAGTTCTGAACCGGTCTGTAGTAGCCTACAATCCTTGAATATACTTCAGTCTCCTGACCACAGCTTGGACATGAAAACTGTTCACCATGGAGATACCCGTGCGATTGACATATAGAAAACACCGGTGATATTGTAAAATACGGTATTTTATAATTAGATGCAATATCCTTGACAAGTTTCTGGCAGACCCTGTAATCATCTACGGCTTCTCCAAGAAATGCATGGAAAACAGTTCCGCCGGTATAAAGGCCCTGTATATCATTCTGCATATCAAGTGCTTCAAAAACATCATCAGTTGCATTAACAGGAAGTTGTGTTGAATTGGTATAATATGGATTATTACCACCGGGAATAATCATCCGTGAAAACTTTGCTCTGTCAATTTTTGCAAGTCTATATGATGTACCCTCGCCAGGAGTTGCCTCAAGATTATAAAGGTGACCTGTTTCAAGTTGATACTTTGTCAACTTTTCGCGCATATAAGTCAGAACTTCTTTTGCGAAATCACGGGACTCGGAATTAGTCATATCATTTCCAAGAAAATTTATCACTGCTTCATTCATACCTATAAGGCCGATTGTCGAGAAATGATTATTCCAGTGACGCAGATATCTTTTTGTATAAGGAAACAGCCCCTGATCCATCAATTTTGTGATAACTTTACGTTTGATTTCAAGTGAATCACGCGCAATATCCATATAATGATCAAGCTGGCGAAAGAAGTTTTCTCTTGTTGTTGACAAATAGCCAATCCGGGGAAGATTGATTGTCACAACTCCT
>Ga0209373_10003368_pt1 | contig 14866 bp, 12 predicted proteins | sample Higcelweek5metaG_FD_187173 | JGI IMG/M metagenome (GOLD analysis project Ga0209373, IMG submission 187173) | Freshwater pond sediment microbial communities from the University of Edinburgh, under environmental carbon perturbations - High... | ecosystem: Environmental > Aquatic > Freshwater >...
CTCCCTCGCGTAATGCGCCGTGATCTCCATGGGTGAATACAACGGCACGAGGTGTGAGATAAGTGACTTATACTTCATCTGGATCAGACGGACAACGACAGGACACGCCGAAGAGATCAAGGGGAATACGTTCACGTAATCTGCCTCACCCTCTTCAACTTGTCTTCTTCTCTCATCAAGCAACTCACGCGTGCGCAAGGATGAAGCAGACGCTCCGAGAGCAACTTCATATACAAAATCGAAGCCGATCTCGTACATTGCGGAAATAATCTTCGCCCGCGTGGCTGGTGGGCCGAATTGCGCATAAAGCGAAGGTGGCAACAGCACCGCGGTCGGGTGTTTGGGATCCCGTGCGCGGAGTTCCGGAAATGAGTCAGTTACGGCACTTTTCGCGTGATGCGGGCATATACGTATACACTCGCCGCAATCAATGCAACGAGATTCGTCAATGTGAGCCTTGCCATCGCGGACGCGAATGGCTTCTGTAGGACATCCTTTGATACAATTTGTGCAGCCGACACACAGATCCTGATTTAATGCGACACTATGAAGCTTACCCACGATTCTTCCTCGCTAAAAGTTGACGATCATCGTTACTGTCGTTCCTTCTCCAACCTTCGTATCAATCTTCATCTCATCCGAATGTCTCTTGATATTCGGAAGTCCCATGCCCGCACCGAAGCCCATCTCGCGCGCCGTGTCCGGTGCCGTGGAATAACCGGCCGTCATAGCCTTCTCCACGTCCGGTATACCCGGACCCTGATCGATGATCTCGATTCTCACGCGACCGGGATAGATTGATACCACAGCCTTACCGCCATGGGCGTGTATGACCGCATTAATCTCCGCCTCGTACATGGCAATCGCCGCCCGCTTAATACAGTCCGGACGAACACCGAGACGCGACAGAGTCTTCTTCATATTACTGGAGGCTTCTCCCGCATGGGTGAAGTCTCCTCCCTGTATCGGGAACTCAAGTACGATCGGTTCGATTTTATTCACCCTTTCCGCGGACGCCGGCCTCATGAAGGAGACCACAGCTCGTAAACATCGATAGCGGTGTCGAAAGAAGAGATATTCCCTTCTCTATGGCAAGTGCACACATGATCTCATCCGGAATCTTCCCCCGGACGAAAACGATGGCGTGAACATCCATCATCTCTGCTGTCCGTATCGTCTGCGGATTGACAAGGCCGGTAAGCATCATCTGATTGGTTGAGCAGGAAAAGGCCATGACATCACTCATCAGGTCCGAGCCACAGGCTACGGTGATGTCCATGTCCATGTTGTCTGCAGGAACGACAACATTGGCTTTGAGTATCTCTGCACATTCGCTAAGTTTCATGGAATCCTCCTATTAACGACGCCTTAGTTGGCGAAAATTATGTTAATCTATTTCATTATACAGACATGACGGAAAGACAGCAAACAGATATAATAATAAAAAATCACTTATCGAAAGGCAGGCAACTATATGATCGATTTCAAGGTGAATCCGGATCTTCTGTATGTTCTCCCCGTTGCCACTCACCGTGTGGAGGAACTGATACGAATTTTAGGAAGTCACCCGGAAATACAATTTGTATCTTTTGTGGGCATTGACCTTGCAGGCAATGATACGGATGAGAAGATTCCGATCTCTCTATTCCTCGAAAGTGTGGATGATTATTTAAACGGGTGTATGGTGCAGACAGACGGTTCGTCTGTCGTGTTGCCTGGCATTGCTACATTGAACGACGGACGAGTGGATTTTGAACCGGATATGAATGTTGTATGGTTCGTCGATTACAATTATGAGCATATTGATACTGTCACGCAGAAACCGGTCGGCACATTACGCATCCCATCCTTTCTTATTCATAATAACGTCAAGGTTTGCTCGCGTTCCATTCTGAAACGCGCATGCGAGCATTTTGCCGACGAGACTATTAAGCTTCTCACAGAGAAGCCGGAGCTTTGTGACACGTGGGGAATCAAGCTTGCGGATATTGCCCGTGTAGAGCTCCTGTCTGCGACCGAACTCGAATTCTGGGTAAGCTCTCCCGATGAGAAGATCAGTGCCGCGAGACTTTCCGTATCTGAGAGCCTTAAGGAGCAATACTGGAAGCGAACAAAAGGCGTTGTTCGCACGGCGCTTGAACAGGTCATTCTTCTACTCAGTCTTTACGGATTTCATCCGGAGATGGCTCATAAGGAAGTTGGCGGCGTTAAGGCGCACCTTTCCGGTCAGGGTGATTTTCATAATATCATGGAGCAACTTGAAGTGGACTGGCGGTATGCGGAAGCATTGCAGTCGGCCGATTATGAGATCTGTGCACGTATTCTGATTAAGGAAGTATTTCGGATGCACGGTCTTGACGTCAGCTTCTCGGCCAAGCCTCTTCCCGGCGTTGCCGGCAGTGGTGAGCACACACATGTCAATGCTGTCGCTTATCTGAAGAACGGCAAGAAGATTAATCTCTTCAGCCCCAAAGATATGCACCAGGACTTTCTAAGTGTTATCGGCTGGGGCGCTCTTTTTGGATTTATGAAGCACTACGCCCTTGTGAATCCGTTTATCTCCGTCACGAATGACAGCTTCCTACGCCTCCAGCCCGGTTTTGAAGCGCCGACACATCCGGTCGCCTCTTTGGGCAGAGACCTGGACACTCCGTCAAGAAACCGCACGGTATTACTCGGTCTCATTCGCAATTCCGATAGTTCTGCGCAGACGCGATTTGAGATTCGGTCTCCTAATCCTCATACCAATACGTACTTATGTCTCGCGGCGTCGATCCAGTGTATGCTAGACGGCGTTCGCTACGCGGTTCTTTCGGGACGCACTTCCGGAGATCTTGAAGAAGAATTCTGCAAGAATGCGGGAGATGATGCCCTGTATCTTGATAAAGACCGTTCGTATCGATCGGAAGACGATATTTTCGCGGATTATTCGGATAAAGAACGTGATGAGCTGTTTGGTACGCCTCCCGCAACCGTTTACGAGTCCTTGCGGACGCTTCTTAAGGATGATCTTCTGATCCCGGTATTATGCGACGGCGATGTCTTCTCTGACAATCTTTTCGCGTCCTATGCGAGGGCTATGCTCAATACATGGCAACTCGAACTCGCTGAGCGAATCATTCCGGAGAATCTCGCACAGATCAAGGAAATCGTTCCGGTTCACATTCCGTCGAATACCTATGATGAGACGATGTGGTCTGAGATCGACAAATTGCGCAGGCGCCTGGCGAAGGATACGCAGGATTATGTATCGATCTTCACGGAGATCCGGATGGCCATCGATGCGAAGAACTTGAAGGAATTATCGCGCCTACAGCTTCAGATGATGAAATTGCAGTCAGAGCTGAACGCAAGATACAACGAATACTGTCAGAATCAGATCTGATTATACGTTTACTCGCAAGAAGACAATAAAACAAAGGCGGCATCCTTATAAGAGGATGTCGCCTTATTGTTAGTAAGCACGGTTCACTGGATCAATAGATTCGTATTCTCTGGATAAGCCCCTTTACTTTGGGCAAAGTCGAAGAAAGTACTTCTTCCGTAAGCAATCCGTCTGTTCCTACGATATATCCGGCCTCCCCGTCAACAATACCGTCGATTCGCTCGTAGAAAATATTGGGGAATACATCTTCGATGTCCGCATCCATCGTGGACGCGGATACGCGAAGAAGAACCTTAACCTTCGATTGCATATGTGAGGATAACGTCGGCTTCTCACTGTTGTACCATGTCGCAATATGTGCGCTGCGATCACGATGAAGTGCCGCGTCCAGAATGTCGCCGACAACAGCGGATGCGGTTGCCATCTTGCCGGCACCCTGTCCGTAGAACATGACGTCTCCGATCGCATTGCCGCGAACCGAAATTGCATTAAATACGCCGTCGGCTACACTGATCGGTTCCTCGATGGATACGATATGCGGTGCGACGATCGCTGTATTGTGACCATTCTCCGGATGGCGGAAGATGGCGAGAAGCTTAACCTTACTTCCAAGAACTGTTGCATACGCGATATCTTCTTGCGTGATGCTCGAGATTCCTTCGGTGTGGATCTGATGATTATCCACAAATGCGCCGTTCAGACAGATGCTTGCCAGAATCGCGATTTTGCGGCGGGCGTCATGGCCTTCAATATCTGAAACCGGATTCTGCTCGGCGTAACCCTTTTGCTTCGCTTCTGTCAGAGCCTCGTCAAATTTCTGACCGCTCTTCTGCATTTGTGTCAGTACATAATTTGTCGTTCCGTTGATGATGCCGACGATTTTCGAAATCCTGTTTGCCGCAAGGCACCGGTGCAGTGGCCGAATAATTGGAATGCCGCCGCCTACGGATGCTTCAAATAAATACGTGCAATTATTCTTTGCCGCAAGCTGCATCAGTTCAACGCCATGTTCGGCTACAAGTTCCTTGTTGGATGTAACGACAGACTTTCCATGGGAGAGAGCTCTCTTCGTAAATTCATACGCAATCGTGATTCCGCCAATCGTCTCAGCCACAATGGAAATCTCGCGATCATCAAATATCTCATCCGCGTTCTTTGTGAAAAGCGACGCGTAAGGACTGTCGGAGAAATCCCGAACATCAAGGATCTTCTTGACACAAATCTTGGTTCCGAGGTGTCCCTCGAGTTGCCGTTCGTTCATGGTGATCACATCCGCAACACCGGATCCTACGACACCATATCCTAAAATTGCCACATAGATCATCAATATATCCTCCGAAAATTATTCTCTAGCCAGTATTCTGCTCGAACGGACTCCGGGAATCTTACCGATATCTGACAGCAGAAGATCAATCGATTTATTCATCAAGTCAGTCTCCAGGGAGATCGAGACGTCAGCCAAACCATTGATCGGTATATTCTGATTGATTGTCAGGATATTTCCCTTCGCAAAGGCAATGCATTGAATGATTCCTGACAGGATTCCGGGGAAGTTCTCGACCGCAACGATAAGGGTCACGAGCTTCCCCTTGCTCGTCTCGTAGAAAGGCATGACGGAATCTTTGTACTTATAATAGGCACTACGAGATAGGCCGACACGCTGTACAGCCTCATTGACAGACTTCGACTTGCCGGAATTCAGGAGGCGCTTCACTTCCATGACTTTGACAAAAACCTCAGGGAGAACATCCGTCTTTACCAGAAGATATTCATTATTCTTCGCCACACATGCCTCCTACTACAAAAGAGCGGATCAATGATCCGCCATCGCGTGTCCGTCGCACAAGCACATTTGTTTATGTGTGAGAGTATATCACGATTGATCTAGTTCTGCAAGCATAGCGCGCAATGCTTTTCCACGATGACTGATCGAGTGCTTCATTTGGGGTGTCATCTCCGCTGTCGTCATCTTGAACTCGGGTACATAGAATACAGGATCATAACCGAATCCGTTCTTTCCCAGCATTTTGTCCCATAGAATACCATCCGATACTCCCTCTACGACAAATGATGATCCGTCGGGACGGATCACGGCAATCGCACATATGAAATGTGCGGTTCGCTCATAAAGTGGCACATCCGAAAGAAGTTCCCATAGCGCTGCAATCTTTTGTTCATAGGATGAATCTTTCCCGTGAAATCTCGCAGAGTACACGCCGGGTGCACCTCCTAATGCATCAATCGACAGACCCGAATCATCAGCCATGACGTAGCCACCCGTTTGGGAATGAACCGCTCTGGCTTTTATCATTGCGTTCTCCGCAAATGTCGTTCCGGTCTCTTCAATCTCTTCTCGAAAACCAGCGTCATCCATCGTCATAATTCGAAAAGGATACTCCAAAAGAATTTCAGAGATCTCCCTCACTTTATCTTTGTTTTGTGTTGCAAGAATAAACGGCACGCTATCGCTCATGGCTTCCCTCATTTCGTGTTATCGCAATCTCCATGCTTTGGGATACAAATTCTTCAGCGTCGCTCCTTCTCTTTTGGCAAATCCTAAAGAGAATTGGTCAACAGCGACAAGAATATAAGATCGATCCGTAAGAAGAGTCATCTCATTTTCATGAAGAGAAATGGTTTCTCCCAGAAGATAGCGACGCAGACGGTCATCCTCACGATCGAAAGATATCCTTCGATCCTCTTTCGTATCTGAATACGGTAAAGAAAGAGCGAATGCGTGGGATGGATGGAAAACCATTCCCTTGGGTAGAATCTTGATTTCACCGGGGAAGTCCCCCATCTTCACGACGCGCATGCGGTCAAAGAGTTCAGGTCGCACCGGCATGAGGTGAATCTTCTCCCCGTGGAGGAAAAATTCCTCGGAGATCCGCTTGCTATACTGTTCGAATGCCGACGGAGAAAACATCTGACCCGCAAATTCTCGCAAGGCTTCTCTGGCGGTTCGAACAGAGTAAACATTATCCGTTTGATATTTACTTCCGCGTGACTTTCGTTCGGCTGCGGAGAATGTTGACGCATCAACTGATTTAATTAGGTGCGCGCAAAAATGACCGTCCCCATTCGACAGATGCGGCCAAATTCGCATTGCACCCGCAACCGGCCCATCCGTGACCGGAGAAATACCCGATATCTCCGGATGTTGCATCACCGAATATTCCGGGTAACGTTCCATAAAGGTTTGAATCATTCCCTCATTCTCTCCTGGATGAAACGTGCATGTCGAATAGACAAGATGTCCTCCCGGCTTCAGCATACGATGGGCCGCATCGAGAATCTCGCGTTGGACCGGCATGCAGGAATCGGGTCCATACGTCTCCCAGCTCCTTGTCGCATTCTTGTCCCGTCGGAACATTCCCTCGCCGGAACAAGGAGCATCAATTAGAATCCGATCAAAGAACGAAGGAAACGCATTCGCAAGATTAGCCGGGTTCTCATTGGTAATCACGGCATTGGTAATGCCGAAGAGCTCTACGTTACGTAAGAGTGCCTTCGCCCTATCTTCGGAAATCTCATTGGCGACAAGAAGACCCTGATTTCTCATATCCGCGCCGATTCGAGTCGTCTTTCCGCCCGGCGCCGCGCAGAGATCAAGAACGGTCTCCCCGGGTGATGCGGCTAGGATTTCTGCGGGAAGCATGGCACTCGGTTCCTGTACATAATAAACACCCGCATGATAGTACGGATCCTTGCCGACGGACTCGCAAGCATCGTCGACATAATATCCATCCTTGCACCAAGGCACGCGATTCAATTCGCGCGAAAAGATACGTATGATATCTTCGTCGCGATCATTCGATACTTTCGCCCGATTCAAGCGAATTCCCTTGGGAGATTTCTGATCAAAGCTCGAAAAAAAGCTATCTCTCTCCGGCCCCCGTTCACCGGAGAAATAATGATTCATACGCGATGTAAATACTTCCGGCAATATCATAATTCCAAGTATTCGCACGCTTTATAGGCGACCTTCTTGAAGAGTTCGGGTTTGAATGGGGACGTGAGACCGGCTTTCCCAAGAAGTTCGAGGAAAGTGGCGTTTCCTCCCTCCATACAGAGTTGCTCATACGAAGAGAGCGCTGCTTTCGGGTCTTTTTGCGAACGGTCCCATATCTCCAACGCACAGATTTGCGCCAGGCAATAATCAATGTAATAGAACGGGTCGGTAAAGATATGCCCCTTCTTCTGCCAGGCTCCCCCGTCTTCGTACACGGAAACCCCGTCATAATCAATAAATGGCTGATACTTATCTTCCAAAAGTCGCCATACAGAATCTCTCTCCGATTTGCTCATCAGGGGATTGCTATAGATGACGTGCTGAAATTCGTCGACCATACATCCGTAAGGAAGAAATAACAGAGACCGCGTCATATGAAGTTGACGGTATGCGTCCGCCTGATCACCAAAGAATATTTCCATATGCGGGTAGGTCAGATATTCCATCGCGGTGGAGTGTATCTCACAGGTCTCAAGCGTAGGCGATAGGCACTCGATAAAAGGAGAACTGTCGACGCTGCGTATTGCCGCGTAAGCGTGGCCGGATTCATGTACAAGTGTTGCGACATCATCGGCCGTACCGTTCGCATTCATGAAAATATACGGAATGCCGTAATCGAGGAGTGTCGAACAATAGCCACCGGTTGATTTCGCTTTTCGCGCTGTGAGGTCCATAAACTGATGGGATAACAATACGTCAAAAAAGCTCGGATCCTTCTCGAACATTCTGCGAAACAGTGTTGATGCCGCTTCGTGCAAATCGTCCGGCTCAAGGATCGGTCGCGGATTGCCATTTGGAAACAAATGAGGGAAATCATAGTATTTGAGCTCAGACACCTCAAGACGCTCTCGTTGGAGGCGCCGAATCTCAGTTGTTACTGGAACAATATATCGGACCACAAGGGACCGAAAAGCACTGACCATATCTGGGGTATAGTCATAGCGCTCCATGCGTTTGTAACCAAGCTCGACAAATGACGGAAAGGATAACTTCTTCGCGATGGATGTACGTATTGCGACGAGACGATCAAAGATCTCATCAAACTTCTCTTTCTTAGCGGCGAAAAAATCGGCAACAGCCAGATGCGCACGTTGTCGGATCTCACGATCTGACGATTCAAGGAACGGATCCATCATCGATAGAGCGATTTCTTGCCCATCGAACAGTACAATCGCCTCGGACATGATTTGGCTATAATCGTTTTCGAGAGCCGCCTCTTGAGTGAGTTCGGAAAGAATCTCTGCGGAGATGGTTTCTTTTCGCGTTAATGCTTTGCGAAAAATCATATCTCCTACACGTTTCGTCAGCTCTTCCCGATATGTTGAGCTAAGAAGCAACGTATAGACACCGGCAGCCAAATCATCGATAATCGGCCCGGATTCTTCGTAATATTCCATCTCGTCACAATAGAACGTATCGCTCGTGTCCAGATCGTGACGAACCTGGCACAGCGTATACGCAGTATCAAACCGGCTGAGTTCCTTCTGAAATTCGAGAAGTCCGGATTCGATCGCCGCAGCGGAGTGTGCTGTCATAATCTTCAATCGGACACGCAGAACACATTCGCGAAACCCGTCCAGGGATGGTCTCTCATAGTCGATTTCAGGGAAATTCGGCATATCCATAGAATTCTCTCCGTTCATGTCGAATTACATCCGCTCAACGACAGATATGCCCAGAAGTCCCGTACCGACGGCAATCGCCTCGCATACCGATTCACAAAGAGCAAGTCGCGCCGACCGATTCGCCATATCGGTACCTGACAGAATCGACGAATTGTTGTAGAAGCGATTGAAGGCGCGGGCGATCTGAGCCGTTGCTCGAGCAATCATGAATGGTTCATTACTGGCGGCTGCCTTGGCGACGGCATCCGGAAGCTCATCGATCGAACGGACGACAGCGAACTCCTCCTCGGAGATAAGTGTCGCAAGGGATTCGTCCCCGGGCGTCGAGATCGATATGGATTGTTCCTTAGCCTTGCGCAGAATCGAACGGGCTCTGGCATAGGTATAGATCAGATATGGCGCCGTGTCTCCTTCAAAATCCAGCATCTCTTCCCATGAGAAAATGATGTCACGCTCGCGGCCTGATTTGACAAAGGTGTACATTACAGCACCGATACCAACCTTCTCAGCGATCTCTTTAATCTCTTCCGGAGACATGTCGGTATTCCGCTGTTCGGCATTTGTCTTGATGATCTCGTAAGTCTTTGCGACACTCTCCTCTAACAGGGCGTCCAGGGTAATGATATTGCCTTCGCGCGTAGAGAACTTCATATCCGCGAACTTCACAAGGCCGAATCCAACGTGAATGCAGTCCTTCGCAAAGGAGAAGCCGGCACTGTCGAGCACGGAAAACACTTGTTTGAAGTGCAGCGCCTGTGGTGTTCCAACGACGTAGATATTCTTATAGAAGTGATACGTCTCGTATCGATACAACGCGGAGGCGATGTCACGCGATGCGTAAATCGTCGTTCCGTCCGATTTCAGAATGATGCACGGTGGTACTTTGTACGCATCGAGCATAACAACTTGCGCGCCTTCACTCTCAACAAGAAGACCTTTCTCTTTGAGCATGTCGACGACTTCGGGGATTTTATCGCTGTAATAGCTCTCTCCGTTATAATTATCGAAGGAAACACCGATTCTTTGATAGATCTTCTCGAACTCCTTCAGAGAGAGTTCGCGGAATTCTTCCCATAAAGCCATCTCCGCCGATTCACCGTTCTCCAGCCGACGGAAGTTCTCTCGGGCGGACTCCGTCAATGTCGGGTCGCTCTTCTCTACTTCATGAAACTTCACGTAGATTCGAAGCAATTCATTGATCGCGTCTTCACGCAAAGCATTCTCATCGCCCCACAAGCGAAAAGCAGTAATCAGTTTGCCGAACTGTGTGCCATAGTCTCCGAGATGGTTCATGCGTACGACGTCATAGCCGAGCTTCTGATATATTTTGGCGAGCGAGTGACCGATAATCGTCGTAAAAGCGTGGCCAACATGAAAGGGTTTGGCAATATTCGGTGAGGAGAACTCAACGAGAACGGTCTTGCCGGTCCCTTCCGTCGAGTTCGCGTAGGAGTTTCTAAGCGTGAGAATCTGCGAGAGAATCTCTTTTGCATATTCGCCCTTGTCAACGAAAAAATTCACGTATCCGCCGGCGCATACGACCTTTGACAGCCACGGAGCAGAAAGACGAGGATCGGATGCCAGCTCCGATGCGATTACCGGCGGAGCCTTTCGAAGGGATTTCGATAGAATAAAACAAGGAAACGCGTAGTCGCCGAGTTCTCTCTGTGGCGGTATTTCGATCGCCGACAGGATTTGTTCCACGGGAAGTCCCGCAACCTCTGCTAGAATTTTCGCGGTTTCTTCTTTATAATTCATGTTTTGCCTCCGAAATGCTTTTCACCGAGAACACCATGCGTTACTGGGCTCTCAACGTAATTGTGCATGTGTCAATGTATCATTTCAACGCGCTCGCGTCAATTTATGATATGATGGCTTAGAAGTTTTCCGTAAGGGTGATTATTTTCGATTGTCGGAGGAACATCAAGTTGCTTTTGTCTTTATTATCTTTCCAGCCCTATCTTGCCGTCATTTCCGCGTGTATACTCGCAGCGGTGTTGACAGCCTTCTCCTTTGTCAAGCTCAGCTTTCTTCTGCCTCGTGATCACGGAAGAGCCTTTGCCATAGAAGGCCAGGTAAGCAAGGGCAAGCCCACTGGAGCCGGTATATTTTTCATTCTTGCATTCGCGATTGTCTCCCTTTTATTCATGCCGATGCAAGTTGATTACATCCTATATATCATTTGTATTTCTCTAGCCATGCTGTTCGGCTATCTGGACGATGGCGCGAAGAAGCCTTGGAGCGAATACATTAAGGGTGCACTTGATTTGTTGATTTCCCTTGTTGTTGCCATAACCTACGCGATCTTTTCCGGGTGTGAGATTCTTTTCCCGATACTTAATATGCGCCTTGACGTTCCGATACCGATATTCATCGCACTTGCCGCAATACTGGTATGGGTGGCTATTAACGTCACGAACTGCACGGACGGTGTCGATGGCTTGTCGTCATCCCTTTCCATCATCGCGATTGTTTCATTTATGCTTCTCATGCACGTTATGGGAACAATGACCGGTTTTTCGACACCCATTCTCGTCATGGCGGCTGTACTTATCGTTTACCTATGGTTCAACACGAATCCCAGTAAATTACTGATGGGTGATGCCGGGTCTCGAGCTATTGGCGTTTTTCTTGCGATCGTTGTCTTGCAGAGTCGAATGCCTTTGGCGTATTTGGCTCTCTGTTTGATCTTTATTCTCGATGGCTCATCGGGTATCGTCAAAATTTCGCTGAAGAGATTCTTGCGTATCAGCATTCTAAAGAATACGCTGACTCCGCTCCATGATCATCTTCGCAAACGTCTCAACTGGCCGAATCAGCAGGTGACAGTGCGTGTTTCGATTCTGCAATGTTTGATAAGCGCTCTGTATATTTCTGCGGTTCTTCTGACGAACGTGTAAGATTATGGATGTTTTTGAATTATCCTACATTCTACGATATCCTCTGGTTCTATTGTTTCTCTTAATTGGATGGAACCTGCTACGACTATCCATCGGAGAGTTACGTTTTACCTTCAAAAATCACGCGACACCTTCTAACGGATATTACTTAACCTCGTCATCCCCGTTGGATGATAAAGATCGCTTGGGTTCCTTTATTCCTCTCTACCACACTACCTATATCGGTTCCTCCCGCTCATCGGATATTCGTCTAAAAAGCCGCGTCGTCTTCAAACGTCACGCGATCATCTATTTTTTTGACGGAGCCTGGCTCATTCGATCCGTCTCCTCCAAGACGCCTGTGTATGTCAATCATTTCGAGATCACACACCCCATCCCGCTCGAAAACATGGACATCATCGGTATAGGCGAGCACACCTTTACCTTCGTAGACGAGAAACAGTCTGCAAACGACGCGAATATTTCTTATGAGGATTATACTGTCGATCCCGAGTATCCTCAGCAGAAAATACGTCCCTATCAGCTTTCCGCATTACTCGGGATGAATGTATTTGCACTTCTTTGTGTTCTTCTTCTGTTCCTCTTTACCCCGCAGGAATCAGAATCCGCAAGAATTATTCTCCTTGTTGCCGGCGGAATCTGCCTCGCAGTCGCGAACCTCTACTATATTATCCTTCCAATATTCCTGCGCGGAATGGATCGTTCGATTCTCCTCATCTTGTACTTTCTCAGTATGATCGGAGTCTTCCTGCAAACTCGTCTATCCATTCTTCCTGTCGAAAATTCGACGAACTTCCCGCAAAGCCTGTTGCCGCAAACCGCATCCCTGGTGATCGGCTGGGCGCTTCTTCCACTACTTGCCTTTCTTGTTGCACGAACGCCCATTCTTGAGAACCTCGTCAAAGCATGCTTTGTAATAACGCCTCTTCTATTAATTGTGACACTGATCTTCGGTAATGGCGCGGACTCACACGGAGCTACCCTTTGGATTTCCCTTGGCGGCACTTCATTACAACTGACAGAGTTTGCGAAAATTACCTATCTGATCGTATTAGCCGGCTTTTTCAAGGATCGTGCGGGCAAGAAACAGCAACTCATTTTTGCCGCGTGGGCCGCTTTCGTGTTTCTTCTAATCATGCTTCTACCGGATCTTGGTTCTGCGATGATCCTGTTACCCACGACATTGATCGTCTATGTCGTTATGACCTCGGAATATCTGACAACCCTCCTCATACTTGTCTCGGGAACCGGTTTGGGTGCGATCGCTTACACACTGTTTCCCCACGTTCAGCGCCGGATCGGTGGCTGGACCTCATTATGGACGGAAGTTAACGATAATAATCGACAAATTGTTTACGGCCTTCAAGCAATGGCGCGAGGTGGTCTCTTCGGCCGGGGTCTCGGCAATGGCACGCCGGGAGGAATTCCTCTCGCGTCTTCCGATATGGTGTATTCGATTTTCTGTGAAGAATTCGGATTATTGGCAGGTTTGTTATTAGTCGTACTATTCATTATTATCTGGTTACGAGCCGCCTCGTCGACAATTCGATCGAGGGACGGATTCTCATCAAGTCTTTCACTGGGAATCGGAACCCTCCTATTTGTTGAAGCAGCCATTGTTATTTCCGGTGTTACCGGACTTGTCCCTCTTACCGGAGCGACGTTGCCATTGATTGCTCGAGGTGGAAGTTCGGTTCTGACTATTGTAATCTTGTTCGCTCTTCTTATCGGTTTATCAGCGAGAAGAAAGCTCGGAGGGAGAAACCAATGAAGACAATGATGCGCAATCTGAAGGTGATCCTTCTGCTTTTCATCTGTGTCTCGATAACACTGCTAATCGGATTGTATCTTCAGCAATATCGAAGCCGTCATGAACTCAATACGGCCGCCGGCGAGAACAAAGATGCTTTGCGAACACGATATACGCAAGCTGGTACAATTTATGACGCCCGAGGCGTGATACTGGCGCAGAGCGTCAATGGTCAACGCGTATATGCGGAAGATGAGAATGTCGCAGAGGCTCTTCTTCACGTTGTTGGTGATTATACGCATAACATTGAGAACACCGTTGAAGGCACATATCAGGGTGTCCTTCTCGGCAATGACCGAAATGTATTTCGACAGGCTGTTTTGGACATTTTCGGAAAAGGCTTATATGGTGATGATATTTATCTGACGCTCGACAGTGAATTGTCCGCATACGCATACGATATTCTCGACGGACGCAAAGGATCCATTGTCGTAATAAACTACAAGACGGGCGACATCCTTGCGAGTGTCAGTTCACCTTCCGTGACTCCGGACCATGTGATCGATTATACGGATATACCGGATACGGCACTATTCAACCGTGCCTTCCTTGGCGCCTATGCACCCGGATCGACGTTCAAGATTGTAACGGCTTCTACCTATATGCAGTCCGACGTTTATGATCCTTCGCTTGTGATTTCCTGTGACAGTCATTCGACGGTAGACCCATACGGCGCAAGTGAAACCGGAAACGGACATGGTGAAATTACACTGAAAGATGCCATCGCTCGTTCGTGCAACGTCTTCTTCGGTCAGATAGGAATACAAATTGACAGAGAATTCTTCTCCCAACAGCTCGATCGTTTCGGGTTCTCAGAAAGTTTTGCCGTTGATCGACTCCATGCGTCCGGTGGAGAGTATTCCATTCCAGATAATCAATCCACAGCTTCCTGGTTTGCTATCGGGCAACCAGTTTCTGACAGCATTCTCTACACATCGCCACTTCATATGGCGATGATTGTGGGTGCGATTGGAAATGATGGGTTGATGATGACGCCGCACATCGTCGCTTACAGTAAGACACCGATCGGAGAAATGTATGATCGTGCGAATCCCATCGTTAAGCATGAGGTCATGTCGACTGAGATCGCTTCTGCACTTGAAACGATGATGATCGGTACTGCGCAGTACGGTA
>Ga0209373_10003369_pt1 | contig 14859 bp, 12 predicted proteins | sample Higcelweek5metaG_FD_187173 | JGI IMG/M metagenome (GOLD analysis project Ga0209373, IMG submission 187173) | Freshwater pond sediment microbial communities from the University of Edinburgh, under environmental carbon perturbations - High... | ecosystem: Environmental > Aquatic > Freshwater >...
CGCAAACCACCTTTGTAAGGGCCTATTGCATTGTTGAACTGAATACGGTATCCAAGATTTACCTGTACATCACCACGGTCGTCGACCCATGGCACTTTAAATGTAAAGATGCGATCCGGTTCCACCAAACGTTCGGCAATTTTTGCTTTTTCAAATTCAGGGTGTCTGTTGTATTCGTCTTCAATTGTAGACAGCACTTCACGCACTGCCTGTAAATATTCATATTCTCCCGGATGCTTCGCTTCGAGCGATTGCATTAATTTTTCAATATTCATAATATCGTTTTTTTTAATTGATTCTATGCACTTTTACTTTCAATTTGTAAGCAGCAATTCTAAAGCATGTTAAATAGCTGATCAAAAATACTAAAATGACATAACAACTCCCATATTTAATGTTTTTCTATATGATTTTCATCTTCTAAAACAAACAATTTACCTACTTTGCTTACGTTTTGTTTTCGATGCAATTTTACGGTTTTTATTTGTTATAATCAAATTATTTGAGGATTATTTGAAAAAAACTTTTTTCACTTGTAATAATGGATATTTAGAAATATATTTACAGTTCAAACATAACAAACCGGCATGAATACTCCCAACATAAAAAAGCTCTATTTTAAAGATACTACTTTTGCCAATCTGATGCGACACCGCATTTACAACGTATTGTTATATGCAAGTAAATACGATGCTTTTATACTCGAGGAAGATGGACGCATCGACGAACAACTCTTCAATGAGTATACTGCTTTAAATCTTAGATATCCACCACGATTTACATTGGTTTCGAGCCCCGAGGAAGCTACTGAATTACTGAAAGAACGTTCGTTTGAATTGATCATTTCAATGCCGAGCGGCGACAGCATTAATCCTTTTGAATGGGCAAAAGGAGTAAAAGCTCGATTTCCGGAGATTCCTATTGTGGTGTTGACCCCTTTCTCCAAATCAGTTTCGCAACGCATTGCCAATGAAGATTTAAGTGCCATCGATTATGTATTCAGCTGGTTGGGAAATGCCGATATCCTGCTGGCCATTATCAAGCTTATCGAAGATAAAATGAATGTGGAGGAAGACATCAAATCGGTTGGCGTACAAGTAATTTTGTTTGTCGAAGATTCCATTCGGTTTTACTCCTCCATAGTGCCACAACTGTATAAATATGTATTTACGCAGTCGCGTTCGTTTATGACTGAAGCATTGAACGAACATGAACAAATGTTACGCATGCGCGGACGTCCCAAGATTTTACTGGCGCGTAACTACGAAGAAGCCATGGAACTCTACAATAAGTTTCAGAAAAACATGCTGGGCGTCATCACCGATGTTAGTTTTTCTCAAAACGGAATAAAAAACAAAAATGCCGGAATTGAGCTGTGTCGCAATATTCGTTTGGTCGACAAGCATATACCTCTGATTGTTGAATCGACCGACAGCAATAACAAGATGGGCGCCGACGAAGTAAAGGCAGGATTCATAAACAAACTTTCCTCTACATTCAATCTCGAATTAAGAGAAAAAATCACAAACAATTTCGGTTTTGGCGATTTTGTGTTTATCAACCCCGAAACCGACGAAGTAGAAATCAGAGTCAAGAACCTGAGGGGATTACAGGAAAGCATATTTACAGTCAGCGATGCTTCGCTCTACTATCATGTATCGAAAAACAATATTTCGCGTTGGTTATATTCCAGGGCTATGTTTCCGTTGGCCGAATTTCTTAAAAACATAAATGTAGACAACGAAATATCCACCGATCTGAACAAAGTGCGGCAGATTATTTTTGATGCCATCGTTCATTACCGCAAAATAAAAAACAGGGGGATTGTTGCCGTTTTCCAACGGGACAGATTCGACCAGTATTCCAATTTTGCACGCATCGGCGAAGGCTCGCTGGGCGGAAAAGGGCGCGGACTTGCCTTTATCGATGCCATGATCAAACGCAACGACAGCTTTGAAAAATTCGAGAACAGCCAGATCACAATTCCTAAAACAGTGGTGCTCTGTACCGACATTTTCAGCGAATTTATGGAAATGAATCACTTGTATCCCAAAGCCTTATCGGATATAGATGACGACCAGATACTTCAGCATTTTTTAAAAGCCCGCCTTCCGCAGCGTTTGATTGCCGATTTATACGCGTTTCTGGGCGCCATTTCGTCGCCAATCGCCGTACGTTCATCCAGTCTGCTCGAGGATTCGCACTACCAGCCCTTTGCCGGAATTTACTCCACCTACATGGTGCCACAGAATACCGAAAGCAAAACGCATATGCTCGTCATGATTACCGAAGCCATAAAAGCGGTATATGCTTCTGTTTTTTTTCGCGACAGCAAAGCCTATATGACAGCCACAAAAAATGTAATCGACGAAGAAAAAATGGCCATTGTGCTACAGGAAATATGTGGAAATCATTACGGAACGAGGTATTACCCTTCGTTCTCGGGAGTGGCGCGTTCGCTCAACTACTATCCCATAGGTCCCGAACAACCCGAAGATGGCATTGCTAACATAGCACTTGGTCTTGGCAAATACATAGTAGATGGAGGTGTTACACTTCGTTTCTCGCCTTCGTACCCTAACAATGTATTGCAAACCAGCACGCTCGAATTTTCGTTGCGCGAAACCCAGACCTACTTTAATGCACTCGATTTATCGAAAATCAGCTTTGTGCCTCAGGTAGACGATGGTTTTAATCTTGTGAAAGTAAGAGTGCAGGATGCAATGGCCGATGGTACATTGCGCTACATAGCCTCTACTTTCGACGTTCAAAACGAAATTATTCAGGATGGACTTTACGAGGGACGTAAAGTGATCACTTTTGCAAATATCCTGAAGCATGATGTTTATCCGCTGGCCGATATTCTGAAAGAAGTACTGCACATTGCTCAGAATGAAATGGGCAGACCGATAGAAATAGAATTTGCGGTGAACCTTGATTATTCCGAAAAGAAACAACACACTTTCTACTTGTTGCAAATAAGACCGATTGTGGATAGCAAAGAAATGGTTCACGAAGACATTGGTGCCATTGAAAGCAACAACACAATTATCAGCAGTAAAAGCGCATTGGGTCATGGCATTACAAACGATTTATTCGATGTGGTGTACGTACGCACCGAAGCTTTCAATGCTTCTAAAAATCAATTTATTGCTTATGATCTTGAGAAAATAAACAAACGATTGGTAGCCGAAAACCGGCCCTATGTATTGATCGGTCCCGGGCGTTGGGGTTCAAGCGACCACTGGTTGGGCATACCGGTAAAGTGGCCACAAATAAGCAATGCAAGGGTAATTGTAGAATCGGGACTGGAGCAATACCGGATCGATCCGAGTCAGGGCACACATTTCTTTCAGAACCTTACTTCGCTCGGCGTGTCGTACTTCACCATCAATCCGTTTCAGAAAGATGGAACCTATGATCTTGATTTTTTGGATAATTGTGCCGCCGAATACGAATCGCAATACATACGACATGTACATTTCGACCAGCCACTTGTAGTGAAGGTGGATGGACGCAAAAACATGGGTGTGGTTATGAAGCCCGACACGGGAATTCACAATGCATAATTATTGCATTTTCAAACGATTTTACTATATTTGCGATTGCAAAAAATAAATAATTTAAAAACAACAGTCATAACACATTAAAATTTATGCTCAAAAATCATCCTAAAGGTTTGATCCCCGCAGCACTTGCCAATATGGGCGAGCGTTTTGGTTTTTATACAATGATGGCTATTCTGACATTGTTCCTGATGTCAAAATTCAATCTTTCCGGAACAGAAGCAGGATTTCTTTATTCTATTTTTTATGGTGCCATTTATATTCTGGCACTTGTGGGTGGTATCATTGCCGATCGTACCAGAAATTACAAGGGAACCATTATTGCCGGTCTGATTGTAATGTCACTTGGATACGTACTATTGTCGATGCCTGTGCTTATTACTACCAAATACATTGCACTGGCAGCTTTGCTGGTTATTGCATTTGGTAACGGATTGTTTAAGGGAAACCTGCAAGCACTTGTCGGACAAATGTACGACAATGATAAATATCAGGCAAAGCGCGATTCAGGCTTCCAGATATTCTACATGTTTATTAATATTGGTGCTATGTTTGCTCCATTCCTGGCCACATGGGTACGTAATACATTTGTAGAAATGCAGGGTTATGCCTACAATGCGGACCTTCCCGGGCTTTGTCATCAATATCTGGATGGAAAAATGACCGAAGATGTGATTAGTGGTCGTTTTACCGAATTGGCAACTTCCGTATCAAACGGAGTTTTACCTACAGATTTCAATGCATTTGCAGTTGGATATCTGGACGCATTTAACACCGGATTTCATTATGCATTCCTCACAGCAGTAGTAGCTATGATGATTTCGCTTATTATCTTTCTTGCCACAAAACGTCACTTACCAACACCGAAAGCCAAACAGACAGCTGCTACAAACATTTCAGCCGAAGAGATTAAACAAAATGCCAAAGAAATCAAACAACGTATCTATGCACTTTTAGCTGTGTTTGGTATCGTAATCTTTTTCTGGTTCTCTTTCCACCAAAATGGTTTGACGCTTACCATGTTTGCTAAGGATTATACTTTGCTTGGTGGCATTTTTAAATCAGCCGAAATTTTCCAGTCAATCAATCCATTCTTAGTTGTATTCCTTACACCGCTGATTATCCTTATTTTCGGAAGAATGGCAAAAAGAGGCAAAGAACCTTCGACTCCCAAGAAAATTGCTATTGGTATGGGAATCGCAGCTTCAGCTTTTGTACTTATGGCCATAGGTTCGATTGGCTTGCCAATGTTGAACGATGTGACTGCTCAGGGCGGACTTCCCGATGCTGCACGCGTGACACCATGGTTGCTTTTTGCCACCTATTTCATCCTTACAGTGGCTGAATTGTTCATTTCACCACTTGGATTGTCGTTTGTGTCGAAAGTAGCTCCTCCGCATATGCAGGGACTTATGCAGGGCGGATGGCTTACTGCAACAGCAATAGGTAACTTCTCGCTTTTCCTTGGTGCCATGATGTACGAAAACATTTCGATATCTATCACATGGACAGTATTCCTGTCTGTATGTCTCGCTTCAATGCTCGTAATGCTCGGCATGGTAAAATGGCTCGAACGAGTAGCTAAGTAAACAACACATTTCTTTTATTGAACCGCAATTGTGATCAACGTATCCAATTGCGGTTTTTTTGCCTTTTATTGAAACAGATATTACATTGGTGTTTAGCAATTGCTTCTTTTAACGTATATTTGCGCTTTCTTTTTTTTTGAACACAAATCTTACTGCCTTTTTTTGAATTCCATGATTAAGCTCCGTAACATAAGATACCTGACAGCCGAAAAGCTTACATTTGTTTACATTCTGATTTCATCACTCATCATTCTGATTTCGAGATATGGAACGAACACCGGATACGAATTACTGAAAGCAAGGTTGCTCATTGTCTGTGCAATCATGGGTTTGGCATACCTTAATTGCTACAAAGATTGGTGGATCATTCGTATTGCACGTTTGGCATTGCTGCTTTCCCTACTCTCCTACTGGTATCCCGAAACTTACGAAGTGAACAGGGTGTTGCTGAATTACGATCATGTGTTGGCAGCTTTCGAACAATATATATTTGGATTTCAGCCCTCACTAGTGTTTCCCGAACGCTTTCCTCAGTTACTGTGTAGCGAAATTATGAATATGGGCTACTTTTCGTACTATTTCCTGATAGCAGGCAGTTGTGTTTATTTTTTCTTTTCGAGTCCAAAGTATTTCGGTCTTTTCTTTTTTGTTGTACTTTTCTCCTTTTACAGCTACTATCTGATCTATATTTTGTTTCCTACAGCAGGTCCGCAGTATTACTTTCAGGCCATAGGCATTGACAATGCTTTGAATGGAAACTTTCTGCGACTGGGTCACTATTTCAATTATAATTATAAACTCATGGACAATCATAATATGCCCGGCGTGTTTTTCGACCTTGTAGAGAAATCGCAATTGCTGGGCGAAAGACCCACCGCTGCATTCCCGAGCTCGCACGTAGGCATCTCTACAATTATTATGATCATGATATTCCGATATAAAAAATATATTGTTTTCGCTTGTCTGATCCCTATTTACCTGGCGCTTGTAGCTGCTACGGTTTACATTCAGGCTCACTATGTCATTGATGTGATCATGGGTTTTGTAAGCGCTTTTGCTTTGTGTTACCTGGCCATCGGTCTCTACCAGTGGATCAATTGCCATGAGATGTTTCACTATAAAAGAGACATATAGGTTCGGGTTTCGGGTTCTGATTAATTTGAGAATTTGAAAATTTGAGTTCTGAGTTTTGATAGTGATTAGTGATTAATGACAAAAGTCTAATGTCTAAAGTCTGGAGACCGGAGACCTTTGCCTCTGCCTGAATTTCCTTGTTGTCACATTATCGCAGCTTGCACGTCTGGAGACCGGAGACCGGGGACTGTAGACTCATTGGCACATTGGCTTATTGGCAACATTCTCTTATTGGCACATTATCGCAGCTTGCACGTCTGGAGACTGGAGATTGGAGACTGTAGACTCATTGGCATATTGGCACATTATCTTATTGGCAAATTATCTTATTGTCACATTATCGCAGCTTGCACGTCTGGAGACCGGGGACTCATTGGCACATTGGCACATTGGCATATTGTCACATTATCGCAGCTTGAACGTCCGGAGACCTTTGCCTCTGCCTCTGCCTGAATTTCCTCATTAGCACATTCTCTTATTAGCATACTTACGGCCATATTTAAGTGTATTTAAAAGAAAAGCCGTATTTTTGCTTATCTTTGTATGATTATTAATATTGAAACAAATGCAAACTCAACTCCAACTTATACTACTCCCCGAACAGGCCGAAAAGCAAGAATTACTGCTCAAGCAGGTGGCCGATCAACTTGAAGTTTCACCTCAACGCATCACCCGCATCCGTACTTTAAAAAAGTCGATCGATGCCCGTTCGTTTCAGGTAAAAATAAACGTTACCCTCGAAGTTTACGTTGATGAGCCAGCGCCCGAAAATACATCGATTCACTTTGATTTTCCTTTTGTAGGCGACAAAACACCTGTGCTTATTATCGGCGGAGGGCCGGCAGGACTTTTTGCCGCTCTGAAACTGATCGAATCGGGCTTTAAACCTATTTTGCTCGAACGTGGAAAAAAAGCGAAGGAACGTGTTCACGACATCGCCAAACTGAATCTTAAGAAAGCTTTTAATCCCGAATCGAACTATTGCTTTGGCGAAGGAGGCGCAGGCACATTCTCGGATGGTAAATTATATTCGCGATCGAAGAAAAAAGGCAACCTGCAACGCATTTACGAGCTTTTTCATTTTCATGGCGCTGCCGAAGAAATTCTTTACGAAGCCCATCCCCACATTGGCTCCGACAAACTGCCTTTGGTGGTGGAAAATATGAGCAACACAATTATCAACAGTGGAGGCGAAATTCATTTCGAACAAAAGCTCACTGAATTGATCATTGAAAACAATGAGCTGAAAGGCTGCAAAACCGAAAGCGGCGAGATTTACAACGCCAAAGCTTTAATTTTAGCTACCGGACATTCGGCGCACGATATTTACGAAATGCTTTACCGACAAAACATAAAACTCGAACCCAAAGGCTTTGCCATGGGTGTGAGGGTGGAACATCCTCAGGCTTTGATCGACAGCATTCAATACCACAGCAAGGAACGCAATGAGTATTTACCTGCTGCAAGTTACAGCCTGGTGGATCAGGTGGACAACCGCGGCGTTTATTCATTTTGTATGTGTCCCGGAGGTCGTATTGTTCCGGCCGGAACAACCACCACCGAAATTGTTGTGAACGGAATGTCGGCATCAAAACGAAATTCGCCTTTTGCCAATTCAGGAATTGTAGTCGAAATAAAACCCGAAGACATACCCGAAGAATTCAAAGAATACGGCGTACTGGCCGGTTTAAAGTTCCAGCAGCACATCGAACATTTGGCTTTTCTGAACAACGGAGGACAGGGACAAACAGCTCCGGCACAACGAATGGTTGACTTTGTAAAAGGACGCGTATCGGCCGACCTGCCCGAATGTTCTTATTTACCCGGATTGATTTCTTCGCCCCTGCATTTCTGGCTGCCCGAATTTATTTCAAAGCGGCTGAGCGAAGGATTTAAGAAATTCGATCGGAAAATGAACGGTTACCTCACCAACGATGCAGTAGTGGTGGGCGTGGAAACCCGCTCTTCGTCAGCAGTTCGCATCCCACGCAACCCCGAAACCGGACAGCACCCCGACATTGCAGGACTTTTCCCTGCGGGCGAAGGTTCAGGTTACTCAGGCGGTATTACTTCGTCGGCCATCGATGGAGAAAATGCTGCAGTAACAGTGGCCAAATGGCTGAACAACTGATAAAATCGTCAGCGAAAACAGCGCAAAAGCATCACAATGAATTACATGACTTACTAAAATAAAAAAGAAAAAAATAGAATGAGAAAAAAAATAAATACGCCTCCACAACCTCCGAAAGAAACCCGACTGAAAGTGGCAGAAAACATCGATTTAATGTCGTTTTTGTTGGCAAAAATGGGAGGAATGAGCCGAAGTTCTATCAAATCTTTGCTGGCACATCGTCAGGTAATGGTGAACAATGAAATTACAACGCAATTCAATTTTGCATTGAAGCCAAACGACAATGTGATTATCAACAGTCTGCGGGGCAACATCGAACTTTCGCACCCTAAACTCAAAATCATTTTCGAAGATCAATATCTTATTGTCGTTGAGAAAAAAGAAGGACTGCTTACCGTGAGCACCGGAAAAAGTGATGAAACCACCGCTTTCTCTATCCTGAAAAACTATGTAAAGAAAAGCGCCACTCAAAACCGCATTTTCGTAGTGCATCGCATCGACCGCGAAACATCAGGCATTATTGTGTTTGCAAAAACCCGCGAAATACAACTTGCCATGCAGGAACATTGGCACGAAGTGGTGACACGCAGGGTTTATGTGGCCCTTGTGGAAGGAAAAGTAGAAAAGGAAAAAGATACCATCGTCACCTGGCTTACCGAAAACGAAAAATCGTTGAAAATTCATTCGAGCGACACCGATAACGGCGGACAGCAAGCCATAACGCACTACCGCGTCGTAAAAAGCAACGAAAAGTTCTCCTTGCTTGAAATTGAACTCGAAACAGGACGTAAAAACCAGATTCGCGTACATATGCAGGGCATCGGGCATCCGATTGTAGGCGACAAGAAGTATGGATCTATATCAACAGTTATCGGGCGAATGGGTTTGCATGCGCGCATTCTGGCATTTATCCATCCCATGACGCTCGAAAATGTAAGTTTCGAAACAGTAGTGCCGCGTAATTTTCTGAATGTATTTCATTGAAAACTTCACGTTTTACTAACTTATAAAAACAGATAGCTCTCAGGAGCCTATCTGTTTTTTTTTTGTGGAAAACTGAACGGGTGACTTTGGTTAGTTCTGCAATGTCGGAGTGCGACTTTCAATCGCGCCCCGACAAGACGAGTCGGAGTCTTCTTAGGTAAAACTGCATTTATCGTGGAATAAATACAACGGGTTCGCTGGGCATTCCCCAACCATGTGTGTTTCCACCCGTTACCCGAATGTAGATTTCGCGTCCCCGGGTCAGATTTCTGATTTCAAGTTTATTCAATGCTCCGAAGTCCAAAACAGTTTTCCAGTCGGTCACTTCTGTCAGCGCTGTTGCAGTTTCTACTTTATAACGATCGGCATCGGCCAGTGCTTCAATGTATATTTTAGCGCTACAACTAACGCTTCCATCTTCTATGCGTTTAATCAGCACTTTACCAGGAATATCCTTTACTGTTGAATCTTCATTACAATCGAACCCCGACAAAAGGATAATTGCTTTATCGCCATCGGCCACTTTATTTACATAGATTATTTCCGATTTCAGCATTCCATGTACTACTTCGGCCTGATCGGCCAGGGCTTGATTTTTCTGTTTGCTTCCATCTTTTGACTTAATGCAGGCATCAAGTTTCGTTATTTCCACACCAAACGCCTCCATCGTCGGGTCGGGATTGGGGAAAACTAATTTATTAGTTACCATATTGGTACTTACTTTGCCTGCAAGATTATACACCTTTTGCGGGTCTTTGTTTTTTAAATGCAAAACTGCCATGTTTGTTTTCATAAATTTATTTTTTAAAGATGATACAATACGCAAAAGTAGAGAGCCCTTTTCTTAGCTCCAAATTTTATTGCCCCATAAAAGTTCATGATTATAATCCTGTACAATCTTTTAAAATGGGGCAACTGATATTGATCGGGTGACTCGTGCTAAATTGCATAACTAACCAAAGTCATCCGATCAATTGCTTTACAACGAAGTCGGAGTACGACTCTAAGTCGTGTCCCAACTTGATTGCATGAAGCAACCCATCAATTGAAAATACTTTAAATAACTGCCTTGAATGTAGGTATATTATGATACATTATTGAGGGTGTCACTCAAAGTGACGCCCTCAATAAAAACAGAAAGTCGGAGTGCGACTTCCAGTCGCGCCCCGACTTGATTGCATGAAGCAACCCATCAATTGAAAATATTTTTAATAACTGCCTTGAATGTAGGTATATTATGATACATTATTGAGGGTGTCACTCAAAGTGACGCCCTCAATAAGAACATTGGTTTTGTTGGTTACTGTTCGGATGACTTTGGTTATTTTTATAAAGTAGCACGAGTCATCCGATCAATTTGTTTAATTTGGCTGCTTCAGCTTATTCTTAGACCGCTGACTTTTTTGATTAGGACCCTTCAACAAGTTTTTTGGCGGCTGACTTTTTTGACCGGAATGCTTCAGGAAATTCTCAGGAAGCTGATTTTTTTGATTGGAACGCGTCAGCAATTTTTTAGGACGCAGACTTTTTTCATTACGACGCTTCTGCAAGTTTTTAGGCGGCTGACTTTTTCGACCGGAATGCTTCAGGCAAATTTTAAGACGAAGACTTTGGGGCTTAGAACGCTTCAGCTATTTCTTCTGAGGGGGCAGCATTATATTTTTCAGGGATCGTTTTCATCTCTTCAACAGTGATGATTGCTTTTTTACAGTCAGCATAGTATTTGGCAGGCGTTTTACCGGTTACTTTTTTGAACACATTGTAAAAGTTTGTCCTCGAGCCAAAACCACATTCAAGGCCGATGGCCTCGAGTGTTAGCTTTTGTTTGAATCCCTCGCTAAGTAATTTACAAGCATGGTCCACACGATATTTATTGATAAAATCGGTAAAATTATATTCCGAGAAGTTATTGACAGCATGGGAGACCAGATGCAAAGGAATATTTGCACTGGCAGCGACATCCTCTAAAAGACACTTCTTCGATAAATACATCTGCTTTTCTTCAATCAACGCTGCCAATGTTTGCAGGATAGCCTGCCCTTGCTGCTCGGACATGTGTATTTTGGTTCCGGGTACATGAAAAGAGAGGACTGAGGAAGCTGGCGATGCTGTTTCGTCCTTTGGTGTCGACACTGCTGCATTTTGCATGGAAAGTCCCGTGAACCATACCGACTGAATTAAAATATAAAGCGTTATAGCATCAATCACACACATCTGGACAAATGTTTGAAATTGCATGGCATTATTCAACACAGAGATGAAGATATAAATACCAAGCAGAACTATTGCAAACAAAAACAAGTATTCCAACCAGTGGATATTAATAATTTGATGATCGACCTGCAGTAAATAATTCGCTTTACGATTTTTTCTCACCTTCAGAAAACAAAATAGGAAATAACTAAGCAACTGAAAATAAAAAAGTATACTTATGCTTATCACCCTCCAATCAGCGTCGAAAGATTCGTTCAGAAGCATAGCAATACGATCGGGAACCGGAATGGAAACAAAATAAAAAAGGAAAAGCACAGCAGGGAGCAGCACAATGGCATGATAACGAAACTGCTTCTTCCACCTGAAGCCATTACCTTCGAACAAAAGCTGCACATAAAAATAAACGGCAGGACTGATGCACAGCGAAAGAATAAAATTGACAGGGAAATAAAACGAAAGCAGCAGCTCAGATTGCCGAAACAGCGCGTAATAAAAATAAACAATGGAAAAATCCCAACAAGCCAACAAAAACAAAGTGACAGCAAGCAAGCGACTTGCTCTTTGTAACGCTGACTTTCTCCAAAACAGGATTATTGAAAAGAATATCAGTATCAATCCGGAAAAAAACGATATGCCTGTAATAAACATATGGTTTCGCTTCTTAATAAGTTTCGAAAAAACAAATTGATAAACCCAGTAAAGTAAATAGTGACAGAAAAAAAATAAAAAATATGCTGCAAAAATAATTATTCCTGCTGATTATTCTATAATGTTCGTACACAAGTTTTGTACAGGATTATAATACAATACTAAAATCTGAAAAAACATTGTATTGAGGGTGTCACTTGGAGTGATCTCCCGACGAAGTCGGAGTGCGACTTTCAGTCGCGCCCCGAATCGTTCGTATAAACCATCCGATCAGTTGGTTCTATTTTAAATAATTGCTTTTAATGGAAGTATTCTATTGAGGGTGTCACTTGGAGTGACGCCCTCAATAAAACATACGAAGTCGGAGTGCGACTTTAAGTCGCGCCCCGACTGACACGTCAATTTCTAAGTCAAAAAGGAATCTGCATTTCACATTCTACTTTCTCTTCGTTGTGATTTGCTTTGACTACGTCGATTTTCAATTCAAAGAATTGTATCTTTGACTTGATAAACAACGCGCTGCTTTTATGGCCTCTGATACTCGCAGTTGTGATTTGCTTTCAAAAAATTGTATCTTTGACTTGATAAACAACTTTGAGCTGTTTCAACATGAGACCGTAGTGGTTGTGATTTGCTTTCAAAAAATTGTATCTTTGACTTGATAAACAACATTTTGGCGGTAACGTATGTCCGAACTTCAGTTGTGATTTGCTTTCAAAAAATTGTATCTTTGACTTGATAAACAACCCAATGAATGAAACGACCGCCATTATAAGGTTGTGATTTGCTTTCAAAAAATTGTATCTTTGACTTGATAAACAACAAAGCAAAATACAAAGCGTAAGTGAGCAGGTTGTGATTTGCTTTCAAAAAATTGTATCTTTGACTTGATAAACAACATTCGGTTTGGAACTTTACAGTTCAATTGAGTTGTGATTTGCTTTCAAAAAATTGTATCTTTGACTTGATAAACAACACTTGTTGCATTTTTAGCTTTTATTCTTGTGTTGTGATTTGCTTTCAAAAAATTGTATCTTTGACTTGATAAACAACCGAGTAGTGAAGTCGCCGCTTTCCCATGCTGTTGTGATTTGCTTTCAAAAAATTGTATCTTTGACTTGATAAACAACATTCGGTTTGGAACTTTACAGTTCAATTGAGTTGTGATTTGCTTTCAAAAAATTGTATCTTTGACTTGATAAACAACCATAGAGCAAAAAATAAAAGGTTAGGCTATGTTGTGATTTGCTTTCAAAAAATTGTATCTTTGACTTGATAAACAACACGGAAATATAAAGGATTTGACAACCTATGTTGTGATTTGCTTTCAAAAAATTGTATCTTTGACTTGATAAACAACAAACGCACACAACGAAACATTGTAACACTTGTTGTGATTTGCTTTCAAAAAATTGTATCTTTGACTTGATAAACAACCTAAAATTCGTTTATCAACTTCAACGCCTGGTTGTGATTTGCTTTCAAAAAATTGTATCTTTGACTTGATAAACAACAAATGTTTTTTCTTCAAGTTTTTGAACCCAGTTGTGATTTGCTTTCAAAAAATTGTATCTTTGACTTGATAAACAACAAGTTCAAAGTGATTGCTACAGAGGTAGCGGTTGTGATTTGCTTTCAAAAAATTGTATCTTTGACTTGATAAACAACTACAGGCTGACAAATGGAACTGATGACCTTGTTGTGATTTGCTTTCAAAAAATTGTATCTTTGACTTGATAAACAACACAATCTTTACGATAATGACCTATTGTTCCGTTGTGATTTGCTTTCAAAAAATTGTATCTTTGACTTGATAAACAACTTTTTAGTTTTTAACCCACGGTAGTAAGTGGTTGTGATTTGCTTTCAAAAAATTGTATCTTTGACTTGATAAACAACTTTTTAGTTTTTAACCCACGGTAGTAAGTGGTTGTGATTTGCTTTCAAAAAATTGTATCTTTGACTTGATAAACAACTGCGTGGGCAAAACGCCAGCGCGAAATTGAGTTGTGATTTGCTTTCAAAAAATTGTATCTTTGACTTGATAAACAACCTGCTGCAACTTGCACAACGGTATGGCGACGTTGTGATTTGCTTTCAAAAAATTGTATCTTTGACTTGATAAACAACTTTTTAGTTTTTAACCCACGGTAGTAAGTGGTTGTGATTTGCTTTCAAAAAATTGTATCTTTGACTTGATAAACAACAAATCAGAAATGCTTACTAAGTTGATTGAGTTGTGATTTGCTTTCAAAAAATTGTATCTTTGACTTGATAAACAACATTACTTGCCATTATTCCATTCATTGCGTAGTTGTGATTTGCTTTCAAAAAATTGTATCTTTGACTTGATAAACAACGAAAGCGATATAGGCATGCGAAAAAGATGGGTTGTGATTTGCTTTCAAAAAATTGTATCTTTGACTTGATAAACAACTGTGCGGGAAATTGTCCAAGCGATTAATCAGTTGTGATTTGCTTTCAAAAAATTGTATCTTTGACTTGATAAACAACACGATCTGTGTAAAATGATTTCAGTCAACTATTTATCGCAACAGTTAGGATTAAAAAATCAGTTGTTTATTCAAACGAA
>Ga0209373_10003370_pt1 | contig 14853 bp, 15 predicted proteins | sample Higcelweek5metaG_FD_187173 | JGI IMG/M metagenome (GOLD analysis project Ga0209373, IMG submission 187173) | Freshwater pond sediment microbial communities from the University of Edinburgh, under environmental carbon perturbations - High... | ecosystem: Environmental > Aquatic > Freshwater >...
GGATATAATAGCAGTTGTTGATAATCCTCGATAGCTCAATGGTAGAGCAAACGGCTGTTAACCGTTCGGTTGTAGGTTCGAATCCTACTCGGGGAGCATGTTAGTACTAGTCTTCTCTTCTACAAGATTTTTATACCTGTTTTTCCATTCCCAGCTTACATTCTTCCCATCCCATGTCATGTTCGCACAGAGTGTCTCTACAATTGCTCTTTTATTAGTAGGCGTACCAGAGGTAAACCTCACTGTTGCAGTTTTTAATGATGTTAGAAAATCTTCTAACTCTAGTGGTATTTGAGAAATAACTTCCTGTGCTTTATCTATAGCCTTATTGTAGACCTCTACAGCATGGTTACAATCACTGATTAATGATTGATAGCCTTCCAACTCCTGCTTCTCTTTTTCTGTTAAAATTTCCTGACTTCTCAATTTTGATAAAGACTTAGTATAGTCTTTCTTGTATTCCTCTTCATATCCTATTTTTGTTCTCATCTGCCGAATATTTTGCTCATACTGCCCTAGTTCATACTGATAATTAGCTTTAATTAATTTTGACAATTCTTCCCACTTCTCTTCAGAGATTTCTATTTCTCCCAATCTCTTCTTCACTGTCTCATCAACCAATCCTTCCTTCAGGTGAGGGAGACGAATATGAATGTTACTCTTACAAGGTTCTCCCCTATGAGTGCATTTATAATAAATATTTCCCTTTTGAATATCACCTGTCATGTACTCCCCACATAAAGCACATTTTATAAGTTTAGGTGAATATGCATACATATTCTTTGTCTTTCCTCTCTTATGTGATCTGAATAGCAATACTTCTTGTACACGATAAAACAAATCTTCACTCATTAGTGGTTTATACTTACCCTTAATTCTTTGACCTTCAAATTCAAATATCCCAATATATTCCTTTTTAGTTAACCATTCTCTTACCGTATTCTCACTGTATGGCTTTCCATGATTAACTTTATTTGCCAGCCCTATTGAAGTTGTAAATTCTACAAGCTCAGAAATTGTGTAGTCTCCTGTGGCATAAGCTTCAAAGACTTTCTTTACTAAAGGTCCTGTAATAGGATCTATAACCCATATTTTCTTCCCTTTCATACCAACATACTTATATCCTGGTATTCTTTGATTAGGTGGAGTCCCACCAAGGGCTTTTTGCTTCCAGGTTTCTTTCATTCTATAGCTAGTTTCATCGCTAGAGTGCTTAGCCATAGCAAAGTTTATTGCCAACATCATCTGGTCACTAGAACTGTTTGTGAAAACTTTATCATGGGTATATATCACCTCTATTTCTCCGTTTTGGAGGTACCATAGAATACGACCTCCATCTCCAAAATTTCTAGCTAATCTGTTATGTTCAGTACATACTATCCCTTTTATTTCTCCACCAACTCCCTGATCATCTAGCTCAGCACATAGCTTATTAAAGCCATCTCTTACATAGGCTTTATACCCACTCTCATTGTCCTCAAAGGTTTTTACTATTTTGGTATTATTTCTATCTGCTATTTCCTTAACTACCCTTCGCTGATATGCAATGGAATTAGGTTGCTTATTTGAATTTCCAAATTGATCCTGTTCAGTGGATTTTCTGACATAAGCAAATACTTTTATTTTGTGCTGTAATTCTTCCATTTCTGTTTATTTATCGGTATATACCGTAGTAAACTTCTTTTCCCCCTTCTTTTTCAGTTTCACTTTTAAAGTGTCCCGGAATCTTATATTCTCAAATGAATTTACGAGATGCTTCCATGCCCTTTTTTCCTTAATCCATTGTTTGAATATTTGAGGTTCATTGGCAATACTTATTATGGCAGAAATAAAGTCTCTAAACTCTTTTGATCCTGCGGATTTATTAATCTGCGATTTTGCTTTCATAGCATAGTATATCAGAAACGGTAAAAATGGTTGACGATACTAAAATACATGGAACTTAGTACCCTCTAAATCTTCTGATCTCTCTTCAAGTGTTTGTCGTAATATTTTGAGAAATTCTTATTGATTTTAGAATCAATGAAATCAAATACCTTTTCAAACCTCTGTGAATATTTCTTTAAAGATTTTATATTAACGAAGGTAGTCAGATCACCCGTTTTCCCATACCTAAGATCTGTAAAATTTTTTACATTACCATTTTCGTCTAACGGCAGATCTCTGTTATATATAACTAATAGCTTACGATGAAGTTCTTTCGGGCCATAAAAGCCTATTTCCCCAATCATCTTGCTGATATTATGTTGGAATTTATCCTGCAAAAGTCTTCCATAAAGATATTTGGGGTTTTTGAATATTATATATGCCTTCATATATAACTCAAGAGCCTGAATGAGACAATACACACTCACAAGCCAGAGATGAGTATCTTCTGCAGATTCTGGTTGCATAATATTGTATGCTTTATACCAAGCATTAGCCTTTTTAACCATTGATAATGGACTTGGTTTTCTATCTCTTTCACACAAATAATTTCTTAAAACTGGCATATCTCTGTAATTTAAATGTATGAACATATGGTCAATATCAACGCTATTGGAAGATATAAAATGCTGAATTCTATATGCTGCATAATTACAAAAACTTGTTGTATATAATCCATTTTTCTTAAACTGTATAAGCTCTTTTCTCTCTCTTTTTGAAGGGCAAGAAAGTGGATACTCTTCAGGTGCATTTGGAAGGACTTTCCCATTATTAAATATATTAACTGCTCTTGACTCTATTTTTGTAATCTTTTTATTATCGGCAATGCCAATCAATAAATAATAATCTTCTTGATCTATTCTTTTTTCCAATTGAATTATGCTTTCTCTTAGATTTTGCCCTAAAACAAAAATTTCTGAGCCCAATTGCTCAAGCTTCTTAATATGAGGGTATGTGTGAAATGTATATATCAGAACAGATTTCATACGAGTATTATAGCAGGAAGAAGATTATGGACAATATTGAAAGGCATGAGAATAAAAAGTATGGTGTCTCTGATTCTAAGAATCAAGAACCTATCTCAATATAGTAATCAACTGTCCTAGTATGTCCCCCCTTGTCCTTAATAAACTCTACCCGTAGTGATGTTCTATTCTCCTTCTGGGAATCTACAAATTTTATACTTTTAATTGTAGATCTTTTCTTATAAGAGAGTTCTATTGGTTGCTCTATCAAAACATTTCCCAGATTCTTAGTAAATCTTAACCATGTGATACCATCCGTTGTAAAGTTTGATAATTGAAAGAATTTATTAAGTTCTCCTAGCTCTTTCTTCAGATGTATGAAAGAAATCATTTGTGACATACCTCCATATCCTTTATCTTCTTCTATGGGAGCAAGAATGTCTCTTATCTTTTCTATACTTTTTTCATAACTTATAATTGGGTGTAAGCACCAATCACTATAAAAATCTACAGTCGGATACTCTTTACTTATCTGGTTTTTTTCTAGCAATTTCCTTACTTCAACAAAATAATACACGACCTCTACTTCGCTATTTAGGGGAACATCCTGAGTTAATAAGTTTTGAAGTTTTGTGATAATCTGATCTATCATTACTTTAAAAATGTTTTTTCAATTAAGAATATCTCTCTTCTAGTAGGGTAATATCTTCAGGCTGAAGATCATATAATTCTTGAACTAATAACTCCATTTTAGATTCTTGCATCTGTATTTTCCTAAGATCTCCTTCTTTATACAAATTCTTTAATTCTTCAGCACTTTTCTCTATTTTTGATACTAGGTGAGGGTTATTTGTTCTTATTGGAAATCCTTCAATGTACATAGGGGTCAATCTATATGCATCACCCTGAAGTGCAGTGCTTGTCATGGTAATATATTTCCAGAATATATCTGAATTGAGTATGGCAAGAAGGAAATTGAGACTATATTGACTTTTGGAGCTAACTATCAAGGAATGAATTGCTGGTCCATGATAGTACTTTCCAATCTCATCTAAAGCAAATCTGGAACGAACAAGGATATCTGGGATTAGAATTTTCTTCTGATTATACTCTTTCATACTTCTGGCAGCAGAATATTTATAATAGTTAAAATCATTTGTCTCTATTTTTCTCTTTCTTAAAAGAGTTTTATTCTTTTCAAAATATTCCAACATAAATGGATACTTGTTTTGTAGGATATCTTTTGCCAAAAGAGTACCTGTTTTTTCCTCATAAGGTACTATTATCCATTTGTTTTGATCTTTTATACTAAATCTTTTTATATCTTCTGCATTAAGGAATGGTTTGAGAGATGACTTCTCTATCCTGAAAACATCTTTTAAAAGATTTTTTACCTCCCAAATTTCTTCTGAAATCTCTACTACTTTTTCTACAATATACAATTTATCATTACCCGTGGAAGAACCTTTAAATAGTTTCCAACTTATATCCCCAATAGGGATAGAATTTTTAGAAATTTCATTAAGGAAAGTTGCATGAGTAATTGGCAAAAAATTCCATTTTTCAGTTCCAATATTTTCAGAGGAGATATCTATGTACTTAAGGTTCTCCAATTGAGAATATGTCTCACCATTTTTGAATTCATAATATTTAATGCTCTCATTCTTGTTTTTAGAGATTATTAAAATAGCTGTATAGGTAGTGGCATTCTCAAAAACCTGATTTGTACCAAAATTGATTATTTTCTTAACAGCTTTTTGCTCTGTTAAATAAATCCTTAAATCCTTCCCCATCTCTGCTGTGAAAAATTTATGAGGATTTATAAACCCAAGCAATCCATTTTTATTCAATAAAGAACAACCCTTCTCTATAAAGGTTAAATACAAATCTATATTGCCATTCCTTGAGCATTGATATCTTGTTTTTATATAATTAACAATTTCTGTAGAAGATTCTTGCAACTCCTGTATCCTTATATATGGGGGATTACCTATGACAGCATCAAAACCTCCATATCTAAATACTAATGGAAACTCTTTATCCCAATCAAACACATTAACCTTTCTAAGTTCTTCATCACCAAGTAAAGATATTTGTTTGTCGGAATAATAATCACTACCAATTAAACTGTTCCCACACTTAATATTTGAACTAAGATCAGGGAGGATTCTGTCTGCAAATAATTTATACTGAGCATTTATAGTCTCGCTATTCTCTCCCTCTAACATCTTTAAAGCTAAACTTAGCTTCGTTACCTCTACAGCCTGAGGATCTATGTCTACACCATGAATGTTGTTTATCAATATTTCCTTCTTTTCTTGTGTAGAAAGGAAGTAATTGCCTTCACCATCTTTAAATAATTTCTTTGCTTTAAGATTTTTCTCTACATCATTCTCTATATAGTACTTATGATGCCAGTTTAAAAGATAGTTGTAAGCCCCTATTAAGAAGCTACCACTACCACAAGCAGGATCTACTATCTTTAACTTAGCAACATCCTTTGGAATTATTCCTGTAACTAATCCCCCTACTGTATTTTTTACTATGTAATCAACTATGTATTGAGGTGTGTAATATACTCCACCTGCTTTTTTAACTTCAGGTTTCTCTTCTATTACTGCATTACCACCCTTGGTAAGTCTAATAACCTTCCCTAAGAACTGTTCATATACACTTCCTAAAATATCTACTCCTATAACAGAAAATTCATATGGTGATTTAGGATAGTAAAGATTATTAATTATTCTATCTAATGTCTTATCAGATATCTTAATCTTTGTAGATAGTTCATCCTTTTTTAAATCAAACAAGCTACTGTTATATTTTTCATCAGCTCTATTAAATATTCTTAATAGCTGAGAATAGGTATCTGGAGACTTTACAGCCCCTCTCAGGGTTTCATAGGTCTCTACACCCCTATCTTCTGCTATCCTTAGGAATATTATTCTATCTATGAACTTCTGCACAGTGGAGTTAAGTTCATAAATATCTAAATTGTTATTACTAGCAATATCTTTAGCAACTAATTCTCTCCAAAGTTCAATCTCTTTTAAGAAGGACTTATCTACTAATTGGCTTCCTTTCTTTTCTCTCTTAGCAAACTTATCAAAGGATCCTTTCCATACCGCATCTTTTGAGAAAGTCTCCCAAAGATAATCTGCTTCCTTAATATAATCTTTGTAATCAATGTACTTGATTCTTGCTACTGATGATTTATCTGTATGTCTTGGTTCAATTGTAGTGTCATATATAGAGAACTCTTCAAAGTCTGTTAATATTGAAATTGGCAACCTCCCACTCCATGCATATCTTCGCAGTTGAAATGCAGGATCTATTTCTGAGAATACTTTTACTGAGGATGCTTTTGCTTCTACAAAGAATTTTCTATCACTACCTACTTTAAATGAGTAATCTGGTGCTTTTGGTTTTCCTTCTATCTCTATCCTATCTTCATGGATTACTTCACGATATTGTGGAGCATTCCCCGCTTCATTATCCATATCCCATCCTAATGCTTTGAAAAATGGATTTAAAAATTCTTGTCGGAGATGATCTTCTTTGTAGTCCTTGGATTTATAGAAAGCTTCATTGTCAGAAAAGTGTACTACTAGTTTCTGTAATTTAGTCTTGAATGTTTCTTTAGTTACGATATCCATAATTATGATGTATTTTAACTCTTTTACACAGAATAATAAACAAAAAACTTCTTACAACTCAAATAGGGAAAGTTTGTTCTTTCTTCTCCATTGCAAATATTCAAGTTCTGTTTTATTAGCCTTTTCTTTATTACACTGATAACAAGACCATACCAAATTCTCTATTTCATTAGTACCACCACTTGCAAGAGGTGTTTTATGTTCAACCTCCCCGATCTGCCCTATATACTGTCCACAGTATCTGCAAAATCCTCCCGACTTAAAGAAAACATTCTCTTTAACTTCTTTTGATATCGGTCCTCCATTTTTCCTCAACAAAGAATACCTCTTCTCCCAGCGTACTTTTATTCCCTCAGGATTTTCCTCTGCCCATCTCTTAGACTTATTTCTCATACATGCTCTACATGAATTTCTGAAACCTCCAGAAGGTGTGGACCCAAAATATTCTCTAGTTTCAGGAAACAATTTCTTACAATTTTTACATCTTTTTGTAATCATATCTCTTAATCTAAATATCCATGTTGGCTTATTTTACTATGTTTGATGGAAATAAGAAATCAAGTGTTTTCTGAAATTGGTGCAATAAAGAACCTCTCAAGGTATAATCTAGAATAATTTGATTAAAATGCAAATGGAAACCCAACACTACTCTGTTAATCAGCAATCTATCTCTAACATCCTTGGTTGGGTACAAAGTGGAGAAGTCGCAATTCCTGAGATCCAAAGACCTTTTGTATGGAACGCAACGAAGGTAAGAGACCTTATTGATTCTCTCTATAAAGGCTATCCCGCAGGATATGTAATTATTTGGAAAAACCCTGATGTAAAAATCAAAGATGGTGTTACTTCGGAAGGAAAGAAGATAATTATTGATGGACAACAAAGAATAATTGCTTTGCAAGCATCACTCCTTGGACGATCTTTAGTTAATAAAGATTATCAGAAGACAAATATTAAGATAGCTTTCAAACCGACAGAAGAACGATTTGAGGTGTCAAATCCTGCAATCTCAAAGGATAATAGCTGGATTCCTGATATATCAAAAATTTTTAACAAAGATATTCAAAGACTTAAGTTAGTTGAAGAATATTGTTTAAACAATCCAGAAATAGACAAATATACCGTTGATGAGAGAATTACGAAACTTGAATCTCTTGGGAATGCACAAATAGGTGTTATAGAACTTAACTCTGATTTAACAATAGATGAAGTCACAGAGATCTTTATTAGAATCAACTCAAAAGGGGTAGTTTTATCACAAGCAGATTTTGCCATGTCAAAGATAGCATCTTTTGATATAGAGGGACTAAGAGGAACAAACTTAAGAAAATTTATAGACTATTTTTGTCATCTTTCTGTGTCACCAGAGTTTTATGAGAAGATTCTAACAAATGATCAGGATTTCCAAGTACTTCCATATATGAATTCAATCTCTTGGTTAAAAGATTCAAAAGAGGATTTATACGACCCCTCTTACAGTGACATGATTAGGGTTGCATTTACTACAGAGTTTAATAGAGGGAAAATACAGGATTTAGTCAGTCTCTTGTCGGGGAGAAATTTTGAGACAAGGGAGTTTGAACAAAGCATTGCAGAAGAGACTTTTAATAGACTTGAGAAAAGTATATATAGATTTTCCAATCAGACAAACTTTGAAAGATTTCTAATGATAATTAAATCTGCAGGGTTTATAACATCTGGTTTTATAACTTCCCAAAATGCGCTAAACTCTGCTTATATTGTATACCTAAAACTAAGAGATCAAGGGTATCCTGATCCAATAATTGAAGGTTATGTTAGGAAATGGTTTGTTCTTGCATATCTAACAAGTAGATATTCAGGTTCTCCAGAGAGTCAGTTTGATGAGGATATTAGAAATATTAGTAAGACAGATTTTGGAGAGTTTCTGAAAGCAAATGAAGAATCTTTCTTGTCTGAATCATTCTGGAATAGTCTCTTAATTCAAGAGTTAAACAAATCTACTATGAATAATCCTTTTATAAACACTTTCTTCGCATCCCAAGTAAAATATAAAGATCTAGGGTTTCTATCCTCTGATATTACAGTAGAAGCACTTCTCACACATAGAGGAGATGTTCATCATATATTTCCAAAGAGCTACTTAAAGAAGGAGGAGAATTCAAAGGGTTATTACAATCAGGTTGCAAACTATGCTTTTATGCAAAGTGAAATTAATATAAGGATTGGAGATGATTCACCAAGAATTTATTTTGAAAAAATCCTTAAAGATATAGAATCTGGAACAAACAAACTGACCAATCTTAAATCAAGAGAGGAACTGGAAGAAAATCTCAAAATGCATTGTATTCCATTAGATATTATTAACTGGGATGTAGAGAACTATGAAGAATTCTTAAAACAAAGAAAAACATTGATGGGAGAAAAGATGCAAAAGTACTACAAATCTCTATAGGAATCTACCATTTGTTAATTCATTTTTATCAATTCTGATACTGATTTATTTTTTAACTGATTGATAAAACTAGTTAGATTTACATCTGTTTTAATATTGACCTCTTCCTTTTGTATAATCCTCTTTCTAAGAGAGTTGTACTCTTTAATGGCTCCTAATTTAACATTAAAATTAGCATTCTGCTCTATAAGAAATAGTAACTCTTTATCAACCCTTTCATCATTCAATCCTCCTAAATCTAGTAGTTTGTTAATAGACTCTGATATGTAATCATAGGTTAACAATCTAGAAGCACTTGCTTTAGCTATACTCTTCTTTCCTCTTTTTGATAAATCAATGTTATATGCCTCTGCATATGCTTGAGTTCCATTTCCAAAATACTCTCTATTTGTAGCATATAACCTACAAAACATTTCTTGTTTTTTTGTTAATCTTTTTTCCTTTTCCATAATATATTATATGCATACTATAGATACCTTAGTAAATGCCCTTTAAACACTCCTAGATAAACAGAGAACATTATATTCTCACCCCCGTAGCATTAAGTAGTCTATGAATTCTCATCTCCACCTATTGTCAAGATATCTCACCTTGTTGAAAAGCCCGTTACATTAAGATATAATCGTGTTAATTAAATAACAGAATCCTTTTATGGATAAAGTTCTATGTTTCTTTAAGAGAATTATGAACCCAAAAAGAATAAATAAGAAAATTCTTTATACAGGGGGAGCGTTACTCTTTATTCTTCTCATAGCTTTTCTAACATTTGGACCACTTAATACCCCTCTTCTTTCCAAACTGGGAGAAACGATTTTGAGACAGGGAGAAGAGACGAAGGGAATAGCAGATACAATTGGAATTGAGAGAAAGGAGATAAAAAAAGAAGAGGATCATATCGTTGAAGAAGCAGGAGATGAGAAAGGAGAAACAGAGAATAAAGAGAAAACAATAGTTCCTGTTTATACCCCTGAAACTGTATATACACCTTCATACAACCCTCCTGTTCCACCTGCACCTGTTGTTACTCCACCTGTTCCAGAAGAAGAACCAAAATGCTCTGAGGGAACTATAGCTGAATATAATAGGCAAATAAATATTTATACAGAACTAAAAGAGTACTATATTGAGACAGCTGAAAGGATCTTCACAGAAGACACATTAAGATGTCAAAATGACTATACTTATTGCGTCAGTCAAATATATATTCCTCTTAGAGATTACGATAGAGCCCATCAGAATTGTTATCTGTCCGGAGCATGTCAAAGAGATAGAGAAAATCTTGAGACGGATCTAAACAGAGCGTGCGAAAATACTCGGCTTACTTGTATTGATAATGCAAAAATAAAACAGAGCAATTATAGTGGGGTCATAGAATCTACAAGAGAATTGGCAAGTTATGTACGATTACTAGCTGGTTGCTTATAAAGTTAAATCTCCTTTCTCAGTTCTCCAATATCTCTAGCATCTCTTTTGGTAAATAAAGTTTCGCCCTATTCCACATCTCCTCATCTACTCCATAAAAAGCTTCAGCCATACTACCTGTAATAGCTGCTAAAGTATCAGCATCCCCTCCTAAAGATATAGCATTCCGAATACTATCCTCAAAACTATTACTCTCTAAAAAACATATAATACATTCCGGAACAGTAGTAGATGCTAATTCATTGTATTCATATGTATCTCTAACCTCATCTACAGATTTACTTAAATCATATTTAAACTTTTCTTCAACATACCTCCTTATATCCTCCTTACTCTTCTTGCTTCTTCCCATATAGATACACATCGCTACAGCCTGTGCGCTATCTATACCCTCCTTAGAGTTATGTGTTACCTCTGCAGATCTCTTAGCTTCTCTAAGTACATCTTCCTCTGTATTAAACAACCAGCCTACTGGAGAGACTCTCATGGGTGCACCATTACCCTTACTTCCATAGGGTTCTTTCTTCTTACTAAGTATCCAGTTAAAGAACATACCTCCATATCCCCTATCAAGATATTTCTCTACCCATTTCATAAAAGATTCCTCATACTGTATATTATTCTTTAAAGCATCATATACAGCTATTGTTAATACTGTATCATCTGTGAATGTACTACCTACAGGAAAGAGTTCAAACTCTTTTGTTTTAACTCTTTCTACAAATTCTCTTGTAGAACCTACAATATCTCCAATTATTGCACCTTTCATATTTCCTCCTTAAATAGTTCAACTAACTCTTCTAAATTATTCTTTACCTTAATCAAACAATGTTCTTTACCTGCTTTCTCTAATTCTTTGTATTCAACTTCAAATACATTATCATCAAACCAAAGAAATTCTTCATTCAAATCTATACCCTCTGTTTTAGAAATCTCCCACTCAGTAGCTTTTAGTTTCTTTAATATCTCATATATCTCTGGATCTACTTGAAGATGTAGATAGTCTAAAGCCTCTCTATTATCTCCATACTGACAATGAGCAGTTAACCAGTATACCTCTCCATTTGACATTGAAAATACAAGATTAAGAAATTCTTTAAGATATGGCATCTGCTTGTGATGGGAAGTTACCATTACACCATCTATGTCTAGGTATATTTTCATTTTTTCTCTAAAATATCCATTAATTTCATTTCATGCAACATAGACATTGAAAATTCCCTATGTAAGAATTGCGGATTAAGACTTCCATTCTCTTCTATTTCTTTCTTGATCCTTTTATATATATAATCGTACTTTTCCAATTCATCATCCCAAAACTCATTTAACAAATCTCCGCCCTCTTTATATCCCAAATGGAACTCTTTTTTCATAATTTCTGGTGTAATCCTCGTTCTAGATTCTATCAATTCCTTTATCTTTGGATAATAAATTCTTTGTCTTGTTTCTTTTTTCTTTTCCAAAGTATGTATTTTACAATTATCATCATTGCAATTGACTAAAAGACATTTTGCACATGTTGGATTGTCACAAAGGCATTTCCTTGTTTTTAGTTTCTTTATGAGTTCCTCCCTTTCATCAAATAAAATGATTGGTGCTTGTATTCTGATTGATTTTGGTGTGCTCTTATCTTTGAAAAGCATATCCCCATTCCCAAGTAATGTTTCTGCACCAGCACAATCTAAGATAACCCTAGAATCTACTTCTGTGGCTACGGCAAAGGCTACTCTCCCTGGAATATGCGCTTTAATCAATCCAGTTATTATATTGACCATTGGCCTGGAAGTTGCTAGTACCATATGTATTCCAACGATTTCACCCATCTGTGCTAGTCTCTGGATCTTACTTTCAACCTCTACTCCAGAGTCAAACATAAGGTCGGCAAGGTCATCTATTACGACAACAATATATGGCATAGCAGTATTTCCTAAGACCTTGTTGTATTCAGGAAGGGTATGAACATGAACCTGTTGCAACTGTCTATATCTCCTCATCATTTCATCTAGACACCATGTTAGAGTCGTATTTGCCACTTTGAGGTCTGTAATTGGTGGAAAAATGAGATGTGGGATACCTTCATATAAAGCCATTTTGATACATGGGTCAACTAGTATCAGTTTTACTTCGTCAGAAGTCTTTGCTGTCAATAATGTTAAAATTACAGAGTCAATGAAGTTACTTTTTCCTGAACCAGTAGCTCCTGCCATTAGTATATTAGGAATATCTACTAAATCCTTAATTACGAGCTTCCCTTCAATATCTTTACCTAAAATAATTGGAAGCTCATATTTTTCTTTTTGTAAATCTTTTAAACAATCTTTTAAATATACATAGGTGGGTTCTTCCTTTGGTACCTCAACAATTATTATAGATCCATATAAATCGGAATGGGATATGTATATTCTTGGAGAATGAAGCAGAGATGTAATTGCAAGCAAGATATCGTCTTTCTTAGCTTTGTACCTAAGAATATCCTTGTCACTTTTAGGCTTGAAGTCATACTTAACTATTACAGGACCGATACTAGTACTTAACCAGGACACAGATATGTCATATGTCTCAAATATTCCTATTATATCCTCTATATTTTCATCTTCTTGGTTTTGCATTGTTATTTTTTTATTATCCCTTTTGTAAACTCTCCTTTTTCCATTTTTTATAAAAACAAGCTATTTACTCATGACTCGCACAAAGTGTTTCGTAACTAGAATTGTATGCTATCGTTCTTTGTTGAGCACAATATGCATAATTCATTTTTCCAACAGAAGAATTCATATACTGATCATATAACTTTTGTGCATTTGTTTTACATATAGGATCGTTCCTACCACCAAGACTAGCAATACAATTTGAGAGAGAATTGTTATAAGCATCATTTGCGCTCTTAACATACTTATCATAAGCAGATGTACAGCTATTATAATACTCCGTGGCTAAATAATTGCATTTACTAACACAAGCTCCCATATCAAAAGGTGTAGGGCTGTAGGGAACAACAGGAGCTACATAACTAGGTGCCACATATTCTGGATAACTTGATTCTTCGGTAAGCTTTGCGAGTGCTGCCGCAACCTCTTCTGGAGTATATTTTGTCCCTGTAGAATTATCTTTTTGGTAGATTATCTTGGAGTCAGAAGTATAATTTTCTTGAGAAGTGTCATCTTCTGTATATGAAATTGTTTCTTCGTTTTCATTTTGAAATAAGCTACTTCCTTCCTTTTCGTTGCTAATAATACCTACTTCCTCTTTCTTTGGCTCTGAAGAGTCAGATTCGGATATTCCGTTTCCACCTATTGAAGCCCTAATTTCTTGATACTTCGCATAGATTTCTTCTTTATTCAAAATTGAGAAAGTAACACATCCGATCAGAAAGGTTCCAAGAGTCCCTAAAATAATCCATTTTTTAATCTTGGTAGTTTTCATTTTCCCTTCATATACTTCTCGCAGTGTTTTCTCCTTACTATTTTTCATTAGGCTTCAAGCTCCTTTCCATTTGAATCTCCCTCTTCAAGAATTTGAATTAAATCTAGTTTCTTAAGGTTATAATCTGCAATCAGTTTTTGATATTCATCCAAATTTAAAGCCTCTATGTTTATTGATCTTCGTAGTAGACCATCAATAATTTGACTCAAAGATACAATACATTCCCTTAACTTGCCAATAAAATTCACCATCTCAATCCTATCTTTTTCATTAGTTTTCCCATTTATCTCTTCAAACTTATTGTACAATTCCTTTATCTCAATTGCATATGCAGGCATATTTATGTGAGAAATCCCAATTGCAATAAATATCTTTTTAACGAATGAAGCTCTATTCTGAAACAGATTATCTTCAATCTTAAACATCTTGTTTGTAACTATAATGAAGGGGAGCAAAGATTTATTATTCATTATAACTCCTGACCAAGTTATATATCTGCAAGCCTTCAACACATATGGTCTCCCGCTTGCAGGTAATACATTTCTGTATCACCTACTAGAGTTTCCCCTAGTAACCAGGTCAGTGATTACAACACGGAAGACCGTTTGTATTACTGACCTGGATTTAATTTTCATCACCATGCCTAAATACTAGGTTTAGGTAACATGGTATGATTATAAAACATTAAAAATTAAATTGATACATTGAAAAATAATATTTAATACAGATTAAGAACTTAACAGTAAAGTCTGTTCTATTCCTATACACAGTCTATAAGGAAGCTGCATGAATAGCTGGGATAACCTGTTGGTAAGCATTAATATTAAGTATCTCCTGTACATAGTTAACAATATCTTCCCCACAATTATCATCTAATAAAGTTGTTACTATGTTGGTTCGCACAATACCAAGTGTGCGGAGCATTATATTAATCAGAATTGAATGTATACACTTTTCATTTCGTTCTTTTCGAATCCAAATTTATATTTTATTGTTACATTAGTAATTTCCTCTGTGCTTTACGGTT
>Ga0209373_10003371_pt1 | contig 14844 bp, 10 predicted proteins | sample Higcelweek5metaG_FD_187173 | JGI IMG/M metagenome (GOLD analysis project Ga0209373, IMG submission 187173) | Freshwater pond sediment microbial communities from the University of Edinburgh, under environmental carbon perturbations - High... | ecosystem: Environmental > Aquatic > Freshwater >...
TAACGGCCTGCAACCCCAAAAGGGCGGGGATGGATAAGGTGGCGCCGGCCAGATCGGTTTGCCCCAGAAAGACCTTTATCGGAACATATAAAATGTACTGAAAGGGCAGGAACAGCAGTAATTTTTGAAAGAACAAGGGCAAAAAGGATAAGGGGATAATGGCACCCGAGCAAATGCTGCTGATCAAAGAGAAGATACCGCTCACACCGTTGCTTCTTGTGAGCCAAAAGGCGGAGAGCCCAATGGTGTAGTTGATGAGAAAGCGCAGTATAAAGCTGAACCCTGCTGCGATGATCCCGTAAAACAGATTGACCGGCAGGAGATTGATATGAAATATGAAATAAAAGAGAAGGCATACAGGCAGAAATTCATTGAAGAACCCCAATATTCTGTGACCGACCTTTTGTGAAAAGGCAAAGTATATATGAGAGATAGGCCGATGCAGAAAGGTGGTGTACTGTCCTGTATGTATCAGCATTTGCACATTCCATTCGGCAAAATCAAAGGTCAGATAGCCTATAACGGCAGAAATGCCGTAGTATCTCAATATTTCGGTCAGATCCATGTTTTGAATGGTCATACCTGCGGAGTAAATGGAGGTCCAGATGAAATACTGCACGGCGAAATAGATCGGTCCCACAAATAAAGAGAGCCACATATGCGTGCGAAAGGCAGCCCACTCTTTATAGGTAGCGAAGGCGATAGACTTTGTAGTTTGATAAAGATGCCTGAACAATGTTTGTCTCCTGTACGGTATGGTTTATTTGATTCCGGACCAAATTACATTTTTCATATGCACGCAGGCTTCGGGGCAGAATTCACAGATCAAAGGCATGAAATAGGCGGCAACAAAACGCTCCTTCATATCCATGACCAGCGCACATCTGCCGGAACCCTCGTGTTCGTAAGTGCAGTCAGAAACCAGACAGTTGGTGTTCAGCGGCAGACCCAGTCCGTATTTCATATCCTTTTCGGTGCTTCCCCATGAGATATAAGGGATGTTCACCAGATGATTGCGGCACATATTTTCAACGGCGATCCTTCCGAGAATACGCACGCCGTTCAATTCTCCCCGATTCACAAGCATGGAACCGAATTTATAGAGGTCTGCCAGTGTGGAATACAGCCCGCCGGAACCCCGCGGTCTGGTGCTGGTTCTTGTGCCGCTGTTTTGGCAGTGTTCTTTTTCCCACTGGTTTGTGTAGCAGATGCGGCTCTTTTTTTCTTCAGGAACATCAAAGAAAGTATCCTGCATATCCAAAGGTGCCAATATATTGTCATGGATATATTGTTCATAGTGTACGCCGGTTGCTTTCGTGATGACCTCGCATAAAATATTGAAACCGGAAGAGCAATAGCTTGCCTGTGTGCCGGGCTTGCTCTCCAGAGGACCGGCTAATACCTGCTTGAGCCAGTTGTCATTATCACTGTCCTCATACATTTTGGTGAAGCCGGGATAAGGCTCAAAATAACTGCCCACATCTCCTCTGATGCCGGAGGTATGCGTCAGCAGCTGAAAGATTGTAATGCTGCCGTGCATGGGCGTATTAAACTCGGGCAATAGACCTGCCACATGCTGAGACAGCTCCAATACACCGTCTTCGATCAGCTTGAGGATAGCCACAGCGACAAAAACTTTGGTGACGGAGGCAATGCCACGGATAGAAGTGACCTGCATCTCGGGAGAGTCTTCCTCGTAGGTCAGCTTGCCGGATGCATCGCAATAAAAGGCTTTTCCGTTTCTGGAGAGGATGTAACTGACGCACTGCGCTTTCTTTTCATGGTAAACGCGCGCTATTAAGCGGTCAATTACGGGGATTCTTCCCGCATCATAGTTTGCTTCCGCTAAGGTGGTGAGATAGCTTTCGGGCAAGCCTAAGGCTGCTATCCGGTTCATACAGTTCACTCCTTTGTTCGAAAATAGCATTAGCCAAGCTCATATTCCAGGGTCATACCGAAAATTCTGAGCGCAGGGCAGACGGGCAGCTGAATTTTGTCGATCATTTTCCCGTTCGGGTTAATATCCATGCGCAGGAGATACAGGGACTGTACGGCATGATCCCTGCCCTGTGCTTTGATTTTGGCAATAATTCTTTCATCCCCAACATCACCTTCCCATCTGTCGATTCCCGTCCATGCATCAAAAAAGAACAAAGGCTGGGTTTCTATCAGCTCGTTTTGAGCGTAAAGGCGGAGATCATCCTTTAGCTCACCTACACCCAGTATATAAAGCCTGCAGTACTTTTGCGGCTTCAGCGGGATTGCCTGGCCGTAAAGCATGACATGATCCGGCGCACTATCCGCCTTGTCAGGCATTATAACGGGTATTCCCTCGAAATTCAAAATGCTGTTGCCGGCAGGAAGGGATGCCGGTACGATACAATTTTCTGCAACCTGACAGGGGTTGATACCTTCCGGTGCGATGCCTGTCGAACTGATGAAGATTCCATTAAAATAGGAGGCAAGAGGAACTGTATGATAATGCAACAGCTTCTTTTTCTTTTCCAAAAACAGATAAACTTTATCCAGAAGTTCTTTTTCCAGCTCCGCTACAATATGTATATGCCGGATGATATCGTGATAGCATTGCTCCTGATTAAGAGGATAGGCGGTTAGCCCCAATAGCGTCTTCCATTGGAAGAATATTTCGGTACTGCACGCAATCAGCGCATCATCTGCCGCCAAAGCCTTTTTATAATCATAGCGTTCCATCCGCTTGTGTTTAATGATGCCTGTTAAGGTGGAATTTAATTTCTGAATAAACTTCCGATCTCCGAAAAACTGTGCCGGAGTGAGGGACTCCCATTCCTTTGCGGTGCTTAGGATATCTTCTATGCCCTGATAGGCCTTATCTTTATTCCGCTCCATTTTCCTGATGAACTTGCGGACGACATCTTGTGTAAATGCGCAGATATCGGTTTCTATCTCGCTTTTTTGAAATAGAATAAGACCGTTGAAGTCACCTCTGGTGTGATTGGTTTTAAACCCGTTGTGACAGCTGCGGAAATCGTCATAAGACATGGTTGCCCGCTTATAGGTAAAACTGTCCGTGTAGCTGTGCTCCAGGAATTCTACCGTCTGCATTGCATCATCATAGCCATAAACCAGAAGGATGTGCCCCCAATGATTCTGCAGATAGGCATCCGGCCGTATCGGCTCATAATAGCAATCTATCCAGACCATGGGGAGTGCGTCATTTTCTATGCCATTCTTAATAATATCAATGATATCATCCGTTTTTTCATAATCGGCTTCCGTAATGCCCATCTTTGCGACGATATCCGATTTCGCATCGGTAAAGAGAGGCTTACGCTCCATTTCAAAGAGCAGCTTGCCGTTCTTTTTATAGAAAAACAAGTTAGAGAGCAATACCGGAGTAATGCTTTTTTGAAAGTGGAGAAGCATGGCAAATAGCGCGCTGAAGTAACAATTGTTATAATACATTTCGTTCCATGGATTTACGTCAAATATGGTTTTTTTCATCGGAAACCTCCCTATACTTCAATATTTATCATTATAATATAAATAGAAAAAAATATCAATACTGGTTTTGAAGTGTAATATATTGAACAGAAACAAGAAATGACAACGTACAGAAATACAACTGGTGTCGATTATGCGCAGAAAGGAACTTGCTTTTTTGTCATAAAAAGCGGAAACAGATTCTATTTGCACTGAAAATGAAAGCTTAAAAAATGGGTATGCCATTCCATTGACAGAACCCGCAGTACGGGGTATACTACAATAAAAATAGTTTGATGTTCAAATTAAAATAGAGGTAAAGCAGATGATTTTAAAACCTTTAAAAATCGGTGATTTGGTTGCGCGCATACCCATTATTCAAGGCGGCATGGGTGTAGGGGTGTCACGGAGCAGACTGGCTGCGGCGGTAGCCAACGAAGGGGGAATCGGTATTATTTCCGGTGTCGGCATCGGATTTTTGGAACCGGATTTTGAAAAGAATACGATGCAGGCCAATCTGCGCGCCTTGGTTACAGAGATCAAAAAAGCACGGCTGCTTTCACCCAAGGGTATTATTGGCGTGAATGTTCTGACGGCCATGAATAATTTTAATGAACTGGTGCGAACCGCAGTGGCAGAGGGAATCGATCTGGTGGTTGCCGGTGCGGGGCTTCCCACCAATCTGCCCGAACTGGTGGAAGGCTTCAAGACAAAAATAGTACCCATCGTATCCTCCGGCAAAGCGGCGAAAATCCTTATGAAGCTTTGGGATAAAAAGTACGGCAGATCAGCGGATATGATCATCGTGGAAGGTCCGAAGGCCGGCGGACATCTGGGCTTTTCTGAAGAGGAATTGTCACAGGAGGAGCTGCCTGATCTCATGCGTATCGTGCAGGAGGTCATAGAGGAGGTGCAGCCGTTTGAAGAAAAATACAGCTGCAAAATACCGGTAATTGCTGCAGGCGGAATTTATTCCGGCGCAGATATTGCCGCCTATCTCAAAGGTGGCGCCGCAGGCGTGCAGATGGCTACCAGATTTGTGGCGACGCATGAATGCGATGCGGATATCAAGTTCAAAGAGCAATATGTGCAATGTAAAGAAGAAGATATTGTCATCATCAAAAGCCCTGTCGGTATGCCCGGCAGAGCACTGGAAAATGAATTTATAAAAAAAATGACCCAAGCCAAAGCTGCCATCAGAGGCTGTTATCTTTGCCTGAAAGGCTGCAACCCCCACGTCGCTCCCTACTGTATCTCAAGAGCACTCATTGAGGCGGTAAAAGGAAATGTGGAAAAGGGATTGGTTTTTGTCGGAAGCAATGCCTGTAAGATTGACGGAATCGTATCGGTAAAGGAGCTTATGCACAGCTTAGTGCAGGAAGCGCAGCAAGTGTAAATTTTCATATTGCTTTAAAATGTGCAAACAACATAAGAAATGACCCATTTTGAGGGAGCGGTTTATACTTTTTATAACAAGACAGCAAAGCTTTTTGATGGGAGCTTTGCTGTTCTGCTTTTTTTAAAATTTCTGTGCCGCTGTGCCGTTTTGCTGAAAGCCGATATAGCGTGTTCCTTGAAAGGTGAGTATCCCTCTGTCGCCTTCTGCCAGATAGCCGTATTGATCGCCGGGAACCACAAGCTCCAGTCTGGACGAGGTATCAAACTGAAAGGCTATGTAATAAGTCGTAGAGGAGGTCATGGGCATATTTGTGCCTGCATGTTGATGATGGGATATATTCATGCGCTTGCTGATGATGGCTGCGGGTACGCTCAGTAAAGGTGAGTGGTTGTTTTTATTCCAAGTTGCTATATTTTTAATAATAATAAAGCAAAAGATGCCAAAAATTAAAGAAAACATAATTGCAAACATAGACATATACAAAAAATTAATGCTATCCATTTCCATCATCCTTTTAGATTATTTGGGCAGGGCTTCTGCCTGCGTAGCTTCTCCCTGTATCAGGTGCAGCTTGTGCAGCAGTTTTTGTACATATTTGATTTTCCATATGCAAAAACCCATCACAGCGCCAAGGGTATTCAGAAGAATATCATCGACATCAAAGCTGCCAACCTTGAAAAGCAGCTGAAGCACCTCAACAGCAAGAATGATAACGAAAATGGTGAGTATAAATCTTCCGAATTTCCGGAACTGCTCACGGAAGCAGGGCAGATAGATACCCATAGGTACAAGCAGGAGCAAATTTGCGACTATGTTTGCAATAGCGGTATTCCTATTTATTGTGCCTGCAGAAGCCCAATTTATATAATTTATAATCGTTTTTAAAGGGATAAGATTGGTGTACATCTCCAGATAGGTTGCAAAGCTAATGCCATTTCGGTATCCTCTGCGGCCAATGAGCAATACACCAACCAATATGATACAATATATTCCGAATGTTCCCCATAGGATCAGGCGCATAGCTTTCTTCATGGTAATCACCTAACAGTCCATATTTGACGTCACTATTTTAGAAACAATTTAGTTATTTGCTCAAACAATTTATCGAAATATTTGTGCGATCTCGCTAACTCTTAATTTTTGAGATTTATAAAAGCGTTGACCTTGGCGCAGATTGGAAGAATAGATCGCTGCTCGCAATAGCATACTGCCATTTTTAACTGTTGCTGATTTTCGCCCAGGTATCCCGCAGACCGACGATGCGGTTAAATACCGGCTTACTCTCTGTGCTGTCCTCATCCTTGCGGAAAAAGCCCAGACGGATGAACTGGAAGCTGTCACCGACTTCCGCATTGTCTAATACTTTTGAAATATAGCCCTGCTTGGCGATAAATGAGGCGGGATTCATGCGGTCGGTGAAGTCCAGATCCTGCCCTTCCCGCTCGTCCAGCAGATAGTCATACAGGCGGAATTCCGCTGGAGTGCAGTCAGCGGCATTTACCCAATGGAGCGTGCCCTTAACTTTTTTACCGCTGTTGGGGCCTCCGCTGAGGGTAGTGGGATCGTAGGTGCAGTGAACCTCGGTAGCATCACCGTTCTCATCCTGCACAACGCTCTGGCAGACGAGGATATAGGCGGATTTTAAACGCACTTCGCCGCCCACGAAAAGACGGAAAAATTTCTTGGGCGGGTCCAGCATGAAGTCGTCCCGTTCGATATAAAGCTCTCTTGAAAAGCTGACATCGTGGGTGCCGCACGCAGGATCCTGTCCGTTGTCGGTGGGGAGCAGCTCGGCTGCACCCTCCGGATAATTATCGATAATTAACTTGATAGGATCAACGACCGCCATGCGCCTCTGCGTATGAGCAGCCAAGTCCTCGCGGACGCAATGCTCCAGTAATGCGGCTTCCACGATGGAATTGCTTTTGGCGACGCCGATGCGGTCACAAAAATCCCGTATGGAGGCAGGCGTATAGCCTCTGCGGCGCATTCCTGCCAGAGTGGGCATGCGGGGATCGTCCCAGCCGCTCACTAGTTTTTCTTCTACCAGCTTTTTCAGATATCGTTTGCTCATGATGGTGCGGGTGATATTCAGCCGCGCGAACTCGATCTGTCTGGGGTTGGCGGGGAGGTCAACATTTTTGACTACCCAGTCATAGAGAGGACGGTGATCTTCAAACTCCAGCGTGCAAAGGGAATGGGTAATATTTTCACACATATCCTCTATGGGATGTGCATAATCGTACATGGGGTAGATGCACCAGTCATTGGCGGTGCGGTAATGCTCCGCGCGCATGATGCGGTAGATGATGGGATCACGCATATTGATATTGGGAGAAGCCATATCGATCTTGGCACGCAAAACATGGCTGCCGTCAGGATATTTCCCTGCCCGCATATCGGTGAACAGCTGTAAGTTCTCTTCCGTAGAGCGATTGCGATAGGGGCTATCTTTTCCAGGCTGTGTCAGTGTGCCCCGATGCTCACGCATTTCTTCGGGCGTCAGATCGCAGACAAAAGCCAAATCTTTTTTAATGAGATTGCAGGCCTGCTCGAACATGACCTCGAAATAATCCGCCGCATAGCAAAGCTTATTCCAGGAGAAGCCCAGCCACGCAATGTCTTTTTTGATGGCTTCCACATAGTGATTATCTTCTTTGGCAGGATTGGTATCGTCCATACGCAGATTACATTTACCGCCGTATTGCTGCGCAATGCCGAAATCCACGCAAATAGCCTTCGCGTGGCCGATATGGAGATATCCGTTCGGCTCGGGAGGAAAACGGGTGATGATATCCAGCTTGCCACCGGCATTTGCGATATCCTCTTCCACAAAATCCTCAATAAAATTGCGTTTGGGTAAATTGTCTTCGCTCATGAGTAACCCTCCAACCATGTATTTATGCAAATATAGTATGCATCATTATAACACTCTGCCAATAATTGTGCAATTATCATTTCAGCTATGCCGGCTCTTTTGAATAATATGCATCGTTGACTAGTCGGGCAACAAAAGGTATAATACTAAGGTATAGTACTATAGTAATATGTAATTTTAAATATAATATAAAAATGTAAGATTTTTAAGGAGAATGCGTATGCGTACTCAATACGATGCAGTGATCATAGGGGCAGGTCCTGCGGGGATATTTACCGCACTGGAGCTGACCAAGCTCCATCCTGAGGCGCAAGTGCTGATTGTGGATCGCGGTCATCAGATAGACCGGCGGAAATGTCCTGCCCGCACCACAGGTGTCTGCATGAACTGCAAGCCCTGTGCCATTGTCAGCGGCTGGTCGGGTGCAGGCGCATTTTCTGACGGCAAGCTGTCTCTCTCTCACGAGGTAGGAGGGCATATCGCCGACTATCTGGGTGATGAACAGGCGCAGACGCTCGTCAACTATGCGGACAGTATTTATTGCAGTTTCGGTGCCAGTGAAGAAGTCCACGGGCTGAATGAAAAGGCAGTGGACGAAATTAAATATGAGTGCTCCCGTCATAATATCCGCCTCATCAATTGCCCTGTCCGTCATCTGGGCACTGACCGTGCCTTTGATGTTCTGCGTGCTATGTATGTGCATTTGATGAAAACCCATACCGAGTTTTCAGAGCTGACCACTGCCGTAGATATTCTGGTGGAGGAAGGGCGGATCATTGGCGTGGTTCTGGAAAAGGCTGGTGTTCAGCATATTGTCACTACCCCCAATGTCATCATTGCTCCCGGCAGAAGCGGTGCGGACTGGCTGTGCGACATGGCTCGTAAACTGGGTATCGTTACGGAAAATAATGAAGTGGATATCGGCGTGCGTGTCGAAGTACCCAACAGCGTCATGGATCATCTAACCAAGCCTCTTTATGAAGCCAAAATGGTCTATTATTCCGATACCTTTGAGAATAAAGTCCGCACCTTCTGTATGAATCCGGGCGGTGTGGTATCCGAGGAGCACTATGAAGGCGGCATCGCGGTGGTGAACGGTCACAGCTACGAGGACGACAGCCGCAAGACCGAGAATACCAACTTCGCACTGCTGGTTTCTTCACGCTTTACAGAACCCTTTGACCAGCCCATCGTATATGGCAAATATATCGCACAGCTGGGCAATATGCTCACAGGCGGTCCCATCATGGTACAGCGTTTGGGCGATCTGTTGAAGGGTCGGCGTACCGATGCTACCCGTCTGAGCAAATCCACCACACGCCCCACACTGACGACAGCAGTGCCGGGGGATTTGTCCTTCGTGCTGCCTCACCGCCATCTCACCAGCATCATGGAAGCGCTGAAAGCCTTTGATAAAGTCGCACCCGGGCTGTACAACCGTGATACGCTGCTCTACGGCGTAGAGGTGAAGTTCTACTCCAGCAAGATCAAAGTGGATCAGAGCTTCTCCACAGCCATAAAAGGACTTTACACCATCGGCGACGGCGCAGGAATCACCAGAGGACTGATGCAGGCATCGGTGACAGGCATCGTGGCGGCAAGAGACATCGCATCCAAGCTGTAAATCCGCGGCATTTGCAATAAATGAAACCCTTGTGCGATAACGAATGTGCAGTTCATTAACGCATATAATAAATAATATCTGAATCAAAATTTAATGAAAACAGGTGAAAACTATGCAAGCAAGTAAAACCAATACCATTCGTGAAATACTAGAAATGGACGCCAACACAGCACCCCTGTTCATGGGCTTCGGCATGTTCTGTATCGGCTGTCCCGGCGCTCAGATGGAGACGCTGGAGCAAGCCTGTGAGGCACACGGCGTGAATGCGGACGAGCTGTTGGAAGCGATCAATAAGTTTCTGGCGGAGAAGAAGTAAAATATTCTCGAAAAATGATTTGCGTTCTAGATCATATGTGCTGTCTATCATAGAGGATATATAGCATATATTTTTATATCCTATTGTCAATTAAATCAAGAGTTAGTCGCACATAGCTTGCTAATTCCTTTATGGTGATTTCGTCAGGAGACGCACCAATTGATTCATAATCAGGGATACCTTCTCCATGATGTGGTTTACAGGAGATAGAATTTATTTTTTCTAATGCTTGTATAATAGTGGGAGGATCAGTATCATTTCTAAATATAATATTTTGGTTTGCCAGTTCTTTAATTATTCTACCAAATGTTCTATTGCTTTCTGAAATTTCAGATAATTGCCGATGAAACTTGAATTTAATATTTGCTTCAAGTATATTACGCATATATCCTAATACTATATCTTTTTTTGCAATATCGGCATTCTCAAGAAACCCTTCTAATTCTTTTATATGCTTATAGTAGTCAATTTCAACAAAACTTTCTAAATCTAACGGCACTATTATGGATGCTTTTTCATCATAGTTTTCAGAGATGCGCAAGACTTTTTGATCGCTTTTCCCAACACCTTTTGAAACTTTATGTAAAAAATACTGGTTATGACTTAAAACTATTATCTGTTCAACTTGTGGCAGAAGATTTTTTATCATATCAGCAGTGGCTAGCTGACGATTACTATCAAAACTTGAAAGCGGATCGTCAAACACTATTATTTTATTGTGCTTTATCGGATCTATCTCTATCTTTGCAAGAAAAAAAGCTAAGGCTATGGCACTTTTATCCCCTTCACTTAGACAGTCTTTTACACTATTTGGTTGAGTAGCATCAAAGGAGATATCTTGACCTTCAATAGTAAGTTTATAACCAATTTTACTTTGCGTTGCTTTTCCTTTCGGCGGAATATGCGTTACCTGTTCTATTTTGAAAGGGGTGTGAAAAATGTCATTCAAGTAATGATTTATTTTTTGATTATATTGAGAAAAATAAGTATTTGCTGTCTCTTCTTCCGAGGCGACTAATGGCTTATATGCCGACTCAAGTTCTTTTAGATGTCTTTTTTCATTGTCTATTGAAGCGCAGAGTGTTTTTACATTAGTCTCGAATCGAGTTTTTATTCTTACTAGTGCGTTTAATTCTTTCTGAGCTTGATCCTCTGTTTTAATTGATGATAATAACGATTTGATTGAATCATTATAAGAACTTACGCATTGATTATAGGATAGGATATTACCATTGACATGCTGTATCAAAGATGCGAAATCCGTGAATGAACTGGTATCTACTTTCTTTGATGGGTTGGCTAGCTTCTCGTCAACCGAACTAATCATTTTTTGAAACATAGATTTTAAAGTTTCGATGTTTGGCAAAATATCTATGGAAGGGTACTGGGTGCTTGCAGGAAGGTGCGTTGACCATGAACTAATTCTAGTCTTGTTTACTTCTATTGTATTATTTGCAGATTGGATGATTGCATCAAGCTTTAGCTTTATTAGTGAATTATGATGAGTTTCAATCCCTTTAATAAATGTATTAAACTCTTTATTAAATTTCTGTGTATAGGCTTTAAATACATCCAAGGTTATGTGGATTGGTTGCTGGCAAAATGGGCATGAGAGAACTGAAGGCATTGATTTGTCCCATAAGGCATATTTATTTAGCAAATACTCGTAGCCATTATTTAACCAAGTTTCTGGAGATGCTAATTGATGATGATTTAAATCCTCACAATGTAGGTTAAAAACTTCTGCAAGAGCTTGATCTTGTATAGTTTGCACGCTGCTATTGAGGTCATCGATAATTGTCGCATAATTAATATCTAAATTGAAGCTATTAGTTAATGATAAAACTGGCAGATTACGAATAAATGCATTTGATTTAGAATTACTTAATGCAGATCTGGCATCTAATATTCGCTTATCTATGTTTTCTACTTCGGATGTTGACATATTAAAAAAAGCAGGCATTAGGTCAGCAGATAGATCATTTCCAACCGTTTGTATAATTTTATTTTCGATTTCTTCAATAATCTTTCTTGAATTGGTTTTCTCGGTCTTATTCTGTTCAATTTGTTGTCTTAATAAAATACCTTGTGAACCAATAACGAATTCATGAAGTTGTTTTTTATGTTCATCATTAAAATCAAAACCAGAATAAATATTATCATATACAAAGTGGATATCGAAAATTTCGATATCTGATAATGGTGCAGACCATCCTGTAAACCTAAAAGTATGATAAGTATCATTTCCATTTGTATTTCTTTCAACTATTTGTGCGGACTGTTGTTTTGTAGAATTAATGGAAATTCTCTTACGAATTATGTCGGGATTATTCTCTGTTAGGGATCTAAATATTGCTGTTAGGGTCGTTTTTCCAATTCCGTTATCAGCGTAGAATAGCGTGAGCTTTTTAAAGGACAGATCACCACTAGACTGATAATTATAGTATTTGCCAATGGATCTTATGTATTCAACTTTATGTATCATGTAAATACTTCCTTCAGCACATGTTATTTATTACTTTTCTGCTATTTTTACTGTTTCCGTCTAACTATACCACTTTTTATCTTGCAATTCAATAGTTTTATGCACATTATGGTATATAATGATGTCTTTTGCAGAAAAACACAAACCACATAAAAGTAAACCAAGCAATTTTTCCCTGCATGAACCCTCCGCCTCCGCCATATATTTTATAGAGAAAGCACTGTGCTTTCTTTTGAGATTGCAGGATGTTATGGAGGGGAAGTATATGGCGGGCATTAATAATAAGCAATTGCTCATACTGCGGCCGGAGCTGGACGGTTTTGGCTTGAACGGGGAGCCGACGGGGTATGCCAAGCTGGAGGAGCGGGGCAATAAGCTGCTGGTGCAGTTCGGCGCACAGGCTTTGCGCCCCAGCGCAAAAGGCGAATATTGCTGTGTGCTTTATTTTTCGGGCAATGAGCAGACTTTTGCACCGGGTATCCTTGCGCCGGATTGGCTGGGGAACGGATTTTTGCAGGAGACATTGGAAACGCGGGATATACCGCCGTCCTCGGTGGTAGCCGCAGGGGTGATGTATCTGGAGCATGGATTTCTCTATCCCGTGCTGTGCGGACACAAGGGCGGGGGAGCGGCGTGGCAGCAGGAACTGATCGCAGGTGCCTGTACGATTTGCGGCGCGAAGCGGGGCACCGAATACACCAATTGGGAGTATGAACCTGCCGAGAGCCGTCCGGAACAGGAAGAAGCGGCGAAAGAGCCGAAACAACCATTTGAAGCGGCTTCTGTCTCAGGCACGGAGCAGTTCAAAGTATCCGATGAAGATATGGCGGATATGCAGACCATTTTCGGCGGCTCCGACAATCCGCTTTTCAAAAGGGATGCCACTGCACACTGCGCACAGTCTTATTATGAGTGCAATGCGGATAATTTTGAACGCCTTTTGCGGGAAAACGAGCCTGTAGAGGGGCTGAATGATCTCATTCCTGGCTCGGAATGGGTGCGGGTGGAGTACAGCGACAAGGATGTGCAGGGGCATTACATACTGGGTATTATTTATGATGACGCACACAAGCCGCTTTATATTTGTTACGGCATTCCCGGCACCTATGCGCCTCAGCCGCCGGAGAACATAAAAGGCTTTTGCCAGTGGATCCCTGAGAAGTCACAGCAGCCTGACGGAAACGGCTATTGGATGCTGTATCAAAATGCCCAGACAGGGGCGCGTTATGAGGAACGATAATTACTTTTTGAGCATTTATGAATTGTATTTTATATATGGCTATGCTATAATACCCCTTAAAGATTACGATTAAGGGGTATCCGTTATGCAGACAAATGAAGGCTTTCGCAAAATTGAAATAAAAACCCAGCTGTGCGTCATCGGCGGCGGTCTGGCAGGCATGATTGCCGCTATTTCTGCGGCTCGCCACGGCACAAAGGTGGTGCTGATCCACGACAGACCGGTGCTGGGCGGTAATGCCAGCAGTGAGATCCGTATGTGGGCACTGGGCGCACATGGCACGAATATGAGGGAGACAGGCATCTTTGAAGAAATATTACTGGAAAATATGTACCGCAATCCCGAACGGAATTTTTCCCTTTGGGACAGCGTATTGTATGAGAAAGCGAAGTTCGAGCCGAATATTACACTGCTGTTGAACTGCTCCTGCTGTGACTGCGAGACGAAGAAAAGCCGCATCATTGCCGTGACAGGCTGGCAGCTGACTACTTATACCTTCATCCATGTGACGGCGGATCTGTTCGCAGACTGCTCGGGTGACAGCGTACTGGCGCCTTTGTGCGGCGCTGATTTTCGCATGGGACGGGAGAGCAGGGACGAGTTCGGCGAGGATATTGCGCCCATTACTGCCGACAAGCGTACCATGGGCATGACCTGTCTGATGCAGGCGCGTGAGACCGACCGCCCTGTGAAGTTCATACCGCCGGCATGGGCAAACAAATACACCAGTCCCGATGAATTCAAATATCGCTATCCTGTCGTAAAAGGGCAGAACTTCTGGTGGATGGAGCTGGGCGGTGAGCAGGATACCATACACGATACCGAAGACATCAAGCATGAACTGCTAAAACTGGCATTGGGTGTCTGGGATTATATGAAAAATTATTCTGCGGAAGACACTGCGAACTGGGATCTGGAGTTTTTAAGCTTTTTGCCCGGCAAGAGAGAGAGCAGACGCTATCTGGGCGATCATATCCTCACACAGAATGAGGTGCGCGCAGAGGGCAAGTTTGACGATCTGGTGGCATACGGCGGCTGGCCGATGGACGACCATAATCCGGGCGGCTTCCTCTACAAAGGCGAGCCAACCATCTATCATCCCGCGCCTTCACCCTTCGGTATCCCATACCGCAGTCTGTATTCCCGCAATGTGGACAATCTTTTCTTTGCCGGTCGCAACATCAGTACCACCCATACGGCTATGAGCTCCTCCCGTGTCATGGCGACCTGTGCCATCGTGGGACAGGCAGTGGGAACGGCCGCCGCGATCGCCGCCGCAAACGGACTTTCCCCAAGAGGGGTGTATCAGGATAAAATTGCAGAGCTGCAGCAAACCCTCATGGAAGACGACTGCTATCTGCCGTGGCATCAGCATGAGGTTTCACCGCTTTGTAAGCAGGCGGAGCTGAGGGCAGAAGGGGACGCTGAAACGCTGCGCAG